>Ga0210019_1004182_pt1 | contig 12704 bp, 11 predicted proteins | sample CryGeyCG2114_020_2_FD_183969 | JGI IMG/M metagenome (GOLD analysis project Ga0210019, IMG submission 183969) | Groundwater microbial communities from aquifer - Crystal Geyser CG11_big_fil_rev_8/21/14_0.20 (SPAdes) (version 2) | ecosystem: Environmental > Aquatic > Deep subsurface > Groundwater ...
TAGGTGCCATCAGTCAGTTCAATATGCCTAGTGCCAATTCTCTTGTTGCCAAAGTGACGACAAGTCAGCCAACGGTACGGCAATCAAATATAAAAAAGACAGAATTGTTCAAAGCATTTAAAAAAAGGAAAATGAATGTCGGGGCAAATCCCTTTGTTTTCAATATTGAAGAATTGGCGACTGTCTGGCATTTTCCTATGTCGCATGTCGCTACACCGCTTCTCCAAAAAGCACAACTCAAGACAGCCGAGCCACCAAGTGGTCTGCCTATCGAACGTCTTGTGGCTATGCCATCGGTTGAACAGCAAGAAAAAGAAGTATCCAAAACGTATATTGATGACTCAGGGCAGATTCATTATGTAAATAATGATGATATGACGTTTGGATGACAACTCACAATTAACTACTAACTATATTAACAAATAACAAAAACGTCCGAAATACTTCGGACGTTTTTTAATTTTGTGATGTACGAGTCTTGACATAAGGCAATTCATGTGGTGTACTGTGTAGCTGTGGCAGTTTCGCCACGCATCAAAGCATCGGAGGGATGCATGTTTGATCGGCTCAAGATGGCCGTGGCACGTCTGCCGCGGTTTCAAGACAAAGAAAAGCCCTTGCTCTTCCTCGCTCCGAGTGAAGAGTATGTGCACGAATGGTTCAAGGAGATGCTCCGGCAAGGAGAGCTTCTGACTGAGTCGCCGGCTTCTCCTCGTACTCTTCGGAGTCGCGTCGAGAACCTGGCCATCACTGGGACGGTCTGTACGCTCATGACGGTGCGAGCGCTCGTGGAGACCGTGGGAGAGCGCGTGCTCACCGCGAGCGTCACGACCCCTGTGCAGGCGAAGTTTCTGTACGAAGGGGTCCGCGGGATCGTTGCATCATCTTTGCAGCGTTCGAAGGACTGACCCCGAGAGCGGATCAAGAAGGCGTGAACTCTCCGTGAGTTCACGCCGTGTCTTTTCTAAAGATATCTATAGATGTATTTAGAAAAGACATTCTGCATGTATATATTTAAAAACGTCCGTATTCAAAGGACGTTTTTTTATGGTCTTATATATGATATACTTTTTGTGCAACATTATTATTATTTTTGTGTAGATGAGGACGCGTATGGTAAAAAAAAACGATCAAAAAGATATTTATTCCAATGACCCTTCTTGGTATGTTACTGATGAAAAATTGCAACGATATTGGTTATGGCATGGACTTTGGAAATCAAAGAGTGGTCTACAGGGTAGGAATATATCACAAGTAGAACATCGTCAGAAGTTGTATTTAAATGGTCAAATAATAAAACAGTATTTCAAGGACTTTTTTCTTTTTCCTATTTGGGTAGTCAAGTTTTTACTCCCAACATATATGAAAGGAAAAAACAATGTATTTAGCAATATAAAAAAAATTCTTACTCAAAAAGAATTTCATCCACTTCGTGTAGCCGCGCTATCTCAATTTGTTTTTTTATGTAGTCTTGTATTTATTGGCTACATTGTTGTATTTCAGTATTCATCACGAAGTCTTGCTACGGATTATAACTGGACACAAAGTGATTGGAGTGCTGGAGTAGATCTCGTAACTACTGCAGATTATACAAATAACTCTACAAACTGGACAAAATATTATGCAGCTTCAAGTACTCTAGAAGCAAGTTCTACAATCGCATTTGCTTTACAAACAACTTCGACTGTAGAAACAGTAGATGGAGATTTTAATAATGGAACTACAGCTACTACGACGGTGAACAGTGGCAGTATTGGTTTGAGTGAGGTATTATCGGCTTCGTCGACTGTTTTTAGTACGACAGGAACGGTAGCGTGGGTCGTCCCAGATGGAAATAGTTCTATTGATCTCGATGTAAGTGGATCTCAGGGAAGTGCCAATACGAGCTATTACACTGATGCTGGTGGGAAAGGAGGGCGTGTACAAGCGACATATCCTGTATCAGCAGGACAGACGGTATACATCTATGTTGGTGAAAGATCACCAACGAATAGTAAGGTCGCCCCATTTAATGGAGGGGGAGCTGGAGGAAGTAATTCAAGCGCTGGAGGAGGAGCTTCGGACATTCGAGTAGGTGGTACGGCCCTAACAGACCGTATCATTGTAGGAGGTGGAGGCGGAGGTGGAAGTTATGACAGCACTCCTGCTGGATATGGGGGATACCCAGCAGGAAGTAATGGAACAGGTGCGGGAGGAACGCAAAGTAGTGGTTATGCTTTGGGTCAAGGTGGAAGTGGAGGAAGTCGTGGCGGAGGTGGAGGTGGTGGATATTATGGAGGATATGGTGGAAGCTATGGCGGAGGTGGAGGTGGAAGTAGTTATGCTGATCCAAATGCAACAAATGTCACATCCACGAACAACTATAGAAGTGGCAGTGGTCTAGTTAGTATTAGTTACTTTGCACCCGCAGCTATCGCGACCTATTATTCTTCTGGGATATTTACCTCAGACGTGATTGCTCTCGAACTACACACTGGTTTCACAACATTGGATTACACTGCAACACTAAATGGTCAAACAATCACACTAGATATCCGAGCCGGTAACAGTGCAACTGTCGACGGTACGTGGACAGATTGGACCACTAGTGTAGCTAGTGGAGGAGATATCTCTAGTCTGGGTACTCACCGTTACGTCCAATACCGCGCTAATCTTTCAACAAACGATACATCTGTCACTCCAACACTAGATGATGTCACAATTAACTATACAAAATACCCAACGAGTGGAACGCTAATCTCCACCACTTTCGATAGTGGCGAAGCCAATATAATATTGAACAATATTTCTTGGACAGAGAACTTACCAGACGGTACAGTCGATGCTCAATTACAATTACGTACTTCACCTGACGGCTCTACTTGGACTGACTGGATGGGACCAAATGGTAGTTCTAGTACTTATTTTACAGATAATACTGGTGGAGAAACTCTACCAGAAAGTATCACTGACGCAACAGATGATGAATGGATACAATACCAAGTAATATTATCTAGTACTGGTTCTTCTACACCAAGTATTTCTTCAATTACTCTCGCTATGAATCCACCTGCGCCACCGGGCGCACCAGTCATCGGAGATTTTACAGGTGTTACTACCAGTACTATGACTCTCAACTGGGAGACAGTCACAGATACCGTCTACTATATAATAAGTTTAACCGTACCTGAATATACATCAGTCACTACTACAGAAATAAGTTACACTTTTGATTCAAATTTAGAACCTAATACACGCTACTACTACGAAGTTGTAGCAAGAGATCAATATGATCAAGATTCAGCAACTTCAACACAGAGAAGTACATATACAAATCCAAATAGTCCTCTTGCTGTTACGGCAATTGCAAATGGACAAACTGCGGCTAACCTAACTTGGAGTGCAAACTCCAATCCAAGTGATACGGTCTACCAAATCTATGATAACAATGCTGTGCTAAAAGGAAGTACTACGAGTACTAGTTACACCGTAACTGAATTAACTGCTGGAACTAGTTATACTTTTACAGTTCGAGCAATATACAATGCAGATAATACAAGCTACGAAGAATCTGACGCTAGTAGTAGTATAACTACTGCTGTACCCGCAAAGGCAGTAATTTTTACTCTCGAAGTAGGTGGACCTGCACCAAGCTTTAACTTTGTAGGTAGTACAGAATCACATACTGTTGAAGTCAGTGCTATTGTGCAAGTAGGGGATGTCTACAAAGCTAGTCTTACATTGCATTCCAATGATGTGTCTACAGGTCCTCTTGGAGCAGGAGAAAGTGCAAATGTAGATTTGAGTGGAAATGGGATAAGTGATACTACTGTCACGATGAATTCTGTTACGGCAAGTGGTGCAAACTTTACTCTCAGTGCTATTCCACAAACAAGTGGTGCAACATATAGCAATCCACCGATTGCAAAAACAATATTGGTAGAATCGCTTACTCAAGATGGTGTGGCTACTACGACTCCACAATCGGTCAAAGTCGTTGTTATCAATGACGGAGACAAAACTACTCAAGATACCAAGATACATCTTCGTTTCAACATAGACAATGCAATTCAGATGGCAATATCTCAAGATCCAAGTTTTGAGGATAGCTCTTACCAATCATACCAATCTTCCACTGAATGGGCACTCCCTGAAGGAAATGGAGCCAAAGTTGTCTATGTTCGATTTAGATCAAAAGAGGGTGGTACGATTACATACTCAGGAGTTATTACCTTAACAGATCAGAGTAATGATGATCCTAATGCGCTACTTTTAGAAAAACCTCTTGTAATTGAAGATATACCGTGTAGTTTGGAGAAACAACAACCATATAAAACAAAAGAACATCCTGGTGTATATTACATTACAGATATCTGTACAAAACGAGCGTTTTCAAATACAGATATGTATTTTAGTTATTTTACGAGTTGGGATGACGTTCATACAACAAGTATTTCTTCACTTGGCGCTATTCCAGATGACACCGTTGAGCCATTTATGACCATGAGACTTTTGACTATTGATGATCGTACTACTCTCACAGAGGGTGCACTCATCAAAACTTTTGATACTCCAAAAGTGTACATCATCCAGGATAATCAGAGACATTGGATTCCAAATGAAGCTACATTCAATACATATCACTACAAGTGGACAAATATCCTCATCGTGGAAGATGAACTACTCCATGCGTTTGATGTAGGGAGTGATGTGGAGTAAAAAATAATACGTAATAAAAAAACATCCGAAATCTTTCGGATGTTTTTTAAAGTTCCAAGTATTATATTGATTGTCTTGCAACAAGTTTTTTGCTGTATATCATCAATACTTCCATACTTCCAACAATCACCCCTGTGTAGAAGAGATCTCCGAGGAGTGTATTTTTGAAAAAGGGGATTCCCATGAGATAACTTTGCATGAGCCCTCCAAAGGAATGTGAGTACATCGTCCCAAATGCCCAGACTGCGCCATTGGTAATGAGGAAGAAGAGGACGGAGCCAAGCAGTGTGCCTATCAGAACATTCCCAAATGTTTTGTGTTGCTTCACAAGTATTCCGATACCGACTACGAGCAAGAAACTTGTATACACAGCGAGCATCATCTTCCAGCTATAAAATCCGACAAAGATGTCACTCACAAGCATGGCTGCCATTGGGAGGATGAAGGCCATTTTTTTTGACAGATAAAGCCCACCAAACAGCGCAATCGCTGCAATCGGCGCAAAATTTGCAGGATGAGGAAAAATTCTTGAAATTACACCTAGCAAGATCAATAGGATGGCTATTACCATTATATTGCTAGAAAAGATTTGTTTATTGTTTATTGTTAGTTGTTTATTGCGATTCATATTTCCATTCAATAGTATCTGAGGCACGGACAGGCATGTGCTCGAGTTGAGTAAGAGGAGTGAGCGTGTTGTTGATATATAGCTGCCAGGTTTTTGACTTTGTGGCAATGACATTATTGAAGCTCGTGAGTACTACTTCCTCGCCGCGTGGTTGCGCTACAGATTGGATGCCTACGGCGTGGAGTAGCTCATCCATCATGACTTCTTCTTGCTGCAACGCAGCGACACGGGTATCGCGTTGGTCTACTGCGGTCACTATATTGACGCTGTATGTATACGATACCTCAGCGGCCGGTTTGGAACAGCCAGCTCCCATGAAGGGCAGGATAAGCAGTGTCAGTGTGAGTAGGCGAGGAACTCGCATAGCATACAGGTTAAAAAGTACAGGTATTATACCAGCGTCCGAAGGAATCGCCAACCGAGGAGCAGCCCAAGGAAAATCGTCGCGCCAAAAGCGTAGTGGACAGGCTTTGCATCATTTTTTTCTGGGGCATTTGCATCAGCTGTCGCAGTCGTTTCTTCTGAGACCAATTGCTCTACACGTTCTTTAGTATTTTCAGATTCTTGTTCCGCTGATTCTTCTGGTGAAGCAGTTTCACTTGTAATTTTTATTCCGGCGACTTCTGGCTCAAGTGTTTGTTCGACTATGCCCCCGCCAATCGCATAGAGTGTTGCCTCTGGAGTCTCATAGGAGATCGGAAGAATCGTCACTTCGGAAGTATTCTCAGATGGTGTTTCATCAGCCAATGCTTCTGTTGAAGTAGATGTTTCTTGTGTTGCTGTGTCTGGGGTAGATGTCGCTGAGTTTTCTGTTGTCGTGTTTCCACCACCTGATGAAGGAGGAACAGATTGAGGAATAGAAAATGAAGAAAGCAGTGAGTACCATGGTTTTTCGAGAAGTGCTGGGACTGCCCATGCGCTGGTCCAGAGTCGGAGCGTATTTGTTTTTTCACCAATGCCACCATCGTCTTTTTGTTGAGAGGCAATGTAGTCTATGGCTGAAAGTTCATTTTTTTTGACATGTGCAATAGGTTTTCCTGTTGAAGTGAGACCCTGCATCATCCAAGGCGTTCCATATATATCTCCAAAGCTTCCATCATTCTTTTGTTGTTCTAAAATATATGCTGTTCCTTTTTCGATCGCTGTGTTGACACCATCTATTACTGTAAGTTTTGAAAGTACTTGTAGTGTTGCTCCTGTTATATCTGGACTTTCAAATTTTCCCGTTGTATCTTGCTTTTCAAGAATATATTTTGTGGTGCTCACCACAATCGGGTCAGACGCTGTATATCCAGCGTTTAAGAGAGGAATGAGAGCAAAGACATCGTCATTGATCAGTCCTTCTATACCAAACTGTGTGCCGTCAAATCCATCAAGAATTTTTTCTATATAATTGGTATCAGTTCCAGAATATGGATTGATGCCATAGCTCATGAGTGCCATGGCACGGCGAGCGTAGCCTGTTGTTTCATTTGGTCCGTCTATTGGATTGGGATTGGTCAAAAGATATGTTTTAAGTTTGTCTTTGCCTGTTGTGGAGCCTGTGTAGGCACTGTAGGCAAGTGCGGTCCAGTCGGAGAATGAGACGCTGGATGAAAATGAGCCGTCTTGATTTTGGTTCGCGTCGAGGAAGGTGATGATGTTTTTTACGACTGTATCAACATCGCTATTTGAATCCGCTCCGCAGCTGCTACAGCCCCCGCCACTTCCTCCATTAGAATCATTGCCCTGAGTATCGGTATCGTCAGAAGAGTCAATCGTGGATGTAACAAAAGTTATAAGAGGCCAATCTCCTGATAATATATATTCATCTTTCTGAAAGGATACAGTGATCACCCCAGGAGTGCTGGTTGTAAATTCTATAATTCCATCCTCATCTGCAATACGAGATCCATTATTTAGACCATACAAAATATTTTCAGAAGGAATCCATATAGTTTTGTCGGTTTCAAAATCATAAAATGCTTCATATACATATATTGTTGCCGTTGCTGAAGTTTGGACTGTTGTTGTCACTGTTTCGATTCGCAGTGGCTGGACACCGTATGTCAACGTAATCAAATCACCACTCTGTAGTACCTGTTGATTCATCGCTGTGATGGCATATTCCAAGGTACTTGTTGTCGGTTTGTAGTAAAAAGACCACCAGAGGCTTGCCGCATAATCAGGAACATATTTTCCGACAGCATTGAGAAACATACTTTCACCATAGATTGACCAATCGAGATTTAGGTCAATAGCTTGCTCTAGTGCGCATTTTGCATTGAGCGTAGTTGTGGTGCTGTCTGGAAGTTCTGGGCATTCAGTCACTTCAAGTGTGGTATCGACTATTTTTTCATCTGGTGTGAGCAATTCTATGCGTACGGTGGCACTTTGGGGAGCTTCATTTACAACAAATGAATTTTTTTCACTTCTTATATATGAAGTATCTGTGATTTGCGCAGTATATTCTCCCGAATTAAATGTTCCTTCTACTGTACCGGATACTGATGCTGTATATATTTCTCCTTCAATAGTAAGTTGAGTTCCCTCTGCAACAGGCTGATATGTAAATGTATGTGTATCCCAGTAGTATCCTTGCAGAGTTGTGGTTGCTCCATAATTGAATGTTGTAGAAGATACTTCAATAATACTAAGTGAAGGAAAAGTAAAATCTGATGTATAAAATACAAGAGAGTCATCATCCTGTACTTGCTGCAAATCTATTGAAGAAGCATAGCCAGACATGTCTTCAATACTGTAAAGCCAGAAGGGACTATTGATCCAGTCTGTTGCGATACCATCAATACCTTCAATCCCCATACCATATTGACCATAACTAACAACTAAGTTTAAACCAAGCTGTTCATCTGCCTTTTTTAATGCACAATACACAACGGGTTCATCGTAGTAATAGATTGTTGTGGAAGCATCTTTCTCATAAGAGCATCCTGAAAAAGTTATGTCCGTTTTTTCCAGAATTGTGTCGCCAGGTCCTTCAATACGTATGGAAACTGTTGTGTTTGGAACTTTGTTTTCAGGAATTTCCACTATTTCGACTATATTACTTTGATTTACTTCCTCACTCCTCAAGGTGCTTGTCGTATCAGCATATACTGCCGATACCCCTACGAGTGAAAAGAAAACAGTGAGAAAAATGGTGCTAAATATCTTCTGCTTCATAGTGCCATGTGATTATGTCATCTTGTTTTAAAATATAGTTTGAAATGCCGATTTGTGCTTTTTGTCCATTGACATAGTAGATCCAGAACATGTGCTCTTTATAATCATTGGCAACCCCTCCAATTGAGCTAATAAATGCGCCGAGTGATCCGTGTTCGTTTGCTTCGTAGGTCAGTCTTTTGTCTCGTAGTGTTTTCATCAGGTCATACGCGTTTGATCCTGGTGGAAGATCTGTTGTTGCTTCAAAATCGATGTCTGGGATGTGGAGTATTGCTTTTATTGTTTCTTTTTCTGAAGTATCTCCCTCTGTGGGTAACATTTCAGCTTGTTCAGAGGAGGACGTACTGCTTTCCGTGTTTGTCTCAGACGAACTGGCGTTCGTCATTCCACTCGATATTTGTGTATTTGGTTTTTGAGAAGGAGTGACGAACGCAAGTTCGTTATCTATGCTGGCAGCTTTTTCTATTGGGTTATCTATGCCTTGCTCAGAAGTGAGTATTTCCTCTTGAATAGATGTCGGTATCTGACTTCGAGAGTAGAAGAATACTGTACTCCCGAGAGAAATGAGGAAAAGTGCAAGAATGATACTATTTTGTTTCAGAAAATTTTTCATAGAAAATCTGTTTGCATCTTTTAATATCAATGTTCATCAATATACAAAAAAATCTTTCCTGAGCAGAAAGATATAAAGAGATAAAGAAGATGAACTTCTTTTATTCCTGCTCGGGATACACATTGCTATGAAGATCGGACTTGTCCATAAACCTTATTGGTTTATGGCGTTACCGTTGCGGCACAGTGGAGGAATCAAACCTCACTTCCACATAGTACGTGGTAAATTGTATGGCTGTATTATGGCAGCTTTTGGATGTGTGTCAAGAAATGAGGTGTGTATGGTGTGGATGAAAAAACAACGGATACACCGTTGTTTTTTTTTGTCGCGTATGTGGATTATTTGATATTCATGCTTGAGAGAAGTGTTGTCTGTATATAGGTGGTGTACATGCCTCCTGATTGGTCAAATATGAAAACTGATGGTGCTGATTGTACCTCTGGTAGAAGAGCATAATAGGTGCCTACTCTGCCGAGTCCTTCATCTACGAGTTCTTCATACTTGCACACTGTATATCCTGCAATGGCTATCGGATTTGAAAGAGACTGACACAAATTTTTTCCAGATGCTCCGCTCATAACGAGTTGTTGATGGAAGTTTTTTGCTTCTGTAGCATCTTTAATAAGTTGTATTTCGTAGTATGCTCCAAATTCAACAAGAGGGCTTTGGAAATTTGGATACAAAGAAATACTATGTTCTTCTTTGCGTATTTCCCATACGGAGTTTATGCGGTCTTTGTCAGAATCTTCTTGGAGAGGTGTCCCTATAAATGTTTTTGGGTAGAGAAAGGAAATATCGGTATCTGAATATGTCATCCATTCTACGCCAGGTGGCAAAGTCATTTGTGTCGTCGGTGTGACCTCATTTTTTGGAGGCATTGTTTTTTGTACTTGTACATTTTCTTGTTGAGGTGGAAGTGTTGTCATCTGTGTTTGTTGCAAGTTCATCATTTCTTGTTTGAGTATGTTGATAGAACTCTGTTGGACAAAGAAAATACCGATGCCTCCAACAAAAAATGATGTCAGGACAATCGTTGCGAGGACAATACCAAAAGGAAAGTGTTCATGATCCATAAAAAAATATGATGAATACAAAAGTATGGATAGTATATCTTATATTGATGATAGGTACAATGCGATTTTTTTACTGAATACGAAAGTGATAAATACCTGATAGTTTTTTGATTGCTTGATGACGTGCTGTTTGAATCAGTTTTTTTATATGATTTTTATTGACAAAATTGATAATTTTTGTATGATATAGATAACGGTTCACACGCTGCAAATGCGGCAGGGGGGAAGCTATGGACTGGTGGGTCTGGGTACTCATCGCTGGAGGAGGGGGAGGTGTAGCCTTTATCCTCATCAAGCGGTACGTAGTGCCAGTGTACCGAGATCTCTGTGCTCTGGGTAACCTGCTCGGCGGGTCTATCCTTGGGAGCAGTTGGAATCGGTACAAGGGCCGTCGTCGTTGACGACGCGCCAGACGACAGTGAGCCGCGGCGGAGCACCTGCTCTGCCGTGGCCATTCAATTCATTTCAACAATTTGAACATTTTCAACATCTACAACCTCACCTCATTCGTCAAGCAATGATACGAACCACCTGCATGATGAAAATAGGGAAGTGGGGAAGTGGATCTTGCAATTTCAAATGATGAGATGTGTGCTTCGACACCAGGAGTGCTGAACTCTTCTGCATTGATGAATATTCCTGGCAGTGACAATCCATTGACTGCTATGCTACCGAGATTTGCTTCCATGCCACACGTGTCTTCTGGATTGAGTGTGATGAGTGGAGCGTTGAGTGTAGAAAGTAGTTCTATACTTTTTTTTGAAAATAATGCTGGTGCATACATGAATGCTACGAGATTACCTGATGGATTGATGAGTGGCGCGCATGTTGTGTCGAGGTGAAAGCCTGTTGATTCTAATAAAAAGACATGATCTGGTTTTAGTATGTGTATGACTGCATCATGACCTGCTTTATTTGATCTTCCTAGTCCTCCAAAATAATACGAACCTGTTGGTGTTTCGAGAAAAAAAACTTCGCCACATTCGAGATATGCATCTGGTGGTAATTCAATAACATCGATCTGAAATTTTTCTTGGATAAGACGTGCAAAAACGTCTGCTTCGAGTTGTCTTTCAAAAACTGAAAATCGTGCTTTCACCCATTTCCCTTTTACAAACATCCCAACATCACGAATAAAAATACCGTCGTAGTCTGGCGTATCTTGAGAAAGAAGTTCTTGTGGGTAGGGAAGAAAGGTGATGTCAATTTTTGCATCTGTAATACGTTTGATTGCTTGTTCCCATTGTTGAGTGAGAAGTTTTTTGGGAGGAATAATGCCTGTCGTTGTTGCGGCGACAGTTGCGTGATTGAGACTTTCTTGAGTGTGTCCTTTGTGGAGAGTGTAGCCTTCTGGCCAGAGGCCTCCACTCGGCAACTCGACCATAAGGATAGACGCTGGTAATGATGATATCATAGAAGTTTTTTTAGTCTATCACAAGACAAAAATCTTGACAAAAGGAGTATTTTGGTATATAACGTAAAGTCCGTTTTATACGGTCTCACGTGCTTGGAGAAAAACCATGTTGAAGTCCTATGACGTCGGAATGCTCTTGAACATCGTGGGGTTCGTATGGGGACCTCATCCTGAAGGAAACGGCGTTGGGTCAATGGTTGTCGTGCTTGATCACGACACACTATCGAGCCCCAGCAAGGACAAAGTCAACTTTCGGGTGGATCACGATGCGCTTGAGTTGATCATGGCGCTCACATCCAACCTCCGCGGAGCAGGATACAAGTTCATGATGACGAAGAAGGAAAAAGAGGTTGAATACTGGTATCTCCAGACAGAGCACTAGGGCCTGACCGGACACCTGTGGGGTCGCTGTGCGTATGACGCACGGCGACCCTACTCAAATGAACATTGAAATGTTCATATTTTTTTGCTATAGTCTCCGAACTATGTGGATCAATGACATTTTAGATCAAAATAAAAAAATACTTGCCCTTTCACCGATGGCAGATATGACAGACTCTGCGTTTTGTCAGATAGTTCGGCAGATTGGTGGGGCTGATGTTGTGTTTCGAGAGATGGTCTCAGCAGAGGCTCTTGTTCGTGATAATGAAAAAACACTTGGCATGACAGATTTTGTCGATGCAGAGCGTCCTATTGTACAGCAGATTTTTGGGGCAGATCCACTGACGATGGCAAAGGCGGCAGAAATTGTGATGGAGCATGCTGGACCGGAAGGAATTGATATCAACATGGGATGTCCAGTCTATAAGATTACGAGCAATTTTAACGGAGCGGCACTCATGAAAGAAGCACCACTGGCAGCGGAGATTGTAAGAGAAATGAAAAAAGTCATGGGAGATACGCCACTATCTGTAAAGATTCGGCTTGGGTGGGACGATGACGAAGGGTTCAAAACATTCATTCCCGTGCTCGAAGAAGCTGGTGTAGATTTGATCACGATTCATGGCCGGACAAAAGCACAGGGCTATAGTGGTGTGTCAAATTGGGATCTTATTCGTCAGGCAAAGGAAATCGCGACCGTACCACTTCTTGCAAACGGTGATATCCATGAGCCAC
>Ga0210019_1004186_pt1 | contig 12689 bp, 9 predicted proteins | sample CryGeyCG2114_020_2_FD_183969 | JGI IMG/M metagenome (GOLD analysis project Ga0210019, IMG submission 183969) | Groundwater microbial communities from aquifer - Crystal Geyser CG11_big_fil_rev_8/21/14_0.20 (SPAdes) (version 2) | ecosystem: Environmental > Aquatic > Deep subsurface > Groundwater ...
CCGGCGGCGGGGGCGGGACGCTCCCAGGTGGTTCCGGCCGCTCCGGAAGAGGCCCTGCAGGCGCCGGTCCATCAGGCGCCCCGGCCGGTCCATCGGCCGGCAATGAAGAAGGGACTGGCTTGATGCGGGCCGTCCGCTGCATCCGGATCCCCGATCGGGGGGAGGAGCCGCTCTTCGGCATGATCATGGAGATCCTGCTGAAGACCCGGGTCAAACTGGGGCTCCCTTCCGACGCGGGGGGGACTGAGGAGGCGGTCAACACCTACCTCGGGGGTCTGATGACCGCCTACCTGGATCCGGCGCATTGGCAGGCGGTCCGGCGGGTCGTGACCCCCTACGAGGTGGAGCTGTTCGAGGCGATCGAGCGGTGCGGGGAGGAGGTTCAGGCCTACCGGATCTACAAGGCCAACGCCGACGACCTGCTGATGCAGTTGGGGATCTTCAATCGGTCCCAGCGGCTGCCGTTCGCCGGGCTTCAGCGGATCCGGCATTACTACCGATTCGCCGCCGAGTGTCAGCGGCGGATCTATCGCCGGCCCACCGCCATCTCGGATGTGCAGGAGCGGATCTCCCGCGGCCCGGAGCGCTATCTGGGGCTTCTCTCGGAGCTTCGGGGCCGCTATCTGCGGCTGGCCGATCCGGTGGATCCGGCCGGGTTCGAGCAATTCGGGGAGGCGCTGCGGGACTACGAACGGGAGTTGCCGCTCAAGGCCAAGCAGGACCAGCTGTTGGATGCCTATCTGAATTGGCGCAAGGCCCCCTGGGAAGGGGGGCGGCGACAGCGGCTGGACCGGCTGGTCCGGGAACTGCAGGCGCTGGATCCGGTTTTCCATCCGGAGTTCTTTTTAGATCGGGAGGCGGCATAATTTAAAGTTTTATAAACTCTGCTTTCCTTGACTTTATAATATCCACTCGGGTATACTCCCATCACGAAGGCCCCTATTTCAGGGGCTCCACCCATTTTGGAGTTCTTAAAATTCAGCAGTTTAACTGGATCGATGTAGTCGTCGTAACCCTTTTAATTAGATCGGGTTATGTCGGTTATCGGGCCGGGCTTAGTTCCGAGTTTCCCAAACTGCTTGGTGTGGTGGGTGGGATTTTCGTCGCCTTCCGCTATTACGAGCGGTTGAGCCGGGATTTGGCTCAGAACACCGGGCTGGAAAATGGTTGGGCGCAGGCGCTGACGATGCTGTTCGTCCTTTTTGTGGTCTATTTCTTGCTGGCTCTGTTGTTCCGGGGGATGGAGAAGGTGGGGAGGGTCAATTTTGAGGGGATGTTCGAGCAGAACGGAGGACTGGTGTTGGGGTTCCTCCGGGGCTGTTTGGTGATGAGCGTTCTGCTCGGGGCGCTGGTTCAGCTTCCCTCCGAGTATTTGAAGGGATCGATTCAGGAGCGCTCCCTGATCGGCGGGAAGCTCAGCCGGGTGGCTCCGGCGGTCTATGACAAGACGGTGGCCGTCCCGGTTTGGGTGGCCAACCGGGTCGAGAAATAGCGGCCGGCGATGATCCCGGAAAAGATCCTGCAGGAGATTCAGGACCGCAGCGACGCGGTGCAGGTGATCGGCGCGGTGGTTGGGCTCAAGAAGGCGGGGCGGGTGTTCAAGGGGCTGTGCCCCTTCCATCCGGAGAAGACCCCCTCCTTCATGGTGTATCCGGACAAGCAGTTTTACATCTGCTACGGGTGCGGCGCGGGAGGGGACCTGATCTCCTTTGTGATGCGCCACGAGCAGATGGAGTTCTCGGAGGCGGTGGAGTTTTTGGCCGCCAAGGCGGGGATCCCGGTTCCGCAGACGGGCGGCGGCCGGGGGGGCGCCGCCGGAGTCGGGCGGAAGTTGTACGAACCGATGGAGAAGGCGGCCGCTTTCTTTGAGGCCTGTCTGCGGGCCCCCGAAGGGGAGGCGGCCCGGAGCTATTTGAAAAAACGGGGTTTGAACGAAGCGGCTTGGAGCGAGCACCGGATCGGTTTCGCGCCGACGCAGTGGGACCGCCTCCTGCAGGCGGCCCGGGACTGGAAGATCGAACCGGGACTGCTGGAGCAGGGGGGATTGGTGATCCGCCGGGAAGGGGAGCGGGGCGGCTGGTACGACCGTTTCCGGGACCGGGTGATCTTCCCGATCTGCGACAGCCGGGGACGGGTGATCGCCTTCGGCGGCCGGGCGATGACCGAGGACGAGCGGACGCCGAAATACCTGAACTCGCCGGAGACCGAGCTGTATGTGAAGGGGTGGGTGCTGTACGGCCTCAACTGGTCCTCGGCCGCGATCCGGAAACAGGACTTCTGCGTTGTCGTCGAAGGGTACATGGATTTTTTGACGCCCTATCAGGCGGGGGTCCGGAATGTGGTCGCCTCGATGGGGACCGCGTTGACCGAGACGCAGGTGCGGCTGATCCGGCGTTTCACCCGGAATGTCGTGATGGTCTACGACGCTGACGCCGCCGGCGAGATGGCGGCCCTCCGGGGACTGGAGCTGTTCCTGGAGGCTCAGATGCGGGTCAAGGTGGCGGTGCTGCCGCCGGGGACCGATCCCGACTCCCTGATCCGAAGCCGGGGGGTCGAGCCGTTCGCTGCGGCGCTCAAGAATTCCAAGGACTTTTTTGATTACAAGCTGGAGGTATTGAGCCGGCAGTTCGACCCGAAGGGGGTCGCCGGGCAGGTCCGGATTTGCGAGGAGATGCTGCCGACGATCAAGCGGGTCCCGAACGCGATCCAGAAAGCGGATTACATCCGCCGGCTGGGCGGAGCGCTCCGCGTGGAGGAGTCCCTCCTCTGGACGGAGCTGAAGAAGATCAAGGGGGAGCGGAAATCCTCCCCGGAGAAGCCGGCGGTGTCTCTTTCGATCCGGACCGCCGCGGTCGTCCGGACCGCCGAGGAGAATCTGGCGGCTCTGCTTCTGGATCGGCCGGCCCGGATCGCCGCGGTGAACGGCCGGCTTGAACGGGAGCTGTTCCGGGACCCGGATGTGATCCGGCTGTTGGACTGGCTGGAAGCGGCGCAGACCGGCGGAACGCTGCCGGCCGACGGCGCCGAGGCGCTGCGGAAGCTGCCGCGGGAACCGGAGGGGTTCCAGGCTCGGGCCGTCCGGTGGCTGGCCGACGCCGACTCTTTTGAGGACAAGGAAGGGGCTTTGGAGAAGGTGATTCAGCGGATCGAAAAGGACCGGCGGCGGTCGTCGCTGGCCTTGCTGCAGGATTCGATCCGTCAGGCGGAGCAGGCGGGGGACCACCAAAAGAAGGATGAGCTGGTCGGTCAGTTTAACCGCCTCTTGAAAACGGGAACCGTGGAACGGGGATAACATGTCAACCAAAACGACAACCAAGACGACGAAGAACGGATCAGCCAGCCGGTCGAATGACCTCAAGAAACTGATCGCCCTGGGGAAGGAGAAGGGGCATCTGACCTACGAGGAGATCAACGATCTGCTCCCGGAGGAGGTGACTTCGTCCGAGGAAATCGACGAGGTCCTCGCCCTCCTCGGCCACGAGAACATCCAGGTCATTGACGCCGAACCGGAAGGGGAGGGGGACTCGGAAGAGAGCGAGAGCGAGGAGGGGGAGGAGTCGGACGACCGCTCCGAGGAACGGAACGCCGAGCCGGCCCCCCGCTCCGAGCCGGTGGACGATCCGGTCCGGATGTATCTGCGCCAGATGGGGCAGATTTCCCTGCTGACCCGGGAGGAGGAGCTCAAGCTCGCCAAGGAGATCAAGGCGGCGGAGGCCGACTACCGGCGGGTCCTGTTCGCCGCCCCGTTTGTCCGCAAGTCGATCTTCGACCTCGTGGACCGGATCAAGACCCGCAAGCTGAATCCCGAGGAGTATGTCACCGAGGACTTCCGAAAACACGAACGGCTTTTGCCCAAGCTGCTGCGTTTGAAGAAGAAGGCCCAATCCTCCCGTTCCGAAGGGAAGCGGACGGAGGCGATGCTGGCGATGCGGCTGACCAGCCCGGTCGTCGAGGAGATGGCCAAGACCTACAAGGGGTTGGTCCAGCAGGTTGCCCGGGTGGAGCGGGAGCTCCAGCGGGTGAAGTCCCGCAAGGGGAAGGGATTCCAGGAGAAGCTCAGGGCGGCCCAGAAGAAGCTGACGCTCGCCCAGCGGGCGGTCGGCGCCTCCAAGAAACGGATGGAGGAGCTGAACCTCCAATTGCGGCGCAAGGAGGCGGCCTACATCCGCTCCAAGCGCTCCCTCGTGGAGGCCAACCTGCGGCTCGTTGTCTCGATCGCCAAGAAGTACACCAACCGGGGCCTCTCCTTCCTGGACCTGATCCAGGAGGGGAACATCGGCCTGATGAAGGCGGTCGACAAGTTCGAGTACGAGCGGGGGTACAAGTTCTCCACCTACGCGACCTGGTGGATCCGCCAGGCGATCACCCGGGCGATCGCCGACCAGGCCCGGACGATCCGGATCCCGGTCCACATGACCGAGACCATCAACAAGCTGGTCCGGGTCTCCCGGCAGCTGGTGCAGGAGAACGGCAAGGAACCGAGTCCTGAGGAGATCGCTTCCGAGATGCGGATGCCGGTCGAGAAGGTGCGGGGGATCCTGAAGATCGCGCAGGAGCCGATCTCCCTGCAGACGCCGATCGGCGATGACGGTGACACGAACTTCGGGGACTTCATCGAGGACAAGCGGGCCGTCTCTCCGGCCAACGCGACCGCCCATTCGATGCTCAAGGAGCAGATGGACACGGTCCTGGAAACCCTGACCGAGCGGGAGACGCAGGTTCTGAAGCTCCGGTTCGGGATAGGGGACGGCTATCCCAGAACGCTGGAGGAGGTCGGGGCGATTTTCAATGTCACGCGGGAACGGGTCCGGCAGATCGAGGCCAAGGCGCTGCGGAAACTGCGTCATCCGATCCGCTCCCGGCGGCTGCGGGCCTTCCTGGAGATGGGGGCCCTCGGCGAGGAGCGCAGCTGGGTCTGATTCCGGCCGGCGCGGTCATTCAAGGGCCCGACCCTTTTGGGGTCGGGCCCTTTTCCTTTGAAACGGGGTACAATACCGGCAACGGGTCCGTAGCTCAGCGGTGAGAGCAGCGCACTCATAATGCGTTGGTCCCTGGTTCGAATCCAGGCGGACCCAGAGGCATTCCCGCCGCTTTCCTTCTTCCTCCCCATCCCGTACAATAGAGGTTTCGGGGCGCATAGCTCAGCTGGTTAGAGCGCATGCCTCACATGCATGAGGTCACAGGTTCGAGTCCTGTTGCGCCCATGTTTTGAAAGATCTTTTTGAAAAATGGCTGAAACCTCGGTTCTCGACCAACTGAAGGCCTTGACCCGGCTCCAGGAGCTGGACGGGCAGATTTACGCCCTGAAGGAGACGATCCGGACCCTCCCGGAGGAGAAGCAGACAATCGAGGCTGAGCGCGCCGAGGGGCTCAAGATCGTCCAGGCTGTCGAGCAGAAGCACAAGGAGTTGGAGGTCAAGCGCAACGGGTTGGAGACCGACTTGGAGGCCAAGGAGGGGCAGATTAAGAAGCTCCAGGGCCAGCTCTTTCAGGTCAAGACCAACAAGGAATACACCGCGATGCAGCGGGAGATCGAGGGGTTGAAGGCCGACAAGTCGGTCGTGGAGGAGGATGTCCTCGGTCTGATGGAGAAGGGGGAGTCCGGCAAGTCGGAGGTGGAGGCCGCTCGCAAGGCCCACCAGAGCCGGGAAGCCCAATGGAACCAGGCGTTGCAGGTGGTGGAAACCCGCCTGAAGGAGACCACCGCCCAGGTGGAGGTCCTCCAGAAGCAGCGGGATGGGCTGCTCTCCGATGTGGAGCCCCGGGTCCTTGCCCAGTACGAGCGGATCCTGGAACGCAAGCAGGGGCTGGCGCTGGTGCCGGTGATCAGTGAGTCTTGCGGCGGATGCTACATGCGGATCCCCCCCCAGCGGGTCAATGAAATCCAGATGGGCAGCCGGCTGATCACCTGCGAATCCTGTGCCCGGATCCTCTACTACCCGACGGCGTAAGCCGGTCCCTTCCTCTAAATCGGCTCCCGGCGGGGTCGTGATGCACATTGACGGGGCGGCCCGGGGCAATCCGGGGCCGGCCGGTGTGGGGCTCCACTTCACCCCTCCCAAATCCAAGAAGCCGGTTGAGCTTTCCTTCTTCCTCGGGGTGGCCACCAACAATGTGGCTGAGACGACGGGATTGATCTTGGCCCTGCAGGAGGGACTCAAGCGGGGTTACCGGTCGGTCACGGTCCGGACCGACAGCGAGCTGCTGGCCCACCAGGTCGGCGGCCTCTACAAGGTCAAGGACAGGCAGCTCCAGTGGCTGCATCTGCTGATCCGGAATTTGATCCCCGCCTTCAAGCATTTTGAGATCACCCATGTTCCCCGGGAGAAAAACCGGACTGCCGACCGGTTGGCCAACCAGGCGGTCTGGGAAGGGCTGCGCAAACATCCCCACCTGAAGCAGAAGGCTCAGCCGGCTCCCGTTGAGTCCCCCGAACCGCTCGATTCCGACCAACCGACGCTCTTTTAGAAGGAGCCAAAGGGGCCAGGTCTCTGGTACCATAGCGGGTGAGAAGGCCGGACGGCCGCGGCGGGTTCGCCTGCTGAGGAAAGTCCGGACTCCACAGGGCAGCGGAGTGGGTAACGCCCACCCCCTGAACGGTTCGTCGAGAGGCGGGTCGGGAGGGGAGGATCAGAGCCACAGAGACGAGGATCCCCGTCGTTGGGGGTTCGCGGAAGCGAACCGGGCGGGGGGAGGTGAAACGGGCAATCTCTCCGCGGAGCAAGACCATGTAGACCCCGAACGGGACGGCCCGTCCCATTCCGTTGGGCAACCGGCGGGAGCGGGGAGGGTAGGTCGCAATGAGTCCGCGCGGCAACGCCCGGGCCCAGAGGAATGGTCGTCGCCCGCCGGCCTGTCGCGCAAGCGGCGGGGCAGGGCGGGCACAGAATCCGGCTTACAGGCCTTCTCCAATCGATGGGGGCCGCCGAAAGGCGGCCCCCGCTCTTTTGTGGAACATGGTGTCTGACACCGTTTTCCGCGGGGCGTTAGTTTAGTAATATAAACTCAGTTATTTATTGTTTAAATCCATCCGAAATATGGCATACTTGCCCTATCCAGAGCTGTTCATGAAAAAAGCCGGTTTACCCATTCAAAGCATTGCGCTGATCCTGGCCCTCGGGCTGGGGTGGCCTCCCTCCGCCTCGGCGTTGCGCCCTCTCAATGCCGGCATGGAAGAGAACCCCACCCGGCAGGCGCTTCAAGGCGTTTTGGTCCGGCATTCCGGCCTGGAAGCCGATTCGCCGGTTGTCGCCGCCTATCGAGAAATGTTGGCTCCGTTGGTCTCCTCGGGTGTCTTGAAGGAAACTGAAATCCAGCCCCATGGCGAGTACCGGTATTCCGATACGGATCCTGACTTCACTCTGCAGATTTTCTTGTCCCCTTCCGGTGAAATGAATCTCTCCGTCGAGAGTTACACCGATGAAGGGGACTTCCTCTTCAATTTGGACGAATACCTAATTCGCGGTACCCGAAAGTTCGGGCTGAGCTGGTGGCTGGGATTGCGTCAATCCGACGCATATCGTTGGTCGCTTGATCGGCATCCCGAGCGGACGGCGTCGAGTCGTCTCTATGTCACTGGTTTGGCCATCGAAGGAGATCGCGTCGTTTTGACATTGGATACCGACCGTTACGCTGAGATTGTCGAGGCGACCGGCAGCGGGGGGTCGCTGCGGTTTCCGGCCGACGGCGGCCGAACGATGACCTTGGAGTTCCGCTCGCTGGATGGGGCGGGGGGCGGAGCGGTTGCCGCCCGGTTTTCCGGGAAGGAGACCGTCCTGTTGGCAACGGCAGCCGAAAGGATTCTGGCGATTGAAGGGGCCAAGAGCTTTGCTTTTCCGAATGAGGGCGGGTCTTTGCGGCGGCGGCTTCCTTTGACCGGCTACCGGTCTGATCCGGGCCGGCTCCAGCGGCTGTTGGCGGGGAGCGCTTCAACCAGTAGAGACCGGCATTTGACCGGCGATGCCGGGGCGATTCGGATCACAGACCCGGGGGGAACAGGCGCGCCGGATCTTTATTATGTCGACTCCATCGATGTTTCCACCGCCGGGCTGGAAACGGATGAGGTGGAGGATCTGCCGGCGGTCCGGATGCAGGCGGGGGTCCCGATGGTCTTCTCCCATCCCAAACATGGGGATTTCCAGCTGACTTTCAACGGGAGAGGATTGTCTGCGAACCTTTTGAACTTTTCATTCGATGGAATTGTCGGGTATCCATTGGTCATTGGGCGTCCCGCTTTGACCAATGAGCGGCAGTCGGGCGATTGGTGGCGCAGGTTGGATGAAGTTGCGCGAGGATTGCCCTCTCCCGACAGGTTCAAGCCTGCCGCCCAGTTGAAGGGGACGCCCCAGCGGGTGCAATTCAAGTTTGATTTGGAGGCGCCCGCGAACAACGATCGCTGGCTTGGACGGACCGTCGCCCTATTCACGCCGCTTGATCTGGATTACGCGCTTCGTGAGGATCCCGAAAGAGCAACCGAGGTGGTGGCCGGCATGGCGCAGCTTCTGACCAGTTCCTTGATCACTTTGAATGTTGCGGATGTTGATCACCATTTTGGATGGGTGGAATTGGATGTGGATGATCCGATGGAGGAGTATTCGTTCGGTCATTCCGCCGGGCTGGAGGGGGGCGGCTTGAAGTTCGGGGATCCCAAGGTTTGGGCCGATGAAGAGTCCCGGACGGACGAGATTTTCAATGCGGAGACCATTCCGCTCCTTCAGCAGAGGATCCAGACGCATTCCGAAGCCTATCCCAAACTCTTCTCCTCTTCTGTTGTGAATCCAAAGGTGGCTCACATTGGCAGTGTTTGGGCGGGGATCCAGAGCGATATGGCCGGATCGGCTGGGCCGACCAGAGTGAAGGATCTGCGTTCGGTCCAGCCGGCTGCCCAGGAATCCCGCTTCGGGAAGGTGATCTGGCGGCCGGAGTTGACCGGTCTCTCCTGGAAGGCGCTTCCTTACAATGTCGCGCAGGCCCTTCTATACAGCGAGGCGGCCTGGGCCACCGGTTTCTATGACGCCCCGGAGAATCCCCTAACCGATCTCTACAAGGGGGAGCGGGACGCCAGGCAGGAGAAGGATCTCTGGATCAATGATCAGCCGGCGCTTCCCCTCTGGACCCGGTTCGTTCTCGGAGAGCATAAATTTGGGGAGCTCCAACAGCTCTCCAATTCCGAGAAACAGGCGGTGCTTCAGCGGGCCCTTCTGTTGATCCTCAAGGGAAATGCCCTGGACCTCGGCATGCGTTCCCAGCTTCAGATCGACGCGGTCGGCCTCTCCGACCTCACCCAGGAGGGGGTGATTGTGGATGACTCCGCGCCTCTCCTCAAAGATTTGACGGGGAACGGTATTCAGGAGGTCGTGATCTTTCAGGACAATGTGGGGGTGGAGTTGATCGGCGTCGCCCTCTTTACGGCGGCTTACCTGCGGATGTATCCGGGCCGGCATGTGGTTTGGGGGAACAAGGAGGTTCCTTCCTGATCGGGGATGTCGTCCGGCGGGATATTGAAGGATGGAAGGTTTCGGTGAGTGGCGTGGATGGACGGAGTTGGCTGAGGCGGTTCCAGGACCGGCGATACAACCCGGATGGGGATCCCGATGTGACGGTCCTCTTTGAGTTCCTGAATCGGCAACGGACGGAGGGGCAGCGGCTCCGCGTGTTAACCCATCCATGGCTGGAAAGCGGGTTCCTGGGGGAGGCGATCCCGGCCGATTTGGCTCAGCAGATCGGGGGGCCTCATCGGATCCTGATCGCCGTCGGCGAGTGGCTCAACGAGAGGTTCGCCAACGGGATCCCTTACGGCCACGGGGAACTTCGTTTCGCTCCCTATGAACAGGTCTGGGGCTACCTGCGGGATCTGGGCATCCCGAACTTCGGGGCGGTCCGGATGATCAAGGACGATTTCATCGTGGTCATTCCGTCCGGCGGCTACGATGGGGAGATTGTTCCCAAGAGCGGGCAGGGGACGATCGGGTATTTCACTTCCGCCGGGCTGGAGGCGTTCGCGGCGGAGCTGCTGCCGGCGGGACAGGCGGCGCGGCCGGTGATCGTCACCGCCGGGCTGGAGGGGCGCTTCCCCGCGATGGGAGGGCTGAAGGGGCTGGAGCAGTACGGAGTCCGTTTTCAGGGTGAGCTGACTCCGGCGGAGGCGGTGGCCGCGGCAGTGATCGCCCATCCGGCGGCGGATGGGATCGGGATTGTGGGATACAGCGCTGAGCTGCCGGCCTTTGCCGGGGCGGTGGCCGCCGCGGGAATGGAGATGAACGGTCTTGCGGTGGATGGGGCGGGGAACCGGCAGGTGATGCTGGCGATCCTGTCGGCTCTCTCCGGGCTGGAGGCGGAGGTGATCGAAGTTCGGGCCGGGTTTGAGGCGGTCATGGCGGAGGTGGAGGCCGCCGGCACTGGGGCGTAAGCCTGCCGGTGAAAAGAGTGGCGCCGGCTCCTTCTTTGGCTATAATGGGCCCATGCGCGCAATGAGATTGCTTTCGCTGGGGGTGGGGCTGGTCCTGCTGGCCGGGTGCGGCCGCGCCTCCATCAAGACCTACCATCGGCCGCAGACCGCCTGGGACACGATCCGCAAGGTGGCTCTGCTTCCGGTGGAAACCCCTTCCGAGAACCAGATCCGCCGAGAACAGCTGACCCAGTTGTTCGCGACGGAGCTTCGGAAGGAAGCGGGGTTGGAGGAGGTGATTGATGTCTCCTCCGATTCTCCCCTCGGGTTGTTTCCCTCCGCCGAGGAGGTGGGGAAGCGGTACACCGTAGACGGTGTTTTCTCCCTCTCCGTTGACGACACCGACGGGCTTTCGATCCAGGTCAAGCTGCACGACGCGCTGACCGGGGAGTTGATCTGGACCGACTCGTATCTGGCCGGCGGCGGGGCCGAGATCTACAGCTCCAAGACCGCGCAGCAGCGGATTCAGAGGGCTTTCCATCGGATCGCAAACGATTTCTCGAAGATCCGCGCTTCTTCCTCCCGCTAAACTCCAAAATTTTTTTGCCCGAAAACACCATCCCTTGCGGTTCATTTACCATTCCAACACAAGATATAGGTTATTTAAAAAAATCCTCAAATTCCCCTTGACACGATCCCACAAAGTCTGTATATTTTGCCACTGAGTGGTGCAAAGTGGGGGAAAGTAGAGAGCTCTTTTAAACATCTTGGTTGTGGGTGCCGTCGGGTTTGCCTTTATCGGGGAGCCCCCTTCGGGGGAGAGGCAATGGAGCGCGGCGCGGGTCACACCGGGCCGTTTGGCGCATCCACAACCATTCTTGAAACGGAGGGGCAGTCGCGTCAAAACCGGGACTGCCCCTCCAACATTTAGACGATGTTCTACGGAGAATACGAACACGCAATCGACCGCAAGGGGCGCTTGATCATCCCCTCCCGGATGCGGGAGGTGATGAAGGAGCACTATGTCGAGCGCTTCTTCGTGACCCGGGGGCTGGACCGCTGTCTGTTCCTCTTTGCCGAGGATGAGTGGCGGGCCCAGGAAAAACGGTTCCGGGCCCTCTCCATCACGCGCCGGGAGGCGCGCCATTTCAACCGATTCTACTTCTCGGGCGCCGTGGAGGTCACCTGCGACAAGCAGGGGCGGGTGCTGATCCCCAACTACCTGAAGGACCATGCCGGCATCAAGCGGGATGTCATGTTGGTGGGCGTCTCCAGCCGGATTGAGATCTGGGATCGACAGGAGTGGCAGAAGTTCACCACGCAGTTCCGGGAGTCTTACGAGGAAATCGCCGAGCGGCTGCTGCCCGATGGCGGGGCGGGGGCCGGAGCGAAGGAGGAGGCTTAATCCATCAACCGGTCCTCCTGGATGAGGTCCTGGAGTGGTTGCGCGTCGCGCCCGGGGAGCTGGTTTTGGACGCGACGGTGGGATTGGGGGGTCACGCGGAGAGAATTCTTCAGGCCCTGGGGCCCACGGGCCGGCTCATTGGGCTGGATCAAGATCCGGAGGCCCTGGCGGCCGCGAAAGATCGTCTGGAAAGGATTGGCGGTGTGACACTGGTTCAAGCGAATTTCGGGGAGGCGGCGGCGGTCCTGGACCGCCTGGGGGTCGAGCGGATCGACGCGGCCCTGCTGGATCTGGGGGTTTCCTCGCTCCAGTTGGACTCTGCCTGTCGGGGGTTCAGCTTCCAGAAGGCCGGTCCGTTGGACATGCGGATGGACCCGGCCGGTCCGGTCACCGCCGCGGAGATTGTCAACCGGGCCGACGCCCGGGAATTGGCCCGGATCATCCGCGACTATGGCGAGGAACGGTTCGCCGACCGGATTGCCCGGGCCATCACCGCGGGGCGCCCTTTTACCACGACCATCGCCCTGGCGGAGACGGTCCGTCAGGCGGTCCCCGGACCGGCTCGGTTCGGGCGGATCCACCCGGCGACCCGGACCTTTCAGGCCCTGCGGATCGCGGTGAACTCGGAATTGGAGCGGTTGGAGGGAGGGATAGGCCAGCTGTTACAGCGCCTGCGGAAGGGAGGCCGCATCGTTGTCCTGGCCTATCACTCCCTCGAAGACCGCATCGTGAAGAACCGGTTCCGGGAGGAGTCGAAAGCCGGCCGGTTGGAGCTGCTGACCGCCAAGCCGATTTTTTATATTGCCAATGTGGAAGAAGAAGCTGCCGCGACCGGCAATGCGCATTCCGCTAAGGTAGAGGAATATGCGAAGTCTCACAACGCGCCCTGCATCATTA
>Ga0210019_1004189_pt1 | contig 12679 bp, 9 predicted proteins | sample CryGeyCG2114_020_2_FD_183969 | JGI IMG/M metagenome (GOLD analysis project Ga0210019, IMG submission 183969) | Groundwater microbial communities from aquifer - Crystal Geyser CG11_big_fil_rev_8/21/14_0.20 (SPAdes) (version 2) | ecosystem: Environmental > Aquatic > Deep subsurface > Groundwater ...
AACACCTGCTGAAGCACTTTGACGCACCTGGACCATACCAACCCTTCTATCATCATCAAATAAATCAAATTCAAATTTTGGAAAATCTCCCAGTATTTCTTTTTGTTTTAAGAAAATCATTAAAATATCTAAAAAAATGAGAGTATATATACAAAATTTTGTATTTGTAATGAAGGTAGGAAGTTGTTGAGATATAAGATTGATATCTGTAAGTAAGTTAATAAATAATTCCAACTTGAATCAATATATAATATATTAGAAAATTAAACATTAAATTATAGGCTAACTAAATCTCTATACTCAATAATAAAAAAATCATTTTCAAATGTTTCATATTCAAAATATTCTTCATCAAGAAGTATCTTTTTAAAACCTGCTTTTTCTACCTCTTTTAAAAAGATAGGCGATTCATTCATTTCCTTATTCTTTTTATCAAAAACCCTCATTAAACCTATTGGAAAACTTGATATAAGATGTGCATTACTCCAGCTAAAATATAATGATTTGTAATCCTTGTGTGAAAAGGGTTCATCTTGATCCAAAAGTAAAACAGGCTCAATGCTTTCATTTATACATAGCTTAGGTTCATTCTCTTCTCCAAATATCTTCTTGGATAAATTTATGTTTTCAATAAAAGTTTTATCAATATCAGACCACCTAATTCCGTGGAAAATAATAAATCTTGCTTGATAATATGAAAACAAACCCTTTTTATTCAAATTAACGAATTTTTCAAATACTTCATCCATTTTTGTGTCATGGTTTTCAGGTATATCTATCTCTAATTTTTTTTGTATTTTTGAAAAAAAACCATCCTTATCAAATTCTTTTAAGAGATTTTTATACTTAGGGGTAATTATAATCTCTGCTTTGTGATGTAATACCTCGTGATTAAAAGATTGAGTGTATAAGTTCATAATATTTATTATACAACAAAAAACTCGCACAAGGCGAGTTTTTTCTTCTGTTGTGGACCCGACAGGAATCTTGGTCTCTACGAGACCTGTATAGTTTTCGAGTGTTCTCAACTGTTTGCGAACAGTCTGCGAGCACATACTCAAACTTTTCAAGTCCTGCACGCAAGTCCTCAGGACTTGCTCGGGTCCACAAAATAAAACCACCCAAAAGGGTGGTTTATTTATTTTGTGGACCCGACAGGACTTGAACCTGCTACCTCCTCAGTGCAAGTGAGGCGCTCTACCAGGTGAGCTACGGGCCCAAAAGCACATAGCAAATATTCTACTATAAAAAAGAGTAAAATCAATCGCTCTAGACAAAAAGACCGACCTTATAAAAGATCGGTCTTTACGAAATACCTCCTTGATTTTCAAGGTTTGGTATTCCGAGTATACAGAGAGGTAATAAATACAATCCGGAGCACAAACAAAATGATTGTTAATATGCCCGACAAGATAAAGTGAAATGGGGTGAAATGAATCCTTCCCCCGTATATTACTCCATCAGTAATAAGAATATCGAGCATCGTTTCAACTGAGGCTGAAATAAATGCAATAACAAAAAAAGAAACGCATGCCATGAGAAATGCCAGAAAGAGTGTTTCCCACATCTGACGCTTTTCGAGATCAAAATTGTCCTTTTTCACAAAGAGTACCTCCTAGATATATGGTGCAAAATTCAAAAAAACTATATCTAAAAAGCAATCCTATGTCAATATATGTGTGACTACATGATGAATAAATTCTTCTCGTGAAGACCCTACCGCATCAAGCGATGCCGCAAATGGGGATCGTATTCCTAGATACGGCAATGCATTTGTCTCTATTAAAAAGATCCCTCTCTGTGGAGAGATAATAAAATCTGATTGACTATAGTGTCGCAACCCTAGAATACTGTGTGCAAGTCGTGCAAGTCTCTGTATCTCATCATTCTCTAATCCTCTGAGGTGTGCAGGGACACTATATTCAAGAGATAATTCTCTACGAGAGTTAATCAGGAGCGAATCTTCTGGTATATGAAATTCAACAGGAAGTGTGGTGTAGAATGTAGAATCTCTATACCCCTCTATCACACCACATGAAAAAACACTGCCTTTAATATACTCTTCCACAATAAGACTCTCATCAAAAGTAAAACCTTCTTGTAGTGCCTCTTTCAAATCATTAAAACTCATTACCAAAGTAATACCTCGAGACCCCTCTCCATGAAGAGGCTTGACTATAAGCGGTAGTGGAAAAGAGCTAAAAAGTGAAAGTGCAATTTCTTCTATATCAACATCATCCTTTTTTACTATTTTATAGAAAGGAGTTTTAAGTCCATGTGCCTTGAAAAATTTCTTTGCAGTATGTTTGTTGAGAGAAGAAAAAGAGGAAAACGAATCAGACCCTGTATAAGGCTTGCTATGAGCTTCTAATATGTCTTGGATAGTGCCATCCTCCCCATATCGTCCATGTAGTGCATTAAAGACACCATCTACATCCCACAATGCATTCTCAGGTTTACTATATTTCCCTCCTACAATCCAGCGAGAATCTCTATCAATGAGAATATCTTTTGTGTCGTAGAGTGTTTCAAGAGACATAAGCACATGCGCACCCGTATCGAGAGATGCGTGATATGCATGACTTGGACCACCTCGTACTACTGCTATCTTTTTCTTTTTTGGAGATGTTCGCAACATTACCTCTATTGTACAAAGTTTTCACAAAGATTAAAACGCACTACGCTTTTTCCTATGAAAGCTAAGTGCAAACCTGTGAGCCTCACTATTGGCAAGAAGTATTTCTTTTTCGTATTTTTTCCTAAAAAGAGAAGGTCCAAGAAATCCCTTTGGGCTATGAGAGTCATCTTTTACGACAGATACTACTGGTATCTGATACCCAAACTCTTCGAGTACACGCTTACACACTTCGTATTGTGCCTTTCCTCCATCCATCACTATCAAGGCCGGAAGTCTCCACTCATCATGTGTAAAGCGTCTCCTCAAGACTTCTTGGAGTGCCTTGGTATCATTAGCACCCTCTACTGTCTTTATGAGAAATTTTCTATACTCAGATTTTTCTTGAAAGCCTCCCACAAGCACGGTCATGACACCAACCATATCTTTTCCGCTTGTATGAGCGATATCATATGCCTCTATGCGCATATCCCCTCCTTCCTCACGATCACTTTTAAGAAGTGCAATATCTTGTATATGTTCAAGTGCAAATATCTTCCGTTTTAAAAGATTCGCTTTTTCAAATTCCATCTCCTTTGCGTATTCTTTCATTTCTTTTTTAAGTTGTGTGAGAATTTTTTTCTTTTTTCCTTGAAAAAAAAGTGCAATATGACTTATGGTACGCATATACTCCTCTCTTCCCACTTCGTCTCCAAGTCGTGGCAAGAGGCCGAGCTCCTCATGTATCTTTGAGTACCTCTTAGATCCTATCTTGTCCTTTTCACCTCTAAAAGGAAAAATTTTTCGCACAATCTTGAGTGCCTCCTTCAACGAAGAACCGCTTGTATATGGCCCAAACACATGCAAAAAATCTTCTGGTTCATGCTCGGCCTGAAGCTCATTGCCTCGGAGAGTAAAGACTCTTGGATACTCTTCTTTTGTAATCACCACATAGTTAAAACTCTTCCCGTCTTTGTCTTTGGTGTTATAGATTGGTGTATAACGCTTAATAAGACTTGCCTCTAAAATAAAAGCCTCTAACACAGAACCTGTTTCTTCAAAAAGCACCTCATCACTTTCCTGTACCATACGAGCTATGAGAGGACTCCTCACTGAAGAAATATCTTTTACAAAATAACTCTTTACACGATCTCGAAGAGAGGTTGCTTTACCTACATAAAGTACTTTGTCTCCCGCCTTAAAGAAATACACACCAGGTGTATCAGGGAGTGTTTTTTTTACTTTTTCATACAATGAAGACATGACCTTATCTTCTTATGTCCGTTTTCGAGGTGTAAGTAATTTTTTCAAATACTGACCAGTATACGAATGCGGAAACTTTTTTTCTACCACAAGCTCCTCTGGAGTACCCTTGCCCACGAGTCTCCCTCCTCCTTCTCCTCCCTCAGGGCCAAGATCGATAATATAGTCTGCACACTTTATCAAATCAAGATTATGCTCTATCACTACCACCGTATTACCTTCATCTACAAGTCTTTGGAGTATTTCTATAAGCTTTCGTACATCTTCATAATGCAATCCCACAGTAGGCTCATCTAAAAGATAAATAGTTTTTTGCACATGTTGTCTATAAAGCTCTGAGGATATTTTAACCCTCTGAGCCTCTCCTCCAGAGAGTGTTGTTGCTGATTGCCCCAACTGCAAATATCCCAGACCTACTTCATGCAGAGTCTTTATTCTGTCATAAATAGCAGGAATATCTTCAAAAAAAGTCAGTGCCTCTTCTACGGTCATCTCGAGTACTTCATAAATATTTTTTTCCTTGTAACGGACTTCCAATGTTTCTTTCGTAAATCTCTTTCCATTACACACATCACAAGGAACATAGACGGTCGGCAAAAAATGCATCTCTACTGCTACCTCTCCCTTACCCTGACATGCCTCACATCTACCACCTTTTACATTAAAGCTAAACCGACCCGGCTTCCATCCACGCACGCGTGCTTCTGTAGTAGAAGAAAAGAGGTCTCGAATATGATTAAAAGCACCCGTATATGTGGCAGGGTTAGAGCGACTTGTTCTCCCTATCGGAGACTGGTCTATCAAAATAGTACGAGAAAGATACTCAGTACCCGAAAAACTTTTACAGTTATAGACCTCTGCTGTTCTATACCGTCTATCAAGTCGAGCTCGTAGGTTCTTATGAATCACTTCATACATTAAAGAAGATTTTCCTGAGCCAGACACACCTGTGATGACATTGAGCCGTCCGAGTGGTATATCAACATTTACATTTTGAAGATTAAAGACAGATGCTCCACGGACTTTCAGCTCACCCTTTTGGCGTTCTCGTCGTGTCTTTGGTATTTCTATACTCTTGTCACCACGAAGATAGTCTAGAGTGATTGATTTGCTAGGGTTTGTCTTTGCATTAAGGAGTGGCTCCAGATAATCAGCAACCACAATATTTCCGCCATGAATACCCGCCCTCGGACCAATATCTACAATATAATCAGAAGCAAAAATAGTATCCTCGTCATGCTCCACAACCACAATAGTATTTCCCATATCACGAAGACTGATGAGAGTATTGACGAGTCGCTCATTGTCCTTTTGGTGAAGTCCAATTGTCGGTTCATCAAGTACATAAAGAGCTCCTACAAGTTTTGACCCCAACTGAGATGCAAGACGAATCCTCTGAGCCTCTCCTCCAGAGAGGGTATTTGCTCGACGATTCAGGGTGATGTACTCAATCCCCACATTCACCATAAAGGTGATACGATCCTCTATTTCTTTAAGGATTACTTTTGCAATTTCTTTTTCTTTTTCAGTAAGGTCAAGTGATGTCACTAAGTCATGGGCATCTTTGATAGAAAGATCTGTAAAATCAACGATAGAAAATCGCTCTCTTTTACCTTTATCTTTTTTTCCTTCTTTTGTATGTAAAAAGATATGCAGAGCCTCAGGTCTCAGGCGAGCACCATGACATACCTCACAAGGATCATCACCAAAAAAATGTTTCATCCCCAAACCATTACACTCGGAACATGCCCCATAAGGAGAGTTGAAAGAAAAAAGTCGTGGCTCTATCTCAGGAAAAGAGTACCCATCATCAGGGCAGGTAAACTTTGAAGAAATCAAAGTACCGATGTCATTCGTTTTTTTGCCTGTACTATGACTATCATCATCACGCACAAAACGCACAACCCCATCCGCTTCTTCAAGCGCTTTTTCTATTGCTTCACGAAGTCTTTCTTCAGCTGATTTTTTATCAGTCACGAAATCAGAAATAAGAATTCGATCTACTACTATATCTATTTCGTGTTTCTTATTTTTCGAAAGAGTTATTTGCTCACGCAAAGAATAAAGCTTCCCATCAATATATACTTCGCTATACCCTCGTCCCAGAAGGTCATAAAGGAGTTGGTAATATTCACCCTTTCGCCCTCGTACTATTGGACTCATAATCTCTATATGACCATCTTTTTTTGAAGAAAGTGTCTTCTTTATATCTCCGAGAATCATCACCTGTATTTCTTCATGAGAAAGTCTCTGAATAGGCTTATCACAAATCAAACAATGGGGTGTGCCCACTCTCGCATAGAGAATACGCAAATAGTCATAAATTTCCGTAATTGTTGCCACGGTAGAGCGAGGATTATTAGATCGTGACTTTTGATCAATAGAAATAGCAGGAGAAAGACCTACGATCTCATCGACATCAGGCTTTTGCATTTGGTTGAGAAACTGTCGTGCATACGCAGAAAGAGACTCCACATACCGACGCTGACCCTCTGCAAAAATGGTATCAAATGCGAGAGACGATTTACCAGAACCAGAAAGACCCGTAAATACTACCATCTTGTTGCGAGGCATTTCTACGGTTATGTTTTTTAGATTATGGGTGCGTGCACCCTTTACTATTATTTTATCGTGCATACATTTGCGTTTAGAGTTTGGGGTATAAATATAATTTTGAATGTTTATTTGCCGGCTACTGATTTTTAACTCTAGTTTCCTGATATTTACCACACCAAGGACAGTACCATCCATGCTTTGAAGGAGCATCTCCAATAGACCACCACTTCTTACAAAAGTAACACTTAAAGTGGTGAAGGTTCTCTATAAAACATTCTCCTATTTTTTCCTCTCTTGTTTCTTCTTCCATACTAAACCAACAATTCCCCGCATGAGGGCAGGGGTATGACTATTATTCTCTTACACATGCATCATACTATAGCATGCCGTCTGGTCAAATTATTTCTTTTTTTCCTCAAGGATTTGTATGAGAGCTCGTATCTCATCTCGCAATAGTGCCGCTGTTTCAAAATCAAGCTCTTTAACTGCCTGTGCCATCTGTTTTTCTTTTGATGCAATAAACTTTTTAGAATTTTTCTTAAAATTCTCCATATCAATACCGATGATTGTATTGACCGCTTTATCATGTGCAGAAAACATTTGTGCACGAATATCAGTAATATGTTTTTTGATAGTCTGAGGTGTAATACCATGCTTTTTATTATACTCAAGTTGAATATTTCTCCTTCTCTCAGTCTCTTTCATCGCTCTCTCCATAGACCCTGTCATGCGATCAGCGTATAAAATCACCTTTCCATTACTATTACGCGCGGCTCTACCAATGATCTGAATGAGAGAAGTTTCACTTCTCAAAAAACCTTCTTTATCAGCATCTAAAATACCAATAAGCTCCACCTCTGGCATATCAAGACCCTCACGAAGCAGATTGACTCCTACGAGCACATCAAACTCACCTCGCCTAAAGTTGCTAATAATCTCTATCCGATCAAGGGTTGTAACTTCTGAGTGTATGTACTCAGAAGCAATATTTTTTTCTTTCAAAAATTCTGAAAGATCTTCTGCCATTCTTTTAGTAAGTGTCGTTGCAATAACACGACCACCTCTCTCTATGGTCCTTTCTGCCTCATCCATAAAATCATACACCTGACTCTTTCCGCTCTCGTCTTCCTGTATGGTCCTCACCTCAATCAATGGATCAATGAGCCCTGTAGGTCGAATAATTTGCTCTATCACTCCTTCCTTACCACTTTTTTCTATCTCATACTCTCCTGGGGTCGCAGTGGTAAAGAGTATTTGCCCTACCCTTTCTTCAAACTCATGAAACTGCAAAGGCCTGTTATCTTTTGCAGAAGGGAGTCTAAAGCCATGCTCTATAAGAGTCTCTTTTCGAGATGCGTCCCCTGCATACATACCCCTTAGCTGAGGTAGTGTCACATGAGATTCATCAATCACAGTAAGGAAGTCGGGTGTTCCGTCCTCTCTATGGGGAAAATATGAGAGAAGTGTGTCAGGTGGTTCACCTGGAGCTTTGCCAGAAAAGTGCCTAGAATAGTTTTCTATCCCATTACAGTATCCCACCTCACGAATAAGTGCGAGATCGTATTGTGTCCTTCTTTTGAGCCTTTCTCTTTCTAGAAGTTTACCACTCTCTTCGAGCTCTTTGAGCCTCATCTCAATCTCTTGTTGAATAGTTTGTATTGCTTTTGCTCTATCTTCTTCTGGTGTGACAAAATGCTTTGCAGGAAAAAGAAAAAAAGAATCTATCGTTTCGAGAAGTGCATGAGTTACTCCGTCTACTTTTGAGATATCCTTTATTACTCCATCTTCTATAGTGACACGGTACACCACCTTTTCATTGACTGGCATTATTTCTACCACATTACCTATAGAGCGAAATCTACCTGGCTCCAAATCAGAGTTAGTTCTCTCGAAATAAATATCAATAAGTTTCCTCAAAAAATCTCCTCGTGACAAAGAGTTTCCAACTTCTATTTTCATATTTACCTTTTCATACTCCTCTGGTGAGCCAAGTCCATAAATACATGATACTGATGCCACAATAATCACATCTTTTCGTGTCAGAAGTGCCTGAGTGGATGCGTGGCGAAGTCTCTCTATTTCTTTATTTATCTGTGCCTCCTTTTCTATATAGGTATCAGTAATAGGCATATATGCTTCTGGCTGATAATAGTCATAGTAAGAAACAAAATAATGCACTGCATTATCTGGAAAAAACTCTCTATACTCCTGTGCAAGCTGAGCGGCAAGAGTCTTGTTGTGTGCTATGACAAGTGTCGGCTTATCTATCTTTTGTATTACATTTGCTACTGTAAATGTTTTTCCAGACCCAGTCACACCAAAAAGAGTCTGGTGTGATCGTCCAGATTGTATACTCTTTACAAGCGAAGATATTGCCTCTGGCTGATCTCCTGCAGGCTTAAATTCTGATTGTAAATTAAAATTACTCATAAGGTTTATATATGAAGGCTGACTTGCCTCGTACTGAAGCGAAGCTTCTAGTACTAGGGCCTCCTGCGGGTTTAAAGTGTGACTGTAAATTAAAATTACCCATAATATTTTCCTAAAAAAGAATTTTTAAATACTTCAAATCTATCTTCTTCTATAGATTCTCTAATATCATCAACAAGCTTTACGACAAACCTTACATTAATGATTGTCGCTAGGGTGGATCCAAGAATTTCATTTGCACGAAATAGATGGGATAAATAGGCCCGTGTATAAGTACTCTCCTCAAACACATCACACCACTCAGAAAGTGGCGTTAAGTCTTTTCTATATTTAGCCTTAGAAATATTTATCTTACCCTCTGGTGTATAAATAGTACCATTGCGAGCCTCTCTTGTTGGAGCAACACAATCAAAAGTGTCACATCCATTTTCAACTCCAACAAAAAAATCTACAGGCTCACTGCCTATACCTAACAAATGCCTGGGTTTATCTTGTGGCAACACAGAATTAACAGCCACAAGAGCTTTGTTTAAATCATCTTTTGTAAAAGATCCTCCTATACCAAACCCGTCAAAATCAAGTGAACCAATATATTCTGCACTTTCTTTTCGCATAACTACATCATTACCTCCTTGCACAATCCCAAATAATCCTCTTTTATTTGCATCAAGCTTCTTATGAGCATCAAGACTTCTTTTTGCCCAGCGATGTGTTCTTTCCATTGCCTCTCGTAGATAGTTAATATCATCATTTGGTGAAGTGCACTCATCAAATGCAAAAATGATGTCTGCTCCAAGATTGTGTTGAATCCCCATTGATTCTTCCGGACTAAACAAATGTTTGCTTCCGTCTATGTGCGAAAAAAATGTTACGCCTTCTTCTGTAATAGTAGCTTTTTTAGGTGCACTTTCATCTTTGGATCCTCTTATTACTTCTTCCTCCCCTCTTTTAAATTTACTCACCTTTTGCCCCAAGGCTGAGCCAAGAGAAAAAGCCTGAAACCCGCCTGAGTCAGTAAAGATGGGTTTATTCCAGTTCATAAAAGCATGAAGTCCTCCTGCCTCTCGTACGAGCTCGTCTCCGGGCTGAAGATAAAGGTGATAGGTATTAGAAAGCTCTGCTTGGGCTCCAAGACCAACAAGCATTTCTGGTAGGAGTGCTTTGACTGTTGCTTTTGTCCCTACGGGTATAAATGCAGGAGTTTTAATAGACCCGTGAGGTGTAGAAAGCACACCGGTTCTACCTAGAGTACCAGTGAGCTTCTTTTTTATTTCGAATTGTATTGCTCTTTCCATATATATTTAAATTAGCATGAAAAACACCAAAGAGCACTTCAAAATACGAGAAAATATTTTTTTAAAAACACCACCTTCCCATTTTTTTAAACCCCCTCAAATGATTGTGAGAACCTGGTTCTCACAATCATAAAATATTAAATTCAAGATGGTGAAATCATAATATTTCCAAAGCAAAAAAGCACCGAGTGCTTTTTTGCTTCTAGAATATTTTTTATATTACTGTGAATCCAAAAATTCTTCTTCTGTCTGTATCTCTAGGATCTCCACATAAAATACTACAGTAGAGTCTGGTGGTATAGATCCTGCACCCTCTTCTCCAAATGCAAGCTCGGGAGTAATGATAAGTGTTCTTTTGCCTCCGACAGACATCCCCTGCAACCCTCCATCTAATCCAGGGATGAGCATCCCAATACCAGAAATAAACTGAATAGGACGATCGTTATCATACGAACTATCAAACACTTCTCCATTTGTAAGCTCTCCTATATAGTGCATCGTCACGATACTCCCTGGAGCTATCACCGCACCAGATCCTTTTTGTGTATCTGTGATGAGGACCCTTCCATCAAACACTTCTCGCTGTACACCAACCTCAATATCTTCTCCACTCATTAGAGATTCTTCTAACAAGGATTCTATAGAAAGATTGTCCGTATTTGTATTAAAAGAAAAAAGTCCCGAAAAATAAAAAAAACCAAGTACTGCAATAAGAGCGATGCTTACCGCAAGATATTCTCGAAATGTCATAGTAGGCATAAAAAATAATTACACTATTAATATATAAATATATTGTACAAGTGAATCTCTCTTTATACCAAGACCTCTTTGTGTATAAGGATTTACCCCTTTTTACTTCGTATTACATCTTCCTCACCCTGTACCACCAACAAAAAAGACCCTTTGGGGGGGTCTAAAGTAAGTACAGATTTTCTCCAGAAATGGAAAATGCCACCCGAGAGTGACATCTTCCAGTGTATCCGCCATTCCAAATCCCGAAGGAAAAGGTCCGACGAACACATTGCTATAGTACACCAGGTCGTTTTTTTCGTCAAGCATTTTTTAAGAAAAATAACACTTTTTAATTTAATTTCTAAAAGAGGGCTTTAAATAAGGCTTTTTTTCTTTATAGAAAAGATTTTCTCTGTGGATAACTTTTATTTCCCTTGCGAAAAATACGACAAAAGCGTACCTTAATACTAAGAATTGTTCTTTTCCAAACCCCTATCACATATCATACAAGAGATATCGCCATGCCCGCACGGAAACCACGAAAACTTCCTAGCGCTGACTTGCGTCTACGCTACAAACTCTTTCTTGAAATAGGCACACTCATCACTTTACTCCTCCTCATTCTTGCCTTCAAGATAAACCTTGAAGCAAAAAGTGATTTCAACATTCCTATTCAGGGACAAGAAGTCGTCCAAATGGAGGAGATCATCCAAACAAATCAGGAGCAGAAACCTCCCCCTCCGCCACGCCCTCCTGTACCCGTGGAGGTTCCTGATGATGAAGTCTTTGAAGATGTCGAGCTTGACCTCGATGTCTTCATGGACATAGATGAACCTCTGGATATTCCTCCTCCTCCCCCTGCTGAAGAAGTGGAGGAAGAACCTGAAGCGGAAATATTTTTTGTTGTTGAAGAAATGCCAGAACTCATTGGAGGTCTTCGCGAATTACAACAAAAAATAGAGTATCCACAAATGGCAAAGATGGCTGGAGTAGAGGGTCGTGTCACGGTTCAGTTTGTGGTTGATGAAGATGGCTCTGTCACCGATGCAATAGTCCTCAAGGGTATTGGTGCGGGGTGTGATGAAGAAGCATTACGAGCTGTCCTCAGCTCAAAATTTAAACCAGGCAAACAAAGAGGAAAGCCTGTAAAAGTTAAAATGTCTCTTCCTGTTACATTCAAGCTCCGATAAAGAGCACCTCAAAAGGTCATGTGTACACACACATGACCTTTTTTTAAATATTGTGTAAAAATGCACCAACTCGTATAAAAATCTCTTCTTTTTTTGAAAGTGGAAACCACTCTATGTTTTTATTCTTGCGAAGCCATGTAAGCTGTCTCCTCGAGTACTGCCAACTCTTTGAAAGTATTGTCTCCTTCATCTCCTCCTTATCTATCTTACCTAGCAAATATGAAGATATGTGTGCATACTCGAGCCCAAGCTCCTGTAACCGGGAATATGTTACCCCCTGTACTAAAAGTCTCTCCACTTCTTCTATCATTCCCCCTTTAATACGAGCATCAAATCTCTCCTCGATACGCACCCTCAAGGTCTCATCTGTCTCTATTCCTACCCACAATACATCATAAGGTGATTCCTTTTGGAGTGGCTCTAAAGACTCTCCTGCCTCTATTATTTCTAGGGCACGAATAACTCTCCTTTTATTTTCTATATCCACTTTTTCACTATAGAGAGAATCTTTGTCTTTAAGCATTTCGACAAGCTCTTCTAGTGAATGATTCTGAAGTTCCTCACGCAAGAGAGTGTTTGGTGGCACTTCTGGCAAATCC
>Ga0210019_1004191_pt1 | contig 12672 bp, 16 predicted proteins | sample CryGeyCG2114_020_2_FD_183969 | JGI IMG/M metagenome (GOLD analysis project Ga0210019, IMG submission 183969) | Groundwater microbial communities from aquifer - Crystal Geyser CG11_big_fil_rev_8/21/14_0.20 (SPAdes) (version 2) | ecosystem: Environmental > Aquatic > Deep subsurface > Groundwater ...
TTTGGTGTATCAGTTAATGGTGTATTACAATTGTGTAACAAAACAGGAAAATCCAAGAATTGTAAAGAGAATGCTGTGCAATTAAGGTGCAATCAGTTTTTTTGGAATGAATTATGCCCAACCCTCAGATAACTTGTAATAATACCCAAAACCATTCCTACAAATTAGTTACAAGATAGATACTTGACTGACAGTTACCTCTTTGGATTTGTTTTGGCCTCAGACTATCGCAAAAAAGTCATGCTGTCTTTGCAGGAAAGACCATCAACTCCGTCCATAATTTCAGAGAACACTGCACTGTACCCAAGCCACGTCAGCTTGACTCTGTCCGAATTGGTTGAAAAGAAATTGGTTGTCTGTCTGACTCCGAAGCTGAGAAAGGGAAGATTGTACGAACTGACCAAAGACGGCCACACTGTTTTGAAGAATTTGAAATGATTCTGATTTGTATGTTGAATTGATTACATTGAGTGTCAACGATACTGAGCATTGTATCTTTGTATTGCTGAGACATCTATCTTTCTCATTTCAAACATTATTTTTCCTGATTTGCTGATGAAATAAATCTCACTGGTGTCCAGGATGCAACTGATGAATTCATCGGAAGGTTCAATGACATATTCGAATTTATCATCTCGACTTCTAATCTTAATGTTCAAAAGAATTCCTACAAGATCATGATTTACATTAAAAAAATATTCCACGCCAATTGAACATTCCAAATTTGGATTATCATGAAATTCATTATAGTGCGATTGTTTTGTTTCATTCTCATCAACAATGTAACAGATGGATTTATCTTCACAGGCAATCACACCGCAACGATGTGTGATTCCAATTTCATCTTGAGAAACCATTTGTATCTCCTCCCCAATGCCATACCATATTTTCCAAATAATGTACTGCCATAAAAAACGCATCACCAAGATCAAAAGATAGTTTTTTCTTATTGGGATGTCCTCTATCATTGAACTCAACTGCCTTTAGTTGATTCATCAAATCAGAAAACGCTGGGTGAATCCTCACCTTTCTCTCCTTGACCCGTTGTGCAGCAGTTACCGTCATCTCAGATAATTCCTTGTTAAATGAGATCGAGTCTACATCGATTTGGGCCCGTTCCAGATCTGTAACTATGCCTGGATGGGCAGAATCAATTACCACCTGCTCATAATTCTTGGCCATTTTTTTTACCAAATCAAGCATTGCACTGGGTGATGGCCTGTCAAACTGGAGCGCCTCCTTGACATAAATTATTCCGTTTATCTTTTCGACCCCGACTATTGCAAACTTGGAACTGCCGTAAGCTGGATCAACTGCCAGAACCTTTTCCCCGTCCTTTAATGACAAGTCGTATTCAATCTTACATTTTTCTAAAAGTGTATTTGGAAAAATGTTTCCAATTCCCAATCCATACTGTCCGTTGTACTCCATCTCAAAGCTAGACATCTTCTTTGCCTGCTCTATCTCATAGTCTGTGTAAATTTTTCCCAGTCCTTTTTCATAAAACATTTCCAATGTCTTGAACCGTGGATTTTTTTCATTATCCATCTGCTCGTACAATCCACCTGGAAGATATGTTGTTGAATTAAAAACAATGAACGGGTGGCTCTTTGCCTCATATCTTTCCACTACGGTACGAACTGTCTCCTGCTGCCCTTTTGGGAAAAAGTCTGCCTCATCTACAAAAAAGAATCTGCATCTGTCCAGTCCTCTTGCAGAGTTGAAAGTGTGTGATGGATACGCCTCTATCTTGCAGCCGTTTATCCAAAGTTTTGCCCCTGCCTTTCTTGGCTTGTAATCGGTGTTTGAAAACAGATTCTGCAATAGAACCAATTCTTCCATCGCCAAATCAATTCTAGGACCAGTAACAATTACTATTTGGGTTCCAGCAAGGGAATCATCCCTTACACATAACCATGCAATCAATCCCAGAAAGAAAGTGGTCATTCCCATTCCAGTCGCTTTCTTAATCCTGATGTATCGGTGACGGGATAGCTCATCGTATGCCTCTAGTTCATAATCATAGATGGGGTGCTTTCTTGTTTCAGTCAACTCATAACCGTCAGGTGATCTTCCCACCAGGTGCTCCTTTTCCGGCAGTCCAACAATATGCCAGAAGCAGCACTTCCCGTGGGTCGCATCATACTGTCTCTTGTGATCTATCGGGTTCCGTATCCAGAACGGTTTATCTCTGAGGATTTTTAGGGCCTCAGAAAATTCTGTTCTGGTCTGTCCTCTTGATATTGTCCTCTGTGCCCTCTGGTATTCCCTTAGCATTTTCTTTCTCCTTTACCTGATTTTTGATTTCAGCAATCACTGGGCTTCCAAGACTCAACTCGGATAGCCTCTTGTTTGCAGATTCAATCTGTGATAATGTTTTTAAGATCAGATGTCTGTCCTGTTTGCTTTCATCTTTTGCTGTTTCACTCAAAAGCAGCTTCATCAGCTTCCTCAGGACCATTTCCATTTCATCAATTCTTTTTTTATGCTCAGATACAAAACCAAACCTTGCCTGATTGTTCAACCAGTTTTTACATTCATCTTCAGAGTTGATTCGTCTTTTTATTCTAGAGTAGTGTCTTCTGGAGATTATGCATTCTCCATCTGTTTTTTTCCTGATGTAGTCCATTGATTCCTTTTCGCTGAGACGGTACGTTTCACATTCCATCACCAGGTTGTACAATAACTGCTTGTCATACATCTGCCATTTCACCTCGAATTTTGGAAGACTTTATGCCGGTGTGTAATCTGTCAAGGATGATTCGTTTGCTGCATGTGTATTCTGATTTTTTGGATTTCATTTTTCTTCCATCATGGCAATTACTTTTTTTCTTTAGAAATTTCCATGCATCTAGAATATCAGTTCCTTTACCTCGGCCTCTACCTATCATTAGTTATACTAACAAATATTTTATTATAACATATATCACAGTAAATACCGAGAATGGGTAAAGAAACAGGAAGAACCAATAGAATAGGCATCTTATCAGATAAGGAACATGACCTGCTAAAAAGGGCAGAAAACAGAGATCAGTCACTCAAAGAAAGGAACAGGCTAAAATCCAAAGATAGTAATTCTGAAGAAGACAAACAGCGAATCAGAGAAATCAACACGGAACTTTATACCATATCTACACGCTTGACCGAACTTGTTAAAAATTTAGACAAAAGGATTGATGCTTTGAAGACAGATTTGAGAGTAATTCTAAAAAGTGGATCATTGGCTCCGTTCGTCCGAACCAGGGCAAGGATTTTTTTTAACATACCACCAATTTATGATGGGCACATGGACAGTTATTCAATAATAACTGCATTTAGTGAACTAAACGCTCCAAGATTTTCAGAATATGATGGGACAGAAGCAATTCCAGATTATTCCAGATGGAGAGTGGAAATAATCAAAGAGAAAGACAGAAGATATTGGCTCAACATAAATTTAGAACCAAAACCAACGATTGAAAATATTTTTCAACCTGATTATTCCATCAGGGGAATAAAAGGAACATGGAAAAGAACCAAAAACAAATCAGGAGGGAAAACTATGGAAACCATAAATGTTCGTAATTTGCTAAAAAACGCATTAGAACTTGAAAAAAAGTTTCAAACCAGAATCAAAAACAGTGAGTTACCGTCAATTCTGCCTAAGGGCAAAGAGGATGCTCAAAACATAGATCAGATTATCAAAAATCTTGAAAGATTTGAGAAAACAAAAGAATTAGCCAGCAATACAATTGTAGTACAACCGACAACTAAAGAAAACATTGAAACAACAAGAATGGATAAGGAGTTTGAAGAGGTATTGGACTTTTTGAGAATAAACCTGACCATGGAAGAGAAAAAAGACTGGACAAAAAAACTAAGGGTAAAGGGTTGGGATACAAACTAGTTTTCCGTTCTTAACTATTTCTTTTTTATTTGATTCTTCTATTTTTTAATTCAAGCACAATGGATTTTTTCTTCAATTTAATGCTCAAATTATTCTTGTCTTACCATTTTGCATCTGCATTTTTTTTCAATGCTTTGTATGCACCATAGTATAAACCACCTCTCTTAATTCCCGCATCATCCAACTTATCCAGGGCTGCCTTTGGCTTTACAACATGCTCATTCCACCATTCTTTATCGATTATGTCGCCTACAATCCGCGGATCCATGACAAGTCGAAACTCTGAACTGTACCCCTTCTGCCCCTTTGAGCTTGTATTGGATGCCACAAGTCCGGTATTTTCAAGATCCTTTAGCAGCTCGGAGAATCGCCTATAGCTCACAGGTTCTGCGTTCAGGTATTTTTCATATTTTTCATACAGGGACATAGTTGTATGCCAGTCTCTTTCATGGAAGAACATCTTTGCAGCCAGAACCAGGCAGATCAGCTTGCTGTGCTGGGACAGACTTGCCATTACTTCTTCTACCCTGTCTTTTTGTATTTTTTGGAGTGCTGCCTTGATATGCCCTATTGCAATCTCTTTTTTTTCTTTGGCTGCAATCTCTGCAGATACCCTTAGCAGGTCCACTGCACGTCTGGCATCGCCATGCTCCAAAAAGCTGATTTTTGCGCATTCCTCTAGAATCTTGTCATTTGTTTTTTTACCAAATGCGTCCTCGGCTCTTTGCTGCAATATCTTTAGCATCTCATCATGCGAATACGGCTTGAAAAATATCTCTGAATTTCCAATCCTTGATCTTATCCTGTCATCAAGGTCATAGTCAGATAATACGTTATTGGATATTGTAATTAACATTGCAAGGCAGTCTTCCTTTTTCAGGTCTGCAATCATCTCTACTAGTTTGTAAACAAAGTCAGAGGGATTGCCACGTCTGTCATAAAATATTACGTCAAATTCATCCAGTGCCAGTACGAACAGTTTTTTTTTCTGCAGATGCATTGTGTCCAGGATTGTTTCCTGAATTTTCTGCATTCCGCGATTCATACCCTCCGTATTCTTGAGACCCGGCTGGCCCAATTCGTTTAGGATAAGATTGACCCCGCCAAAAACGGTCTTTGCCTTTCTAAGATTTACAAAGCATAGTTTGACCTTGGGAAGATGATTGCAAACATGCCTTACCAGGGTGGATTTTCCAGTGCCGCTTCGGCCATAAAGTGACACTAGCGGAACAACCTGTCCTTGCTTGTAGTCCAGGATATAACGAACTATTTGCTCAGCTTCATTTTTTCTGCTTACAATCTTTAATGGCTGGTTTGATGTGTCCAGTGCAGTTTTGTTTGAAAACGCTTTTTTCTCTTTTCCTACTTTTTTGATGATGTTATCTAATTCGTGATCAGACACATATCTTTCACTGGAAACACATATAAAAAATATTTTGTGCCTAAATCAAACATAAAATATCCTGTTTTTGGGGCTAAAAATCACTTTTCAGACAAAGTCCAACTAGGATAGAATTTGGTATTAGTTCACAATAACTTTGCCAATCATCCAAAAATGAAATCATAATTTCAAAGAAGATTCCACTCTATCCAACATAAATTTCAAAAATGCAGATAGCGGCTTTTTTACCCAATGCCTTGCATTCCATTCCAGGACAAGTTCGTCATAGAATCTCCATTCATCCTTATCTTTTTTGAGATGAACTGCCATCATTTTCTCAAATTCTCCAGTATCCCAGTCAACAGGGCACATTTTACTACTCATCTGGACTAGTTTTCCGTCATTAATTTGAAAGGGATATGATTTGCACACGCCTGGTTTGAATTCATTTACCGTACATCCAAAGACATCTTTGGATTCTTCAAGAAATATGCATCCGCCGTTTTTTTGTTTTAAAGCAAGATCCACCAGGCCTTCTTTCACCTTTATGCCAAGAGAATAGTCCTTTGCCCCATAAATCTCTAGAAATCTCTCCGGCTCCAATCCAAGATTAATCGAAAGTCTGTAAATGTCATGGGCATTAACAAATATCGTATACTCTTTGCAGCAGTCTGTATGACATGAAATGCAAGGGCATTCTTTAGATACGGTGTTGATTTGACCGTCAGGGACATCATGAAGGTCATCTGGGATTACTTTTAATTTCATAAAACAAGTAAGCAAATTTCAGGTATTAAGTGTGTAAGAGATGGATTTAGAATCCAAACTCAAATAGATATCTAAAAGGATTAGAGTTTTACTGCTTTTTCCCAGCTTTGTTTTAGTTTTTTGTTATCTTTAGCGAATGTCCAAGAACCGTCCTCATTATCAAGAACCTTTCCCAAAGATTTTAGATATTTTAAAAATAAGACGAGCAGAATCGTTTTAAATAAATTAATTTTTTATTTTGTATGATACTATTTTCCAGTAAAATCTAACTAACAATAACTTTGCCTGTCATCCAAGGATGCAACATGCAATGGTAATCATATTCGCCAGAGTCAGTAAAGACATGATCCCATTTCTGATTCGGCATTATCATTCCTGAATCAAATAACCCATCATGAACAGCGGGTAATCCACTGGTTACTGTGTGAGCTGCAGAATCTGTATTAATCCAAACTACTGGTTCTCCAGAGTAAATTTCAACTGCATAAGGAAGATAGCATTCGTTGGTAGTTTCACATCCAGGAGCACTAGAGCCTTTTGCCATTGTAACTTCAACAGGTGCTGCACGTTTCTCTGTTGGTTCTTCAACTGGTGCTGGTTCAGGTATTGGTTCAGGTATTGGTTCAGGTATTGGTTCAGGTATTGGTTCAGGTATTGGTGCTGTAACATCTCCATATTGTACATCAAAAGTTTCATTTACAATTACCTCGCCAATCATCCAAGGATGAACCATGCAAAAGTAAGGATATGTTCCTGATTTGTCAAATGTATAATCAAAAGTATTTCCAGACATAAACAATCTAGAATCAAAGACGCCATCTATTCCATCTGGAGTTCCAGAAGTTACAGTGTGTGCTGCAGTATCATCGTTACTCCACGAGATAGTATCGCCGACTTGAATAGTCAAAGAATATGGAAGATAGCACTCATCAATACTTTCACATCCAGGTGCTGACACTCCTTGCGGAATTGAGACATCATAGGTAGAGGGAGCTAAAGAGATTGCACCAGTAGGAGATTTCTCTCCAATAGTCTTTGTAGCACTAACAGAATAGCTTACTGTAAATTGCGTAGTATTTTTAGTGTGAACTGCAAGTGCATTGCCTGCAAACTCCCAAGAGCCCATTGCATTTGCAGGATCTACAAAAATCATCTCAAAAATATTTGTACCATCCACAGTCCAAATTTTTTCCGGATGCTCATCAGGACCAATTGGACCTCTTAAGGTAATTAGCTGAATCGGTTCTGATGCAGAGTATGATAAAATTCCAGAATAAACATCACTTGACGGAGCAATAATTATTGCAATCTGATGAGACTCGTGTCCCATTCCAGGGTCTTGTATAGAATCCATAGTGCCAGTCATAGTATCAGACATTGAATCAAGATCCACTTTGTAATCAACAGTAAAGGGAGTAGTATTTTTTGTGTGAACTGCAAGTGCATTGCCTGCAAACTTCCATTCCCCAGTTGCACTATCAGGGGTTACAAATGTCAATGCATATTTTGTCACACCATCCAAAGTCCAAGTTGGTTGTCCTTTAGCTTCACCATCTTTTAGCGGACCGTGTAATGCAATTAGTTGAATCGGCTCTGATGCGTCATAGTGTAAAGTGCCAGAAGAAACTTTTTCAGACAATGGTATTACAGATACAGACTGATGAGACTCGTGTCCAATTCCAGGATGCTGAGTAGATGTCACTCTAGTGAAACCATCTTGTGATGGCTTTTGAACACATTCACCAGTGTATGCAAGTTTTACATTTGCTGCACCTAACATACATGCATTACCATAAGTTACATTATCAACGCCACAAACTGGATCATATTGCATAGTACATGCAACCGGTTTTGCTTGAGGCTCTACGATATATCCAGGGTCCATCACAATGAAAGCCAAAATGATTGCAACCAAAACGCCCACTGCAGCAATTATTCCTACGGTAAAATTCATCTTATCCACCTGTCAGTTTTGCAAACTTTGCATTCTTGCTTAACTTTTCCATAAATTCAATATTAGATAATGCGACCACGGCAGATTCCACTACTGGAGTCTCTGGATCATTTAATGCTTTTTCCAAGATTGCTTTTGCTTCTTTGGAGCCAATCACGCCAAGTGCGATGGCAGCTTCATGTCTTACAAACATGCTAGGGTCATGCAACGTCGCATCAGCAAGTGGAGGAATGCAACTGGAAAGACACATCTGTCCAAGTGAAAATGCCGCCTCATGTCTTACAAGTTCATTTGTATCATTTTTCAAAACTTGAGCTACATGTGGAACTTTATCTTCACCGCCAAAATCAACTAGTATGCAAGTGGCACGAGTTCTCACTACAAAATCTGGATGAATTAAAAGATTCACAAAGTAGACAGTGTCTTGTTTTTCATATTTTGCCTCCATCTCCGCAAAGAGTTCCAATCTGTTTTGTGTTACTGCCTGCATTTTGCTTTCAGGTTTTTTATATCCTATATTAGGTTACCCGAAACATTTGCATCATTATACAATATGCGTTATCTTTTTAATGGAAAAAAAATTAACGTCGAATAATGAGTGCAATAATAGGACAAAAAACCCCAAATTTTGCAGTCTCTGATTGGGTCCAAGGAGCTCCGACAAACTTTGATCAGGAAAAAGACCACATCGTACTAGTGGAGGTATTTCAGGTGAATTGTCCCGGCTGCTTTATGCATGCACTGCCTGAAGCAATCAACATCTACAACAAATACAAAGATGAGGGCGTACGGGTAATAGGAATCGCAACAGCCTTTGAAGATTATGATAAAAATACTTTGGATAATTTGAAGATGCTAGTTGAAACAGGCGAGGTTGTAGGTGAGACAAAAAGTGCATTATCAATGTACGGACAGTTGCAGACAGGAAACAAGCTACACTACAAGATCCCGTTTCCTCTTGCAATGGACAAGTTGACAAAGATAGACGGCAAGGTAAGCGATGAGAAGATAATGCAGTTCATTTACGGACAAATTCCAGAATTTGATTCACAATCTGAAGAGTATAGAAAACAAATCATTCAGAGAGTAAAAGACTACATGAAGACAAAAGAGTACTCTGCTGAGACATTTGAAAAATTTGCACTGCATGGAACGCCGTCTATGATAATAGTGGATAGAAAAGGAATCTTGAGGGATGTCTCTTTTGGGCAGTCAGGTAATGTGGATGCAATTATTCAAAAATTGCTAAGCGAGTAGAATTATTTTTTAGCAGATTTTTTATCTTTGATTTTTTTTGTCTTGTTTTTATTTTCCAAAATGTCTATGGCTCGCTGATTTGACAGTGTCCATGCTTTGAACATCTGCCTAAATACCTCATTTAGCTGCTTATTCTCAGAGGTACCAATTTGTAACTTGTAAGACTCCCAAGCTGCAATAATTGACTGGTTGCTTTTCTTTAAAAATGCCAGCGCTTCTTTTTCTCCCAATAATTGATGGTGTAAAATTACCGCTATTTTAGGCAATATCTAAAATAAGCAACAAAGACAGTATTGCAACAATACAAAATCCGCCAATTAACGCAACCTTGCCATTATCCATACATACCATTTACACAAACAAGATAAAAATAAATCTCAAATTCAATATCCCCAAAACGAAGTACCAAGCAGTGTCATCATGATTCCATAAAAAGCAGCGATGCTAATAATAATTGCAATAGCGCCTTTAGTAGATTTTTTCATATGCCGTTGTTACAAAATTATCCAGATTGAGGATTTGTAAATTACCAGATTCAAGACATTGCAAAATTATCTCAAGGCTTGTTTTAATGTATCATTTATTGCTCTTGAAAAACTGTACGACGTGTTAGTTTTTTGTATGTATTTTGCTTGTTTAGCACGAAGTTTCTTGTCAACATCATCATCAAGCATTACTGTGACTCTTTTTTTCATCAAATATCATTTTGATTCATCATATTTAAAATAAGAATATTCTTCTCATGGGGGCTAATTGCAACAATCTTCAAAGTTTAGAATTTCTTTGCGATTTTCACAATTACAATTACCGGTGCTACAAGATACATTCCAATGTTTAGCAGTATTACAGAAACTCCCAATCCCAGCATCATAAATTCAGAATCATCAGATAATGACAAAATCGAGAGAGTCGATAACATTGGAGTTATCACAATTTTTACTATTTGTTTGAAAACAGGATTTTCACGCTCATAATCAGCAATTGCGGGGCTAAACGAATAGTAGACGTCATTAAATGAGATCATAAATAATTTTCCTGATTCCGTTTTGAGTAATTGATTGTCTCGTAGTTCACGCAGTTGCTGTACTTGTGGAGCTAGTTCACTGCCATATGTTGCAGTTGCAATAAGACATCCACCGCCATTATCAATTTCAACAGGCGGTTCATCAACTGATGTCTGGTTTACTCCATGCAGATAATCAGTGCCGATTATCTCTATTTTACTATCACCAGAGCCTGTGAAATTTAATGTGATAAACGAAATTTGCTCATTTATCTTTACGACTGGATGATATTGCTGCCCATTAATGTAAAAAGTAAAATTCCCACTCAAAAGGGTTTTTGGAATGTATATCTCACCCAGATTGTTTTCAAGACCGCTTGTAACGTAGAGAGTCAAGCGTTTTTGTTCTTCATCAAATGTATAATTTGAGACATCAAAGTTAGATACAGTCTGAACCTCAAAAGAATGTCCACCAGTTTTTACATCCAATCTATTTACCAATCCAGTTCTATCAGACAGTTGAGCAAATGCAGGTGTAATCACTAAAAATAAAAGTAAAACGAATAAAATTAATTTCAATTTATGCAGTTATTTGAGGAATTCTTTGTCGTAATTCTTTGTCTTGTGCAATTCTAGGATGCCTTGGATCTGCCAAGATAACTTCAAACCAGTAATGCATGCCATCTTTGTAAACAAAGTATGAACCTAAAAGTGTCATGTTAGGATATCTTTCAAGTACTCTTCGTACTGCAACTGTTTTCATGTCATCATCTGCCTTGATTCTAGTAACACCAAGATGTTTTGGTCTTCTTCCAGCTACTGGTCTCTGTTTTCGCATACCACCAGTACCGACTCTCATTCGGACAACAACTATGCCTTGTTTTGCTTTGTAGCCTAATCTTCTGGCTCTTTGCAAACGACTGGGTCTATCTATACGAGTAATGGCATTGTCTTTACGCCATTCTACTACTCTCTCTCTTATTTCAGCAGTATTTTCTTTCCATAGTTTGATCCAAGTTTTATCTTGTATACTAGGCATATCGATTTTAATAAAATCCCCTTTAATAACTTAAATCGTCATAAATCTAAGCGCCGCTAAGGAATCAAAAATGCTCTTGAGTGGGTATTTCAACCGCACCCAGAGTTTGCATCCGCAGAAAACTCGATAATTAAAGTCACTACAATTCATTAAAAAGGATTTCTGAGCATAAATTTGAGATTTTTATTAAGTAGTCATAAAGAAAAACAGATGAAGATAAAACAAGGTATACTCATAGCACTGATAGTTTTTAGCATATCACTGCCAAGTGTTTACGCCACACCGACTCTGGAAATTTTAATGGAAAAAACCACTTACAATTATTGTGAAAAATTATTCTACACCATCAAAGTCTCAGAAGTTACCGGAGATTCTGCAATATTGCACATCACAGACCAAGCAGGAAAAAAAAGCAGTTCAATTCCCATTCCAATAGCTAATTTAGAAAATCCAATTCCTTCAGTGATGCCATTTGAAGCAGAAATTTTTCCACCAGGCAAATATTTCATAGATGTTGAATATGCAGGTGCAAAAGACACTGCAGAATTTGATTTAATTGATTCTGGAAATGTTTGTATCTCCACTGTAATGAAACAGTTTGCATTTAGTTGGATTAACAGCCAAATATCAGACGGATTTTTTATAGATGCAATAAATAAATTTGTAGACAAGGACATAATCAAAATTCCAGATAAAATAAATGAGAAAAATCTTGAAGACATACACATACCAACATGGGTAAAAAACATAGCTGCATGGTGGCTTGATGATAAAATTTCAGACGGCGAGACAGCCAAGGCAATTCAATATTTGATTGACAAAGAAATCATAGCAATCTAAATGAACCGTTACTCAAAGATAACACTAGTTGCAATAATTGCAATAGTAATTCCATTTGTAATTTCCATGTTAAATATTGTTGCTGCAGAGCAACTAGAATACAAATGGGCAGATCAGAAAAAGTTTAGCTTGTTTGCATTATCAAATGGAGGAGAAGTAGAATTTTGCAATACAATGCCGTACTGGATGAGTTTTAAAAAATTTGAGATAAGCACATTTTATGATTTAAAACAAAAGGGAGTATTTACTGTGGAGCCACTTACAATAAATCCAGTATCAAATAGTATTCAAAACGGAACTTTTTACGCTGACGAGTTTACTGCCTCACAGTATTTGTTTTTGAACCTAGATTTTGAGTTTAGCGGCGAAGATATCAGACTAGACCCAAACAAGATGTATGTGCTGGTAAATATCAGTACGCCAATTATTGGAATAATTCCATATTCCACCACTACACAGTATTCAGGATTTGATTTTAGTAATTTAATGAATAATGAAAAATTAAGTTGTTGAGTTAATTTTTACTCTTGCTTGCTTTTGACAT
>Ga0210019_1004195_pt1 | contig 12659 bp, 14 predicted proteins | sample CryGeyCG2114_020_2_FD_183969 | JGI IMG/M metagenome (GOLD analysis project Ga0210019, IMG submission 183969) | Groundwater microbial communities from aquifer - Crystal Geyser CG11_big_fil_rev_8/21/14_0.20 (SPAdes) (version 2) | ecosystem: Environmental > Aquatic > Deep subsurface > Groundwater ...
ACTATTCTGTCTAAATTGTTTAGCATGATATTATTACTCTAATATGCCAGAAACTAAAAATACTAGAGAATTAAGGCGCGAAGTGGAAGCACTTCGCGCACAATTGAAATCTGGAGGACTTACACCTACTAAAAAGGAGCCGTCCTCGAAGTCTCCCGAAACCGGAGTTTCATCAAAGTCTTCAACCAGTGATATTAAACTTATTAAAAAGGATTTTGTTAAAACAATAATTTTGTCTACGTTTGCATTTGGCATAATAATTTCACTTTGGATTCTCAAAATTAATCTTTCCATTCTATAAATCTATATTGCAAAGCTTCAGCTAAGTGATTGATGGATATTGACTCCGCTTCCGCAAGGTCGGCAATTGTGCGCGCGACTTTTAGAATTTTATAATAGGCGCGCGCCGACAATCTAAAATTAGTTACAGCTTTTGCCATTAATGCTTTCTGTGCAAAACCGAGTTCACAAAATTGTTTAATATCTGGACCGTTTAAATCAGAATTAGAATAAATATTTTCAAGTCCTTTATATCTTTTTGTTTGAATATCACGCGCTTTTTGAACGCGCTTTCTAATTTCTAAAGAAGCCTCAAGTTCATTTTCTTCGCCTTTTTGACCAAACTCTGATTCAATTTCAGAAACAGAAATCATCTGACAAGCAACATGCAAATCAATACGGTCAATTATCGGACCGCTTAATTTTTCTTGGTATTTTTTAACTCGATATGGTCCACAATTACATTGCTTTTGAGGATTCCCATATTGACCGCACGGACACGGATTTGATGCAATAATCAGCATAAAATTGCACGGGAATATAACAGCACCCGAAGCACGACTAATTCTAATTTCATGGTTTTCAATCGGTTGTCTTAACGCTTCGATATGCTCTCTTGGAAGTTCTGGAAATTCATCTAAAAATAAAACTCCGCGATGTGCCATGGAAATTTCACCAGGAACAATCGGATTTCCTCCGCCTAAAAGGCCGGCTTTACTTGTCGAATGATGAGGAGCACGAAATTGCCTGGAAGAAATAAATGGCTGTTCCTTTTTCAGCTGACCTGCAATCGAATATATTTTAGTAACTTCAAAAGCTTCTCTTTCTTGGAGATTAGGCAAAATCGAAACTAATGCTTTTGACAAAAGAGTTTTCCCAGTTCCCGGAGGACCAATTAAACTTATATTGTGGCCTCCTGCCGCGGCGATTTCCAAAGCCCTTTTTGCAATTCCCTGGCCTTTTATATCTTTAAAATCAATTTCAACTTTGCTTTCACTTTTTAATTCAGTTATATATTCCAAATATGAACGAACTTTGATTAGGTCTAGGTTTTTGTCACCATTTATGTCGTCAATAACTTCAGACAAAGATTTAACTGGCTTTGCTTTCAAACCTTTTACAAATTCAACCTCCAAAGAATTCTCGTGAGGCAAAAATATATATTCAAAATTATCTTTAGCAAAAAGCGACAAAGGGATTACGCCTGCAACTTTATTTACATCTCCATTTAAAGAAAGTTCGCCGATAATAAAGTATTTAGAGATATCTTTAGTTATAAACCCAGACGCGACTAAAATTCCAATTGCTATTGGCAAGTCGTAAAATGCACCTTTTTTCGGAATATCTGCTGGCGCTAAATTTACGGTTATCTTTCTATTTGGAAATTGATATCCACAATTTTTTATTGCTGATCTGACTCTTTCTTTTGCTTCATCAATTTCTTTTGCAGGAAGCCCTACAATTACAAAACCGGGAAATCCGTGATAATCGATATTTACTTCTACTTCAACTAGATGCGCATCAAGCCCAACTATCGCACCTGTAAAAACTTTACTAAATGACATACAAAAAACATACCAGATGAAGATGAAATATCCTTTAATAAGTTCTAAATTTTTGTTAAATGATTTTTATTTTTATAAATACTTAGCAACGTTTTGATTGTGCTTTTCAAGGGTTTCCGCATATCTTGTGACTCCGTCATTCCCAGTTATATAAAACCAGTAAGGTGTTTCCACATAATTAACAACAGCCTCGAATGAATCCAAACTTGGATTACAAATTGGAGCTGGGGGCAAATTTTTAGACTGATACGTATTATAAGGAGAATCAATATTCTTTAAGTCTTCTCTTGTTACTTTTGGCCACCAATTTCCATCATATCCTTTTGCATATTGAACAGTTGCATCAGCTTGCATAGCCCAATTATTTTTCCATCTTTTGATTAAAATTCCAGCGACTTTTGGCCTTTCAGAATGAATGTTCATTTCTCTTTCTAAAATTGAAGCAACAATCATAACTTCGTCTTTTGAAAGTCCACGAAGAGCAGCCTTATCGAATAATTCTTCTGGCACTTTTTTATCAAATGTATTTCTCATCCATGATGCTAAATTTTCTGGGTCATAATCCTGTTCAATAATATATGTGTCAGGAAACATATATCCTTCTTTTAACAAACTGCTTTTTGAAAATTTATTAGCGAATTCAAAACCCATTTGTTTTTCAAGATAATCTGTATATTCTTCTGTCCGCCATCCTTCTATAAATGTTAATTTTCTTTCGAATGAGCCTTTTTGGAAAATGTCTATCAATTTAGTTAAATTAAGATCTTTGGTATCAATTTCATAATATCCAGCTTGAATCGATTTTCCTGGATTTAGATACATATAAACTTTTAAAGTAATCGGATATTTTATTAATTTTTGATCTTTTAAATATTCTCCGACTTGAGTTATGCCCATGCCTTTATCGATAACTAATGTTAGTTGATCCTGTTGGACATTTATCGGCGATATAATTTCATTCAAATAATAGGCATATGCCAAAACTGCGGATATAATAACGACGAGTAATAAGCTTGAAATAAGTATTGTGAATTTGCTTGCTAAAGTTCTTTCCATAAGCATTAGAAGATTATCATTATGAATAAAAATGATCTACGGTTTTTGCAAAAAGATAAACCAAACTACACAAAAAAAGATATTGAACTTTTAGAATCTGGATATCCTCTTGCTTACATTATTGGATATGTGGATTTTTTAAATTCAAAAATCAAACTAAATCATAAAGTTTTGATCCCAAGACCGGAAACTGAATATTGGGTTTCAACTTTAATATCCGATATTAAATCAGGCCGTGTTTTAGATGTTTTTTGCGGATCAGGATGCATTGGAATTTCGTTGCTTTACGAAAATCCAAATATTCATGTTACTTTTTCTGATATTGATAAAAATGCAATTTTGCAAACGAGGGAGAATTTGATCGAAAATAAAATAGATACTAAAAAGTATGATGTTATAAAATCAAACCTTTTTAAAAACATAAATGGCAAGTTTGATTATATTTTCGCGAATCCACCGTATGTTGGAATATCCGATGTTGTAGGAGAAGAGATAAAGCATGAACCCAAACACGCAATTTATAGCGAAAATGATGGAATGTATTTGATTGAAAAATTTCTGGATAAAGCAAAAGATTATCTTAACGAAAACGGAATAATTTATATGGAATTTGGATCAAACCAGAAAAGGGGAATTGCGGAGTTAATTAATTCTAACTACTCCGCCATTTTTTCCCGTGATCAATACAATAAAGATAGGTACGTAAAACTTAGTCAGAAAGTTTTTTGATTCCGTATCCTACTAATACAAGTCCAATTGATAAACCAAGTGCGAAAACATTTTCGCCACCAGTTGTAGGAAGCTTTGCAATTTTAGCTTTAGAAGTTCCTAAAACTTTGCCTAAAGTTATACAAAAGTTTGCAGAGTCTGCAGTGTCTTCTGATTTTTTAAGATCATCAGCTCTTTTACCTTTTGCAGTGACAAAATTTGACAAACAAATTTTGTCACTTTTTGGTGAAATTCCGTCGTTCTCGATTTTAGCTTTAAATGTAAAGCTCTTTTTTTCATCTGGTTTTAAGTCGCCAATTTCAAATTTGACTTCTTTGCCGTCTTTTCTGTCATCTCCATCTCCACTGTCATATACTAAAAATGCTGGCAATGCATCGTAAGCATTAATGTCTTTGATTTCTATATCTCCAACATTTTTAACAGTTATTCTAAATTTAATTTTGTCACTTGATTCAAATATGTATGGATATGATCCACCGCTTGATTTGATATCACTTTCATACTCACCACTTTTTGGATTGTAGATTGTTTTATCAATTTCAAGATCTGGATTATCTGCAATATTTATACAGGTTTCTCCTCCACCATATTGAGTGGTACAAATTTGCTTTGCGTATGATGTACTAGAAAATACACCCAACATGACGATAGCTAAAATCAGGGTAGAAAAGCCTTTTATAATTGCTTTCATTTATATATATTTTCTAGGCAGGAAACGGGGCAGTAAACTTAATTAACATGCGAAATAGTACAGGCTATAGGATGTTCTGTCAACACCCAAAAACGTATAAAAAGCCTGAATATAAAGCAATTATGTTATCATACATAGGCAATTATGCTTAGAATAGAAGAAGAATTATATCAAGATAGCGAAAACGGAGGGGGCGCCTTTGAGATCTTTCATAGATTATGAGAATACCATTCTTTCAAAAGGACTAACTTGTACATCTGCAAGATTGACACTTTCAATAACCACTTGTTAGAATAAGTAAGTGGATTATTCAATTAATTTTAATGAAGAAAAAAATCAGTTATTGAAAGAATCCAGAAAAATATGCTTTGATGATATTGTTAATGCGATTGAACAGAAAAAGCTGGTCGGTAACATTCCACATTTCAAGAAAAAGGAATATCCAAATCAGTTTTTATTCTTAGTGAATATTGATGATTATATTTATGTGGTGCCATACGTTATGAACAAAAATAAAAACGAAATATATTTAAAAACAGTTTATCCAAGTCGTAGGTTTAATAAGTTATATGGAGGTAAAAAATGAAAAAGCAAATAAAAGATCCATTTGATGGATTAGTATTAGATGAGTATGAGCAAACAATTGAGAATTCTGTAGCTGATGGTGATTACTTTTCGATATCAAAGGCCGAACAGGAAAACTTTGCAAAAATAGCCAAAATGCATAATCAGTTTCAGGTATCAAAACGAATAAACATTAGAATAAATAATCAAGATTTAGCAAAGGTAAAATCAAAAGCAAAGCACAATAATATTCCATATCAAACATTAATAAGCTCAATTGTGCACAAATACGCAAACGGGGAAATTGGGGTAAGTTTATAAAACAAGCCTAGAGCTCATTTTGCGCCGTCAAATTCTAAACTAGCCAATCCGCACTTAGACCCCCGTATGTAGCGTAGCGGAGTGCGGGGGTGGAGTTAGCTTTTGTCTTCTTTCTGGTAGGGATTAGAATTTGGGTGTGAAAATAAAAAGACAGGCACATTCTGTCTACCAAACCCAATATCACATAGTTTGGATACCTAAATACAGATATAAGGTATTGGTTGATGGCGTTGATAGGTATTTAGAAAAAGTAATGGATACATATCTTGCTGAAAGGTATCCAGACGTACATATACAAGAACGAAATATCCAACTTGATTATATACACATTCTGATAGAAATACCGCCAGAGTATTCGGTAGCGAAAGTAATCCAAGATATTAAATCAAACACATCATTAAAACTTAGAAAAAAGTTTGAGTATTTAGGTAGAGGAAATAAACCGGTGTGGTCAATTGGATATTTCGTATCAACTGTTGGGATGAATGAGGGTGTAATCAGGAAATATATAAGGAATCAGGAGAAAGAAGACAAAGGTCACGAAGTGTATTTGGAAGATGAAACCACGGATGTAGCGTAGCGGAGTCCGTGGAGAATCATTCAATCCCTTGACACTATTTGACGCCTTTCCAATATAAATGTGCCTTTACAATTATTTATAATATTTGTGCTATCATATTACCTAATTTAAATATGTTTAATGGACTATTTGATAGCAACCAAGAAGTATTGTCCCCCCAAGATGGAGGAGGTACTATGGGCTATGAATCTGCCTTAGACGCCACTAGATCAATATCTGGAGGTATCCCCCTCGTCCCCGAAGCTTTTACTTACTTGGTAGGCGATAACGCACCAGAGCAAATTAAATTCAGGCAAACAGGAGAAAAAGGAATTGTCTTATACGAAGACAGAAATCCTTTTGGGATAATTAAAATTGGCGGGAAACCAAAGGATATAAACGAAACACTCCATATGGATACGCGTTTCGGCTAACAGAATAATAATAGGCTTTATGTCACAATCCCAGAATATATTGTCGGTGATTTTAATGCTAAAAAAGATTCAAAACCTACCACCCAGACCATAAGATTTTAAGTTATAATTTCATTATGATAAATTCAGATATTCAAAAGGCTAGAGAAATCGTTAAAAATAAACCATACCTAATGTGGTCTACCCAAAACTACAACACACTGTCACCTGAAAGCATCCTAGAATGTGTCATAAGTTACGGAAATTGGGATGATTTTATAAACCTCACAAAAATATTTGGCATGAAAAAAAACTCTAAATTATTCGAACTGTTAAAGAATAAAAAGAGATCGAACTTAAGACCACGTACAAACGATTATTTCAGCAGATACTTTAAAAAACATGCATAAGGAAATATTTTCTACTAATCAAGTTGAGCTATTACCTTTAATTAAATCTTTTTCAAAAGATTTCGGCCTTGTCGGAGGAACTGCGATCGCTTTACATTTAGGACATAGAAGATCAATAGATTTTGATTTATTTACCACGTCAAATTTTTCTAACGATTCAGTACGAAACAGGATTAAAAGTATCAATAATATTCAAACCACAATAGTAGATGAACCAGATGAACTCACGGTAGTTTCAAACAATGTGAAATTAACTTTCTACACTTATCCATACAACATAAATTACGCAGATAAGTTTGAAGATATAATAAAAATTCCAAACCTTCTAACATTAGCCGCAATGAAAGCATTTGCACTTGGTAGAAGATCAAAATGGAAAGACTACATAGACATCTTCTTTATACTTGAAATTCACACATTTGGAGAAATAGTTGAGAAATCAATGGAAATATTTGGTTCAGAATTTAATGAACGTCTATTTAGAGAACAACTTTCATACTATAAGGATATAGACTATTCTGAAAAAATAGATTATATGGAAAGAAAAGAAGTCTCGGATAATGAAGTAAAACAAAAACTAAGCGAACGAAGCTTGGAATAATTATGTGGCACCATACGTTATGAACAAAAGTAAAGCTCTATTGTGCACAAATACGCAAACGAGGGAACTGGAGTAAGTCTATAATGGCACGGCGGGACGCTATACCCCTTACTTGCAGACCAGCCCCCTACGTGATACATTTTTCCTACAATGCAGACAGTAACAATTACAAGTAAAAACCAAATAACGATCCCCAAATATATAGTCAACGAAATCAATGCCGAAATGGGAGATAAATTAATTGTTTCATTAAAAGATAATTTAATTATTCTAAAGCCAACAAAATCAGTAATGGATGACCTTTACGGTAGTGTATCAACGCCAAAACATTTAAAAGGTAAAGATATCGACGAGGTAATAAAAGCATCCAAGTTAAAACGTTTTTCGACTCCTAATTCACAATGAAAACATTTGTTGATACAAATTATTTTTTGCGCTTCCTGGTAAAAGACAACGAGGAGCAATCGCTAAAAGCAAAATCACTTTTGGATGACGGGAAAATTGAGAAAGTTAAGCTTTTCTCATCAACAATTGTCTTTTTTGAAATTTACTGGGTTCTTGTGAGCAGTTACGAAGTAGAAAATGCTAAGGCGATGGAAATATTATCTAAAATACTAGAGATGGACTTTGTGGAATTTAAAGAAAGAAAACTTTTGCAGTCCGCACTCGATTTATATGGTGAAAATAATTTAGAATTGGAAGACTGTTACAACATTGCGTATGCGATACGTTTTGACAAAGAGATCGAGATAGCGACATTTGATATCAAATTACAAAAGGCTTTTAAAATGCTAAAGGCATCACAATGATGATGCGTTGTTTTCTTTACTAAGATTTTTTATTGCTAATATCAAAATCGTAAGTAAAAGTACTATATACCCCGCAAATTGTAACGGCTACGCTGTGCTCCGCCTACCAATTTTTGTATCTTTTTTATATACCATCCACACTAATCCGATGATATACATTGCTAAAACCAAGTAGCCCAAAAATTGTAAGTATTGTGGCCAGAATATAATTACATAAGTTGCTGACGCAGAAGGAACAACCCAGGCATTTGCCCAGTTGTTGGCTAAAACGTGTTTTACATTAGCTTTTTTACACATGAACGAAGTTATTATTCCAAATAAACATGAATCTTTTGTATAAAGCCCCCAACCGTTCTCAAAAGATTGGTTCAAAATAATAAGACCGTCGTCTAAATATTCAGTAGAATCAGATTCAACTTTTTCAACACTAACTTCATATTTATAAATCGCCTTTTTATTTGCCTTTGATATAGTAATTCCATTTGTATCTAATAATTCTTGTTCAGATTTTGTTACAAAAATACTTTTTAACCACGTATACGGAATATATTTGAAAGTAACCGAATTCAAATAATTCTCTGTTGCATGATTTCCAGCCGAACTATTTAAAATACTTAAATTGTATGCATCGACAAGAGGATACGGAGGAAGCAAATATGACATTGTATCAACATTTAACCTTTCCCTAATAACGCATCTGTCATTATTCTGCGCTCCAAGGCAAACTTCTATACGCTTTCCTTCAACATTTTTTGAGTCAACAGCAAACAAATAGGCGCCCCTGGGATCCACACCCTTTGTCTCAACAACATCGCAACTAATAGCGTCTTTCGCAGAATATAAATAACTTAAATTATCGCCTAATTGCACCAAATCCCGGCCATAAGAGATTTCATTATAATTATCACAATTTTCCGCATTTGGGTTGAAAAAATTAGTACCTGGAATATATGATTTATCAAATGGCTTTAAACCCGATATATCAACCGAAATTGCTCCATCTATTTTTGATAAATCAACTGAATAAGATTCAAGTAAGTTTTTATTAATTGGGCTGACCCCAAATAAATTAATAACGTTATACCTAGTCAGTTTAATATCTTTAACTACTGCATAATTTTCTGAATAAGGATCATACGAATCAACAGCTAAGACAAACCTTTTACTAACGCCGCCTTTAACGTATACATAATCTTCATAGTGTTTAAACTCTCCTGAGCTTAAAGGTGAATCATAATATTTTTTATTAATACAATTTTGTGATTTTAAATCCAGTAGACAGTATGATAATTTCGCATTCGTTGAATTCAAATATTCAAATTCAACTTTATATAAAGAGTTTCTGTCGTCATTTAGCTCTTCGGGAAAATCTAAACAAACACTATTTAAACTAGCACTTATCTTTACACTCCCAGGATACTTTTCGTAACTTTTACCGGATTTGCCAAATTCGCCAGCACAATTAGTAACTTCAGCATCGTATATTTTGTCAGAAAAACTATTTTCTTCTATTACAGATGAATCAACTATGTATGCTAGCGAATCACTCCTTAATAGAAAATAATTTTCCTTTGTTAAATCAACTGGCTTAAGATCGATTAATAAAGATTGATTTTCAAGTAACCCAGGGACCTTTTGTTCAATAGTTGAGTTAATCTCCCAAATTACATTAGATTTGGAGTCAAGGATTTTTGGACTAATTGCTTCAATCTTCAAATTGCTGTCTGAATCTATAGTGATCTTCGATGGAACAACTGATGTGCCATAAATATATGGCGGTATATATAACAATCCATCAGTATTATTAATCTTTAAATCTAATCTTGTAGAATTACCAGAAAGTCCATCAGCAACATCCTTGTCATCTGCAAAGGGCACTTGAATCCCATCGCTTCCAGTAATTCCTACTCCACCTCTTGATAAATAGGTATTATCAACATACCCGAAGTTATATGGGGAATCTGTTTTTAGATAGACCCTAGGTATCTCGACATCATCAATCTCGTTTTGAGATGATTGCAAAGTATATATTGTGATATTTCCAAAATCTTTAACTTCAGTCACTTTTTCGCCAAGAGATCCCAATAAAAGTTCCGTTTGGTCATGAAATAATGCCTTTGTGCCGTATGGGACAATTACATCCTTATCAAAATAAAAATAACCCAAATTATATTTATCAATTAGAAAACTTAGCAATTTTGGATCGTTATTATAAATTGCATACTGCATTTCATTGTAAAATTGCTCGTTATATTTGCTCCAAGGGTCAAACGCCCTTGCAACAACCGGCTGTGGTATGCCATACCATATATAACCACTTCCACGAAACCCCCAGTTTGTGAAGTACCAACCCCAGTAATTTGGTTCAGGCAATATTCCAACTTTATGATTATCGTTCTTTTGTGTCAGGTAATTGAATGAATCAACATACGACTCTGGCATTTGGACTTTTAGCCGATCATAAATTAATTGACCTTGAAAGACAGGGAAAATAAAAGCAACTTGTGCCACTAAAAAAATAGTCAATGTGCCAATTAGTAGAACTTTACTTTTATAAATTCTTAATATAGATGATAGAAATAAAAATCCAACACCTAATAAAATTGAATACGATAAAACGGCTGGAATAACAAATTTTGTAAACGGGAACCTAAAAGCCTCTCGGAATAGGTCAAAGTTTGCTCTTAGTAAATTAAATAAAAATGACGTCGGAAAATTATCATTTATTAACATGAAAACTGAACCAAAGAATACTAAAACAGGACCGACAACAAGAACCTTCCTTTTTATTACGGATAAATAAACAGAATAAATTAGGCCAATAATTATTACTCCAAAATGTATATAACCGATCATGTTTAGGCGTTGGTCCTCAAGATGAAATATCCACTTAGAAAACATTAATTCCGAAAGATTGGTTTGCGAATCATAATCAACATTTTGGAACCAAAAACCTTTCAACAGGGCAACGTTCTTTATGGTTCCCATTTCACGATTTAACCAAAAAACATCTTCAGATACAATTTCGTTTGTTCTCGAGGCCAATACATTTTTACTATTCGAAACTGTCGAATATACAAAACTTGACAACCAGTAAGAATTAATTATCAAAAAGGAAAATAACAATATAGATAATGGTTTAATATTTCTTTTTATATCTTTTAAAAAGATTCCAAAACCAAAAGCGATCAAAATAGATAAATAAACAAAGAAGTTTGTAACTGTGATAAAGGTTGGCATTATCAAAATGTTAAGCATAGACCAAATCAGCAAGTCCTTTTTACTTTTGCTATCAACATATTTGTAAAGCCAAAGCAGACTGAATGGTAAATATCCATAAAAAGTTGTAAATGTTTCATGAGGTGTATAAAAATTTTGTACCGTTCCCAAATTCAGCAAATAAAACCAGCTAGATAAAATAGCCCCTATTCTAATTGTACTTTCTGGGACGGTAAAAATTTTTGAAAATAGTAATTTCGAAAGAAAATATGTACCAATGGTACCTATCAAGAGCATTGCAAAAGTGTAAACCCATCGCAAATCCATAATTGGAATAAAAAAAAGTTTATTTAATATAAACATTTGGATTAGCCCTATCAAATCTGTGCTCTTTTGCATTATTGGCGTAATACCAAGTCCCTGAAAAGACTGCCAAGCTCCCTGAAATAGTCTTATGAAATTGACCTTAAAATTAAGTTCTGGCATTACAACATCCCAACCTAAAAGCCATGTTCCTGGTTTGTAGTTTGTTATTACAATCGCTAAAAAAGGTATTAATAAAAGTATGATCGCTAATATGTCTTGAGGGATTTTTTTGAACCAAGCGAATCTCATATAATTATGATTCTACCAGTTATAGATTCAATGTGTTTGCATATTTCTTGCCTATTTGCTCCCAGGATCTAAGTTTTAATAATTCAGCAGTGAAAACTTTTGCCTTGATATTATTTTCTCTGTGTTCAGAGAAGTATTTTATGCTTTCTTCAAATCCCTCTGTAGTTAAAGGAAAGAATATTTCTTTTTTATGTAAACCAACTGTTTTCATTGCTTGTTGAAAATCCAAATTTTTTGCATATCCACCAAGGTGATCTGAAAGAATGAATGGTTTTTTGTAACTTAAGACAAAGCTAAAAGGCCCACTGGCACTAATCATTACTCTGTATGGCAATATTATTAGATCTGAAGCAGCAAAGTAAGTTTCGATTTCATTTTCTGCTACAAATCCGGTTAATCTTATTTTTGTATTATGCTCACGAGCTATTTCTTCAATCTTATTTATCATTCTCAAATATACTGGATTATTTTTGTGGTTTCGGCTCCAACCGCCTGCCATTATTAATGTTACGTCTGATGGGAGTTTTTTCTTTTCCATAAGTTCTGCAAATTTGGCAACAATCCAATCGCTACCTTTATACCAAGCCATAAATCCAAAAGACATCATTATAAATTCGTTCGATGAAATGCCTAAAATTTTTCTTGCTTGAGCTTGAGTTATTTTTGGCTCTCTTACTTCTGCCCCATGAGTTATAGCAATTATTTTTTTACTTAGAGGAACATACTTGAGTATTTTTTGTTTTAAGTGTTCTTCAAATACTATTGTTTTGTTGCTTGCTAACACGGATGCTAGATATACAGCTCTTACTAAATGGCTAAATATATTGT
>Ga0210019_1004200_pt1 | contig 12653 bp, 10 predicted proteins | sample CryGeyCG2114_020_2_FD_183969 | JGI IMG/M metagenome (GOLD analysis project Ga0210019, IMG submission 183969) | Groundwater microbial communities from aquifer - Crystal Geyser CG11_big_fil_rev_8/21/14_0.20 (SPAdes) (version 2) | ecosystem: Environmental > Aquatic > Deep subsurface > Groundwater ...
GGTTGGAGGTATACCCGACTTTGTTTTTAGCCCTGAATGCGATCATGTTCTGTCCCTCGGCTAGTTTTAGTCCATCTATCTCAAAATTACCCCATTCATCTTTGACAGTTACATCCTTCCACGCGGCGAAGTTCTCGGAATACTGAAAATACTGCATCTTCTTTGGCATAAAGTCCCGCAGCACGCCGGTGATTTTGGTAGGGGGTTCTTTGACGGTAAATGTCTCAATTCTTTTTTCCCTGCCATCAACTACTATTGGGGTTGCCAATGCGTTTGCTGCTCTTGCCTCTGTCATAGCTTCAACAGAAACCTCGTGATAACTCTCCAACACCTTGACCGACCCAGCCTCAACCGTAAGGTTTGAGGTTAAGGTAAATGGCACTTGCATAACAGACGAAGTACTTGATGCTCCTGCTGGTTGTATCCCCTCAAACAGCGCTTTATCAAGCAGCCCCTCGGTAAATATCCTTTTATTTTTCATCTCCACATGCGCCATAGAAAATTCTTTCCCATCATCTGAATTCATGCTAAAAATATACGTTCCGGTCGCCGCTGAAACAGCGGCCAACACATCCAATGGGTAGGGAATAAAAACACCGATAAGAAAAATAGCATTGGTTACCGCTTCCCCTGCCGCGATACTGGAACTTCTGAATTGATATTCCTGTACATTTGCGCCGCTTAAATTGGAAATCCCTTCCCCTTTTTGACTGGAAGTGGTCACTACCAAATCCCCATCTTCAAAAAACGGATACCCGGACATAATGGTTAAATTCATGCTCATCATCTTTTGCTCAAAGGTTGACAGATCATCACTGGCAAGAACCTCCACCAAAGAAGCCATAATCCGCTCATAAACAAGAAAATTCATAACATATGCTCCGGCAGAAGACATATCCGAGGCTGTTGGCGCCCCTTTGCCAACAATTATCTGCTGTCTGATTAGGGGAAAATCTCCTAAACCAGCGCTGTTGACGTTATTTAAAAAGGAACTATTCGGCAACATATCAGTCAGCGCCGGGGTTTTATGACGGTCGGCCTCCGCTTTAACTTTATCAAACAAAGCGCTGCCTGCCAGGGCAAAACCAGCGTTACACGCCAGTAAATTCTTAACAGGGGGGTTATCCTTATATGCCGGATTAAATGTCGCTAGAAAAACAATCGCCGGTATCCCATACCTTGCGGTTGCATTCTCCTCTGCCCAGATGGCGGCTTTCCCAGCCGTGCTCCCCAAGTGCGGCACATCAATGTATACCACCTTCTCAATGTCCCCCTGATAATATCTCTGCCCATTTTTGTCTTTGCCGTAAATATATGACCTAACCGCCAACCCGCCCATGGAGTGGGCGATCACAATGAATTTTTGGGGGACAAGGGAGTCGGGAACGTCGTTATAATTTCTAATTCCATGATCATCTGCATATTTTATTTTAAAATCTTCCTTAGCTTGTTCCAGCCAAGACTTCCCAGTACCACCCAAACCATTATCTGTTCTTTTTGTTATTTCCCAATAGGCTCTCTTGCTAGAATCTCTGCCTGTCTGGTCAATTTGGTTACTGCGCTTGCTCACTGCTTCAGGATTATTGTAATTTCTGTCTCCAAACTCCCAGCCCTCTTTTTCAATGTTTAGAAATTTATCCGAAAATTCGTAAGCATAGACATAGCCGGCTAAGCCCATATCCTCCAAATGCTTTTTAGCTGTGGTGAGCAACCCTTTTTCATTCCATTTTTCATCAGCCAGACAGGTGTGATCATCACCAATGCCGTGAACAAGGATTATCAAATAATTTTTAGCGTATTCGATATCATTGTTGCCAACTGCCTGGGCAAAAGAGGTAATCCCAGCAACAAACAGAATTACAAATGTTAAAAATCTAAAGATTCTCATTTCAATTGCGCTAAATTACTCCCATCAATATTAATGAGCCAAATTCCTGATTGTAAGGTTTTGCCAGCGACTATTTTTTGTGAATCAGGAGACAACCTCATATTTACATACTCAAAATTCCTAAATAATACCTCTGGCACATTTTCAACATTATTTATATTGATCTTTTCAATGTTACTTTCACTGCGATAAAATACTTCTAGGGTATTTAAAGGAGAAATAGCTGGCTCCAATCCTCTAGCTTGGTTATAAATACTTTCTGTTTCGCCAGCATTGTTCCAGGTGGTTATTCTTCCATAGATATCAGACCGTGAGGTAACATAAACGATCTTATCCCCATGTTTCCAACTGACATCAGAGCACTCACTTGTCAAAAGTCGTGAACTCGTTGAATCTATATTTACCGTATACACATTTTCATTTTCTGTTATATACACCAACTTCCCCTCATCCGGCCCCCAGTCCAATTCAGAAATGCTTTCCGTGGTTGGTGAAAAGCTGTGGACCTGCGTATTATCCGACCTCCTCACTATCGAAATCGTCTCCCCGCTTATCAAGGCAACATAAGTGCCCAAGGGTGAAAAATAGGGATAGCTGGTGTATGGCAGAGTTGTTTCGTTTGTTCCCTCTGTGGACATGGTCACATAATAATAATCAGTCCCTCGGTTCTCGCTATATTCCCCGCCAATGGCCCCCCAATATTTACGATAATGAGTAACTGCCTTCTGGCAATAGATCAACCCTTCCGGCGTCCAGTTAGGATATTGATAACTCGTAGAATCAACAAAGCTCTCTCCCCCACACCCCCCTGTTGCCCCGCAGACAAAGACCAAGACCAGCAAGCCTGCCATTAAAACGGCTATTTTTTTAGACATTTTTTACTCCTTCCTTTATATCTAGTGCACTAATTATTAACAATTATTCTCCTCAAAAAACCTGCAGATGTTCCGCCAGCTTGCTCGTCCGTTATCAACAACAAAGTATAATCCCCATTCACAAGCAACGTCGTGTCAATCGTTGCGAGAATGTTATATTGCACTGGCAACAAACCTGTATTTAATGGCGTACCATCAACCCTGTACGAAGAAGGGGTCGCCAAACAATCAAATTTCCAAATATCACTGTCTAAATCTATGAAATCAACTGGAAGAGAAGGTATTGTTCCGGAAGCATAATAAATTCTATATTTCTCCATATTTATGGAGTTCCACCAGTCATGATCACCTGCAGTACCCCTGATAGTGAAAACACCCGAAACTATTTGGTTCTCAATTGGAGCACTAATAAACGGCGGGATTCCATTTTTAATACAAGAAAAATATCCCCAATCCATATTCCCAGCAAAATCAGTAGCATAAACCTTAAATACATAAGAACCATCTTCAATCGCTACACTATTCAGTGGATCGTTATCCGACCAACTCACAGAATAACGACCGGGTAAGACAGAAGTGTTTGTCCACGAACGTATCAATATATCATCGTTATCTCTATCAGAAAAAATATCATTATTGCTATACACTTCGACAGTTGTTATCAAGCCTAGATTTTTATTATCATCATCGTCATCACTTTCAGAAATTGTATATGAGAAAGTTACTGAACGATCATCTCGCAAAACCATTGGGGAACAACTTGTTCCATAAATATCTGGATTTTGCTGGTCAATCCTGAATCCCTCAATAACTGGTTGTTCGCTTAATAACCCACCTGCATCTTTAACTCTAGCAGAAACCTTCCAAAAACCATCGTCAGAATCAGTCCCATCGCTAAAATCGAAAATATAACTAATCTTATGTGTGCCGTCTCCAACAGGTGTTGAATTATACTGAAAAGGATAATACCAAGATGTCCCATCAATTTCATATAAAGAGGAAGCAGTCATCCTTTGCTTTACAACACCAGCTTTCCCCGGCTCAGAAACAATTATTTCTAATGTTGCAACATTGGTTTCTTTATTTAATACTTTAGGGAATAAATCCATTCGTAAAATAGTCGGGGGAGTCGTATCGTTTGGTGTAACATACAAACCTGCCCCATAACTCTCAATTCCACCTTTATTAAATGCTTTTATTTCATAAAAATAAGTCGTGTCATTTGTTAAACCTGTATCTATATAACTTAGAACTTCTCCGCTTACAGTAGCAATAAGAGCATAAGCTTCCCCCTTTACTCTACAGGCACGATATAATTTATACCCTGCAATATCATCTTCCGTATTAGCTTCCCAAGTGAGGGTTACCTGCCCTTCCCCTCCAATCGCTATAAAACCACTAACCAGTTCTGGTCTGGAACTTGCTGGCATCAGCGTAGTGGTTGTGCTCGTACTTGTAACTACAGTAGTAGTCGTCGTCACAGGCAGTGTGGTCGGTGTCACCTCACTTACTTCCGTCCCCCCTCCCTGCCCACACCCCCCCACCACTCCACCAACCAAAACCAGGGCCAGCAATCCCAAAACTATCACAGAAATTTTATTTCTCATTGTTTTCGCTCCTTTCTAATTTATTCCAAAATAATTCTCAAATCTTATCGTATTTTCTGAATTCTCTCTCTAATCCCCATCTCTCGGAGAAACTTCTCAGCATGCATTTTGAATCCTTGCCCCTTTTTTACTCCAAAAGAACTTACGCCAGACGCAGAAATCTCCCCTACTGTAAATCTCATATCAGTTTTATAAACATGTTCAGTATAAGAAGAAAAGTCTGCCACGTTAATATCAGAAAGATCAATCTCAGAAAGATTAATCCCCATAATAATCCAAAAATACTCTTGCCCATCCTCCAAATTTACTATTTCACCACCACTACCAAGAGGATATAAAGGATATTCAAGATAAGTCTTATCAGTAAAACCCTGCCATTTTATATCATCATAATCATTACCAAGCCAAATCAGATATATATAATCATCTCCCAAAGAAGCCCATTCAAACTTGGGTATATTAGAAACTCCTACCTGATCAGGAATCGGGGATACAACAGAAAACCCCGCTGGCAACGAAAGATCATAAGTATAACTATCCTCAGCAAGACTCAAATCAATCACATATTTTGAGGTTACATCAGACCAAAAATCGCCCTTTGTTGCTATTGCCCGAATATAATACGTTTCTTCAGAACTTGTAGGAACGTAAAAAGAATAAGAGCTTGCTATTGGCTCGTCTAAATCATAGGTCCTGAGCAAAGGAATATATGTTGTAGGAGAAACCTGAATACCACACTCTACCAGACTCAGATTGTACTCATCTGGAACAAATATATCTCCAGAGACGGTTGTCACGCTTCCATCAAGCACAATATCACCAACCTCAAGGGTTATTCCTCTCTCCAAAACAACCCTTTTAAATTTTCCCTTGTAAACACCACCTGTTTCGTTCACAGCAGAAAGATAGCCATCATATAAATTCAGATTCTCCAACATATGAATAGAAAAAGAAAATTCTCCACTAGAATTTGAATTTGAAGTATATACATTGAAGTAGTTATCAGCCCAAAAGGTACAACTTACAGCAACTGAAACAGGAGCTCCGCTTTCATCAATTAACCTTCCATTGACTTGTGTCCTTTCTGGAACATACAAACTAAAGTAAACTTCCGATGAATGTATAAGAGGAATGCTAACGTCATCATCAATCAAAGGAATAGTCGTTGCAACATAATCTGGCAATACAGCAGAAATTGTTTCTGCTGTAAGATCAACTCCTGACAAATGATATACCCCATCATCGCCACTTCTTATCACCACGCCACCTGCATATACAATTGCTGAAGGCACAACTTCAGAAGCATCATAAAAACTTCTGACAATACCACTTATTGTTTTTCTAGACATTATTGTTGTGCTTGTTGTTGAACTAGAAGTTAACAAAATTGTTGTGATAGTTGTCATCGTTGTGCTAGTTGTCGCAACCGATTGTTCTTCCGTCCCTCCTCCCTGCCCACACCCCACCAAACCAACCAAACAAAAAAGAGACAAACTAAGCACTAAAACAACCACGTTTTTAAACATTTCCTCCTCCTCAAAAATCTTATTTCTTCTTAGCAGCCTTTACCCCCAACTTTTCCAAAAACTCCCCCACCTCCTGATCAAAACGCGCGCTATCGTGAACATCAAATGATTTGACACTTGAAACCGAAGCACTCCCTACTTTAAAGGGTATATCGCCAAATTGAACAGTTTCGGTATAGAAATAAAAATCAGTAAATTGTATATCAGTCATATCAATATCAGGAATCTTAAACCCTATAATCCGCCAAAAATAATCATTGCCATCAGCTAGATTGACCACCTCACCGCCACTTCCTACCGGAAAAGAAGGATATTCAATCGAGGTGGCAGATGTCAGTCCCCACCATCTTAGGCCATAATTATTACCAACAAAAAGCATATAAACATAACCGTCCCCCATAGATACCCATTCAAATCTAGGCGCATTGCTGACATTTTCCTGGTCAACAGTTGGATAAATTGGCAAAAAACCAGCCGGCAAAGTTAAATTATACGTATACTCTCCACCACTTAAAATCAAGTCTGTTTCATATTTTTCAACCATATCTGTCCAGCTTCCACTTTTAACAGCAAAAGCAGAAACATAATATTTTTCTCCGGCGGGCGTTGCAGGAAGACGGACAGAAAAACTTTCTCCACTAATCTCACTTGACCAATAATAAGCATTATCAAGGCTCATCCTCAGCCCTGAAGCCAGTTGTACCCCACAGCTCACGCTATATAAACGATAGCCGCTTGGGCTTGTCACTGCGCCGGAAATGGTTGCTACATCACCAGCCACAACAATATCACCGACTTCTAAAGTAACCCCTCTCTGCACATCAATTTTTTGAAGTACTCCTTTATACACACCATCAATCTCTTTAACAATTGAAAGATACCCAACAAGCGAGTCAATATTCTTAGGCGTTGACACGGAAAGCGTAAAATTACCACTGGGATTAGAAGAGGTGCTGGTCCCTAAGCTATAACCATCAGCGCCCAAAACTGCCCTAAAACTAGTAACAACCGGGTCCCCATGCTCATCAACTAAACGGCCTTTTACTAATGTTGTTTCAGTCGGGTCTGAATAATAACTCCACTGCGTAGGATAACCTACAGGTATGTTAGTAACATCCTCTATTAATTGGATAGTTGTGGCAACAGAACCAGGGGCTGCAGCAGAGATTGTTTCGGCTGAAGGAGAAACCCCCGTTAAACTATATGAACCATCACTCTCACTTTTGCCCATTATGTCTTCAATACATACCGTTATTGAAGACATAACTTCATTAGTAGAAAAAATGTTCTTAACAAAACCAGAAATTGTCCTTTCAGAAGCAGGCGGCGCAGCTGATTGATCTTCCGTCCCTCCTCCCTGCCCACACCCCACTACTCCCAATCCAACCAGACCAAGGACCAGCAAGCCCATTATCAAACCAGTTATTTTTTTAGACATCTTTTTGCTCTCCTTTCCCTCAAAAATTCTTCCACGCCAATTGCGACTCATATGTTGAATAATCAGTACTTGTTTTTACAATCCCCACACCATCCCCTATCCAAATATTAGCAGTGTCAGTTTCTATCGTGCCATAGCTTGACACTAAAGAAAGCTTATAACAATCAAACGCGCCGGCCGGCACAGTTACTGTTTCTCTCGCAGCAACAGTTATTCTTCCCGTATATAAATCTGCATTATAATATGTCCATGAATTTCCAATTTCTAAAGGGAACTGCAAAAAGGTATCAGCCTCTGTCGTTGGGGATGATAAAGATCCATATATGTAAACTCCTGAATCATTAATCTGCATATATATCTCAGACACAGAACCGCTTCCTGAAAGATAATAAGAGCTCTGTCTATACAACTGAACCGGGATAGTATCAAAAACCACAGCTGTCCCTTCAAAAGTCGCGATATAGCCTGACCCATCATTACCTTCATAACGCCATGTATAACCTTCTTCGTGAGGGAAATAGCTGGCAGCAATAGAAGAAGCAGTCGTGTCGGTAACCTGGGAACAACCAAAAACAAACAAAGACACAACAAAACTCAAGCCCAACAGAAATACAGCTTTAATTTTCATCATCTTAACCCTCCTTATCTCTCAAAAACCCAATCTTGCCTATTTTCTTTGGCGGCTCATTAATCAACGCCCTAATCGCGTCAAAAACGACCTTAAATTGCTTATCGTATTTACTTTCCATGGCCTCAATCTTTCTTTTCAAATCCTTATGTGAGGAGAGTGTTTCGCGCAATTTGGCAAAAGTTCTCATAATTTGGATATTAACCATTACCGCCCGTTTGCTGTTTAAGACCGAAGATAACATGGAGACCCCTTGTTCAGTAAAAACAAAAGGCTCCCACCGCAAGCCTTTTTTATCAGCCTTGGAGATCACAAACTGTGACCTCCAATTTGCAAGTTCATCTTTATTTAACTGAAACATAAAGTCTTCAGGAAACCTCTCAATATTACGCTTGACAGCCTGTTTCAAGCTTCTTGTTTCAACCCCATATAGATCCGCCAAATCCCTATCTAGCATCACCTTTTGCCCGCGAATAAGATAAATTTTATTTTCAATCCGTTCAATTGGCACTAGATTTGGCATGTTAGCTTCCCCTCCCACCTTGCGCAACCACCCTCTCCAACCTCTCCTCAAGCAATTTCTTATCCGGCAGAGCCAGCTTATACTTTGAAGCAAACAACTTATTTGATATCCCACCCAATGCATATTCAACTAACACCCCGTCTTTTTTAGCTCCCAAAACAATCCCAATCGGTTCATTATCATCGACTGACATCTCTTCTTTTTTAAAATAATTCAAATATAAGTTCATCTGGCCGATATCCTGATGGTTAACAATCCCTTTTTTGGCTAATTTCATAATACCTTTCTTGTCCCTACTTAAAGCCAAACGCTCGAACAGCATAGAATCTATCTGTCGTTCCAATTGACGACTACTCCAATGGTTGGCAACACATTCTTTCTCGTAAAAAGAGCGAGCCAGAGGATCATCCAAAGATATTAATTCAACAATATGCGACCAAGACAAAAGTCCAGACAGTGTCTGGATTTTTGGATAAGTTAAATAAAACCGCCTAAAATTAAAGACATTGGAGCGGCTGAATCCTTTGCCATACTTAGCCTTTAAATCTTTAGAAATCCGATCCAGCAATTCCAAACCATAATCAGCCTTTTCCTTGCTTTGCTGTTCGTAAGTAACAATATGTTTGCCAATCTCCCAATAAGTCTGGACTAATATACTATTGACCGCCTGAAAAGCTTTGCCACGAGCTTGCTCGAGTAAAGTCCCGACTGACTTAATAAGCTCACTATAGCTGCGGCCTTTTGTTTTTTTACTCAATTTTGAAAACACTATCCTTTATCCCCTGGTTAACTTTGACATTCTTATAAATCATCTCCACATCCATCTTCCCCATTGGTGTGTTGACGCTGGAAATGTTTTTGGTCGGCACCCAGACCTCGAAGATCTTTTCATACTCAATTATTGACTGGCTTAAAAGCTTGCCATCTCCTCCATACATTAGAATTTTGGTCGGCAGCCAGCGGCTGGATTCAATATAAAACTCCATCTTGCTCATGAATTTGTTATTATCCCTTGGAACCCCCACCACCACATAATTGTCGCCGTCTCTTTTAACGCTCAAGCTAAAATATTCCATGGCCTTCTCCAGGCTCATGCCTTCTTGCCCCATGCCCCTTGACCCTTGACCCTTAATTTTTGATAGGTCCTGCACCATCTTCTGCCCTGTCTCGGGATTAATAATCGCCATCTTGTCACCATTGCGGATAGTTGTTTGCTTGGTTGGAGAGAGCATCTCAATCTTTGACTTATCATTCCCTTTGGTCCACATCTTGCCGGTCTGCACCATTTTTTGGGGGCCTTTGCTCGCCTGGCCCGGCATCTTCATGTTCGAAATCATCGTGGTCTCGGTCTCGGCATACATATCTTTGATCAATTTTTGGTTGGTCTGGGCCTTGGTCATCAGTTCCTCAAGGGTGAGATCAGCGGCAGAAACAAGTGAAGCCATCAGCAGGAACATCAAACCAAACGAGATTATTTTTTTAGACATTACACTTCTCCTTTTCTAATGAAGTTTGAACACATAAAGGCCTTGCTTGAAGAAGCCCGCCAGCGAGGTTATGTTTTAGGTGATGATTCAGTTTGCGCCCCTTTTTCGTTAAATCTCTCTGCGTACCTTGGACCGCAGTCGGGGTATCGGAGCTAGTAATTATTATAGCAATAACAAGAAAAATTGGCAAAAAGCAACTGGTTTTTAGCATCAAAACACCATACTCCCGAAAACTTCCATCAGATTAGAAAAATAATTATTAGCCGCGTCATCGCGGTCTTGATAATCCGTTGATTTAAGTGAGCCGCCAAGCTTGAACTCATCAAGGAGTGGATTGTCGCAAGGAATGTTGAGAACCAACCCTGTCGTAGTATCTACTTTTTTATAACTTGTTTCACTGGTTTGGCTGGCCACAGACCGATCAGCATATAGCTCAAAACTAAATCCTTCGGTAAAAACAAATTTATAGGCCAGTTTTAGATACGGTGTTGTGCGGCTATACTCAATCCCGGTAACATTGTTTTGCCCACCTTCCATCTTATAATTAACAAAAGTAGAGAACCCATATTTATATTTGCTTAACAAGCCTATTCCTTTTTGGTAAGTACTCTCATCTACAGGAACAACTTCCAATGTTCCAGAAACTTCTGCCCCATTTTGAATAATATTCGCATCCTTATAAATAAGCTCTACCTTTTCGCTGAAACCATTTAAAACCGGCCAAAGGCTGGTTAGATTTATACTTGAATGCAATCCTGTTGTATAAGTTAGAAGAGAAGGTCTCTCGGCATACTTTCTGCGCCACTGCAAATCTATATTCCAAAAGCTTAAAGGCTTATATAAAAATTCCAATAAAAGAACATTTATTTTGTTTTCATCATAGAAATTATCTCCTGCTTTTGATCTTGAAATAATATAGCCGTTTTTAGCCTGAAGATTATGCAGTAAATCGTAATTTAGCGTTGTCGCCAAGCTTTCTTCTTGCCAGTTAGTCAAATTCCTAACCTTTCTAGTTGAGGCAAAGTTCTCGCCGGTTTTGCGATAAGTACCATCTATAAGAACAGGCCCCAATTTTGTGCGCCCAAATATTTTAAGCGCGCTATCCGCCTCAACCGAGCTTGCAGTCCTATAATCAGGGTTAGCATTGCTCAATGCCAGCTCTGCTTGAAGATAGGAATCCTGGTTAATAACTGTGCGATTATATAGGTTGCCAATTAAAAAACTGGCTGGGCTAATCGCGTCAAAACGAGCCTCACTCCTGGTTGAAGGAGTAATCGAACTGATTGAACAACCAATCTTACTCCAATCACTTAGCTCGTATTCAACATTAGCCGCCGCTACATCTTGCTTTATTCCATAATATGAGTAAGAAACCTCAATCGTATCAGATGTTGTAATCCTGTCAGCAAAATTCAAGTAACCGTCCTCATAATCAATGGTGTAATCAGTCCCATTTGTTAGAAGATCATTGTTTTTTGTAACAGTCTCACTGCCACGAACAAGATAATCATGCAAAAGAAAAAGAAAAGTCCCAGAATAATTAGTAAAAATTTCTGAATCATAAAGGCTGAATCCATAACTATAGTTATAATCAATCCTAACCTCGGCAGATTCATTGAGCGGCTTAGCTAAAACAATTAAACCGGTCCCATAATTAATAAAATAGTCCATGTCACGCTCAAGGCGTATACCATCAACAGTTACAACCTCGCCTTCCTCTAAGATTCTAAAACTATCAATCAAAAAAACCCTTCTTTGCCCATCTTCTTGACTGTCAAAATGTTTTTCATGCTTAAAACCTGAAATTGTCTCATATTCTATTTTTATCACCTCATCATTGAGAGCAGCCTGAGAAATCAAGACCAAACCTTGCTTTTGAACAAAATAGAACTCGCTCCCTTCAAACAATTCATGCCCAGCCAAAAAAACCTTAAGACTAGCTTGATTAATATCAAGCCGGTCAAGCTCAAAACCTTTAAATTCTTTCTGTGGATCATCTATGTGTGAAGAAAAGGCCCTCTGCCCGGTATAATCAGGATTTCTCTGCAACAGAAAAGAACTGTAGTCGCCGGTGTAGTTACTATTAACATTATTTAAATAGTTGCCGCTAAGAAACAAAGCCAATTTTAAGCTCTTCCACCTGGCTCCTAAACCAATGCCTGAAGCGTGATCCTGGAGAATAAACTCCTGGCCGGTAAAAACCTTGTCTGGAGAACCAAAAAGCAGGGAATAGTTGTTAAAGGTTACTCTGGCATCATAGCGGTCAACAAGCAAAGGATCTTGTTTCATAACAAAGTTAACCGACCAATCCTTATCAACCTTTCCTCCAAGTGATAACCTTAATTCTTCGGTCCAAGGCCCTGTAGAATAATTTGGTAAAAACAAGGAATTGTCCAGGGCCGGATAATAATTTGAAGTTGGGGCAATCTGCAAATTTGAATAAAACCATCTTTTATGGCCAGCTATGTCAATTTGGGGGTATGAATCTGCCCAAGCAATTACTCCCAATAAAAAAGAAGTAAAGATTATTATTGTTATTAATTTCTTATATGTCATCACTGCTGTCCCAACGTTTATTTAAACAACGAAATCTGCTCATAGCCTAAATCATGACCTCCCAAATAGTTTGCATCCGATAGAGCTTCCGAAATTGACACTTTTTCGAACAACGCCACACTCAA
>Ga0210019_1004205_pt1 | contig 12651 bp, 19 predicted proteins | sample CryGeyCG2114_020_2_FD_183969 | JGI IMG/M metagenome (GOLD analysis project Ga0210019, IMG submission 183969) | Groundwater microbial communities from aquifer - Crystal Geyser CG11_big_fil_rev_8/21/14_0.20 (SPAdes) (version 2) | ecosystem: Environmental > Aquatic > Deep subsurface > Groundwater ...
CTGTGCTTATTTCAATAATATCAACTGAAATTTCAGGAAGGATTCCTGCTTCCTCGCATGCATCAAGACTGTTGTCAACTGCTTCTTTTATTGTTGTAAGAAGCGACCTTCTTTTGTTGTCAAATCCGAGAAGATGCTTATTTTTTGCAAAAAATTCAGAAATTGAAATTTCCCTCTGCTTTTCTCCCATGGATATTGCTATTGAACTAGTGTCCTGAGAAGAGGATACTGTTGAATCTTTTTTTGATTCCGGCTCTGCATTGATTTTTTGCTGTTTTTCAGCCATGTATTTGTGGCTTCCGTGCCAGTATTTAATTTTTGCGGTAAAAAAATGAAGAACTACACTAAAGAATTACAATGAAGAACTGTAATATAAGTTGATGATAATTGGTAAATTTTGTTGATAATTAATTACATAAGTCCGCTTCTTTTCATCTCTTTTCTTCTTCCTTCAAGCCATTTATAGATGTTTGAATGAGGGCTTCCTTCAAGCAAGCCTTCCACTGCTTTTCTTGCAAGGCCTATATTTTCTGCCTGACCAATAAGGGAGATTGTTTTTCCGTAAACAGATAAGTAAGTTTCAGTAAGCTCTTCTATTATCCTTCTTGATTTGCCTTCAGAGCCTATTACTCTGCCTTTAAGCCTGAGAAAATGCTTTTTTGTTGGTGCATAGTCCCTTAAATCAATTACTTCAAATACATAATCCTGTTGAAGAAGAAGAAAAGCCAGTTCAGGGTTGAACCCCCTTCCAATTGCTTTTATTATTTCTCTTACACTGAAAAGCGAGATTGCATCCTCCCCTGATACAAAGACATCTCCTTCGTCAGAATCTACTTTTATTTTTGTCTTTGTCTCTGTTTCGAGCTGCTTTTTTGTCTCTCCTGACTTGCCTATAAGTACAGCGACTCTTTCTTTTGGTATTTTCAGCTCGTATGAATATTCTGTCATAGTACTTTGGTAATGTGTATGTTTTTTAAAGCTGTTGAAAAGCAGGTTAGATTTTTTAGTTGATTATGAACAAGTGTTCAGTGTATATTTGTTGGGGTGATTTATTCTTTATTATTTTTTTTATTTCCCAGTATTTTCTTTTTTATGGCTTTTTCAGTTGTTTTTGCCCCAAGCCTGCCGAAAAATCTCACCATATTTTTTATGTCTCTGTCCAGAAGCTCGGAGGCATTTGGGCTTTTTATTGATGTTGACTGGGACATATCTATAATAACAGGTGTTTCATCAAGATTGAGAATATTGTATTCAGACAAATCTCCGTGTACAAGACCTGATTTGTGTATATTTTTCATGGCTGAGATTGTCTGCTTCAAAAAGTCTTCAGGGTCTGCCGGAAGAACTCTTTTTACCTGGGAAGCAGGTTTTCCAAATTCTTTGTCTCCTATGAGCTCAAGGACAAGAACATTGTTCAGTCTTGTAAAAGGGAGTGGAACATTGACCTTTCCTTCCCTTGCCAGATGAAGATTTCTATATTCCCTTTGGGTCCACGTAAATACAACATTTCTCTTGCCTCTTTTTATTGATGGATACCTAATGTCATATTTTAGATAATCATACATCCTGTTAAAATCACATGCCTCCAGCCTGTAAATTTTCAGGATTACATAGTCTTTTCCCTTTCTTGCTGTGAAGATATTGGCTTCTTTGCCTATGGAAACAGGGCTTTCAATACCGTCTATGTGGCCCTGGCTTATAAGCTTTGCAATTGTATTTGTCGTAAAATTATCAAATACATTTCCATAAGTCTTGAATTTTTCCCTAGCGGTTTTTGCCATAATATCTGTTTAGACTGAGAAGTATAAAAACATGCTGTATATTGCACATTTAAATTGACAGTGCTATAAAGATAGTATATTCATGAGCATAGAAAAATTAATATAGGATTTAGTGCAGAAATATTTGAATGGGAAAACCAAGAAGCAATGAAGAAGTGGAAGAAGAGTGGCGAGAGTATATAAAAAACAGAAAGAAAAAGAGCGACTGATTCTCTGCATGCTTTATTTTCAGCATTTTTATAAATAGATTATACCACCTTAAGTGATACTGAAATTGAAGTTAGATTAATTTATGGACTCGTGGTCTGAGTAGCAAATCTTTAAGAAAGATTTGATAGAAACTGATAGGGCATGAAACCCTATGTGCTCCGTGCCTAGAATTTAAAGGTCGCAAAATTAAAACAGTTAATGTATATATTCAAATTTATGGACTCGTGGTCTAGTGGTATGACGTCGCCTTCACACGGCGGAGGTCACCGGTTCGAATCCGGTCGGGTCCATTTTGCTTCAATTTTCTTTTAACCCTAAAACAATAGTCTTATATATCAAAAAACGTTCTATTATAATATGGAAAAAGATGAAAAAAAAGGAAATTCTGAAGTTTTTGATATTGCAATAGTCGGCAGCGGAGTAGTTGGATATGGAACTGCAGTTTATGCAGGAAGATTCAACATGAAAACTGCTGTAATAGGTGACACACCTGGTGGAGTCATAACAACAACTGATGTTGTTGAAAATTATCCGGGTTTCATAAGACTGACAGGCATAGAGCTTGCAGAAGAACTGAAGAAACATGCTCTGGATTATAAGCCTGAAATGATAACTGACAAAGTAACGGATGTTCAAAAAATGGAAAATGGATTGTTCGAACTTACAACTTCAGAAGGAAAAAAAGTTGTGAGTAAAACTGTTGTATTTGCAACAGGAACAAAATGGAAAAAATTGGGGATTCCTGGAGAAGCTGAATATGCGAACAAAGGAGTGCATTATTGCGCTCTTTGTGACGGAGCTTTTTACAAGGAAAAAATTGTTGCAGTCATAGGCGGAAGTGATTCTGCTGCAAAGGATGCACTCGTGATGACACAATGGGCCAAGAAAGTTTATATAATTTACAGAGGAGAAAAAATAAGAGCTGAGCCTGTAAATTATGAAAGGGTTATAGCAAATAAAAAAATAGAGATGATTTATAACACAAATGTCAAGGAAATAAAAGGAGAAAAATTTGTAAATCGGATTGTTCTTGACAAGCCTTATGATGGAAGCACTGACTTCAAAGTTGACGCTATTTTTGTTGCAATTGGGCACATTGCCCTTTCTGAACTTGCAGTAAAACTCGGAGTGAAAACTGATGAAAAAGGAGAAATAATAACTGACAGGGATGCAAAAACAAATGCTCCTGGAATTTATGCAGCAGGAGATGTAACAAACATAAGATTCAAACAGGCAATAACTGGAGTTGCCGATGGAGTTCAGGCAGCATATTCAGCTTATGAATATATCAATGAAAAGAGATAAATTTTTTAATTGTTCCAGATAAAGAATAGAGATAAATTTTATTTTGCCAGATTTACTGCATAATCGGATTTTAGCTTTGTATCATTCATTTCTGAGAGTATGGAAAAATTTCTCATGGCAGCAAGCATTGAAAATGCTGAAGAGGGGATGAGAACACTTTTGTTGTTAAAAATTACTGTTGATAAGACATCTTTTGCTTCTCGAAATAATGAGCCAACGTCCATGCTTGAGATATAATTTTGAACTGATGTTAAATCAGTTTGGTAAGTGTCTTGGTAAGCTATTGCAATAAAAGAGACTGCAAAAGCTGCGAGAGATTTTTTAAGTCCTGAATAATATTCTGAGAAATTATTGTTTACGAGATTTGAAATATAATTGTTTGTTTCATTTATAGAACCAAATTGTATTGTATTCTCAGATGAAGGATAAAGATATTCCCCTATTTTTTTGATGAGTATTTCATAAGATAAATTGAGGGATTCTATTTCCTCTGGCTTGATGTAATTGTAAAAATAATCACTGATTTTATCTGATAATGACATGTGAGATAGTTTTGATTTATTTTTTAAAAAGTTTTGGGAATTTTAAGAATAAAAGCCCCTGGGGAGAGTTGCACTCCCGACCTTCTGCTTACGAGGCAGACGCAATAGCTACTATGCTACAGGGGCATTTCATAAGTGTTCTCAGTCGGTTAATGAAATTAACCGGCTTCCGTGCGAGCTGAGGACAACTCCTACTATGCTACAAGGGCATAATTTATTGTAATTATGGAGGCAATGCCCCTAAATCGTCGTAAGAATCTTCTTCTTGTCGTTATTAAATTTTTTCTGGCATGCAGAGCATATAGAATAAAATTTCCCCTTGCTGTCTTTGATTTTTGCGCCTATTATTTTATTCAGAAAAGTCTCTTCAATTGTATTCTTGCAGATTTCGCATTTCATATTGGTGAAAAATCATCCTGATTTTATAAGCCTTATCTCATTTAGCCCCATTTAACTGGAAAAATATTAAAACAGGATAGCATTTGTAAGGGCATTATGGATAAAAAGCATTATCAGGCAGCGCAGTATATCATGGTTCTGCTGTTTATAGCATTCTTTGTTTATGTTGTCTCATACAGGTGTGAATCGACCCTTCTTGGGACTCTTCTATGCGGGCCAAAGGTTCTCTCAGTGGGAGTGTGGTTTGTTGTTGGAATGGCACTTTTGAAAATAACTGAAGCAAGGATAAAGAAAGGTGAAGGCAGCAAAGAAGCTGCATTGTTCTGGACTGTTAATATAATTGTAATGTCACTTTATGCAGCTGCATTCTTCCTGCTTTTTGTAATGAACTATATATTATAGTGCAGTTTAATCAAAAGTTTTCCAATTGAAAGCAAAAACTTCTTGTAAAATTATACAGCAATCTTTATAAAGGGTTCATTATTCCAACATATCACGTATTTAAACATGGAAGGAGAAGTTTAAATATTTGATATCCAAAGCCTGAAAAGAAGCCTTTTCAGTACACGGTTGAAATACCTGGTTCTATACAAAGGCTGCATAAAAAGGCTGTTTAACAAAGAAGGTGAGCATACTCCACAAGGAGACATTATGCTCGAGTACAAAATAAAATGCCTAAAGCAAACGCATCACACAGAGGAAGCATGCAAGTCTGGCCAAGGGTCAGAGCAAAGAGAAGCTATGCTAGAGTCAGGACTTGGAAAATAGGAAAGGAAGCCAAGCCAATGGGATTCGCAGGCTATAAGGCAGGCATGACACATGTTATTATTAACGACAACAAACAGCATTCCTTGACAAAAGGGATGGAAGTTTCCGTTCCCGTAACTGTCATTGAATGCCCCCCATTGAAAGTTGTTTCTATAAGATTTTACAAAAATTCTCCAAAAGGTCTCGTCGTTGATTCTGAAGTTTTCTCTGAAAAAGTTGAAAAAGAATTTGGAAGAAAAATGAGTATTCCAAAGAAAATCAATAAGAAATTTGATGACATAAAAATTGAAGATTACAAGGATGTAAGAATGATTGTTTACACTCAGCCAAAACTGACTGGCATTGGAAAGAAAAAGCCAGATGTATTTGAAATGGCAATTGGCGGAAGCAATCAGGATAAATTAGCATATGCAAAAAATGTTCTCGGAAAGGAAATAAGAGTAAGTGATTTTGCAAAACCAGGACAGCAGATTGATGTTCATTCAATAACAAAAGGCCACGGAACACAGGGTCCTCACAGAAGATTTGGTGTTTCATTCAGACAGCACAAATCAGAAAAAGCAATTAGAAACCCTGCAAACGTCGGACCATGGGGTGGACCTACAAGCTACAGAGTAGCTCATGCAGGAAAAACTGGATTTTATCAGAGAACTGAATACAATAAATGGCTTATGAAAATCGGAGAAGACCCAAAGGAAGTAATTCCTGCAGGAGGATTCATGCACTATGGAAATGTCAAGAACCAGTATGTTCTTGTAAAAGGCTCAGTTCCTGCACCAGCAAAAAGATTAGTCATATTCAGCGAAGCAAAAAGAACAACAAAGAAAATACCAAAAGAAGCTCCTGAAATAATGCATATAAGCATTGATTCAAAGCAATAATTATGGGAAATGTGTATAATATAATGTTTAAATAATATTTAAAACAAAAGTGATACAAAATGAAAATACCAGTATTTGATGCAACAAACAATGAAAAGGGAAAGAAAGAACTCCCTGTCCAGTTTGAAGAGGAGTTCAGACCAGACATAATCAAGAGAGTTGTAATTGCAATACAGAATCACAAAAGACAGCCTTATGGAGCTTTCCCAATGGCAGGAAAACAGTCAAGCGCAGTCATATCAAGAAAGAGAAGAGATTATAGGGGATCGTATGGAATGGGAATTTCAAGAGTCCCTAGAAAAATCCTCAGCAGAAGAGGAAGAAGAATGGTATGGGTAGGAGCTTTCGTGCCTGGAATGGTCGGCGGAAGAAGAGCACACCCACCAAAAGCAGACAAGAGTTACGATTTAAAAGTCAATAAAAAGGAAAGAAGAAAGGCAATAAGAAGTGCACTTGCAGCTACAATGAACAAAGAAATTGTTGTATCGAGAGGTCACTTAATTCCTAAAACTTTCCCATTTATTGTTGATTCATCATTTGAAAGCATAACAAAAGCAAAGGAGCTTTACACTGCGCTTAACACACTCGGATTTGAAAAAGAATTATCAAGAAATTCCGAGAAGAAAGTAAGAGCAGGAAAAGGAAAATCCAGAGGAAGAAAATACAAAATGAATGTTGGAATGCTTATAGTTGTTTCAGACAAATGCTCACTTTACAACAACTGCAGTAATATTGCAGGAGTTGAAATCGCAACTGTCAACAGCTTAAATGCAGAAATGCTCGCACCTGGAACAAATCCAGGAAGATTAACAATATTCACAGAAGGTGCAATAGACACCCTCGGGAAAAATTTACTTTTCACAGAAAATGCAGTTTCGCAGATAAAGAAAGAAGTTGCAGAAAAGAAAAATGCAAAACCTGAAGTAAATAGCGACAGGAAAAAAAAGGAATCTTTTGAGAAGAGGAAAGTTGCAGCACCTAAGAAAAAGATTGTAAAAACAGCAGCAACAAAGCCTGCCAAAAAAGCAGAAGCAGCAAAGGAGACTGAAGCCAAAGCTGCATTAAAGAGTGAATAATCATGAAAACAGAAGATGTCATAAAATATCCACTTGCAACAGAAAAGTCAATAAGACTTATGGAGTCAGAGAACAAACTGATATTTGTAGTTGACATGAGAGCAAACAAGTTCGACATTAAAAAAGCAATAGAGGAGACTTTCAAAGTCAAGGTTGTAAACGTAAGAACTTATGTAACTCCTGCAAGCCAGAAAAGAGCATATGTAAGATTCAGCAGTGAAACACCTGCAATTGACGTTGCAACAAACTTAGGATTAATGTAATTTAATAATGAATATGAAAAACAAGTGATAAAACATGGGTAAAAACTTAATATCACAGAAGAGAGGAAAAGGCTCAATCAGATACAGAGCTCACAGCTTTTATTACAAAGCAGAAGCCTCACTTCCAAAAACAACACCTGAAACAAGGAATGGAAAAGTAATGGACATTGTAAAATGCCCAGGACATTATGCTCCATTATCAGTTGTGGTTTATGATAACGGCGAAGAATGCTACACCATTGCTCCTGAAGGAATAAGAGTTGGAGAAATGGTTCAGGCAGGAGAAAACGCCGAGCTGAAATTAGGAAATGTACTTCCATTGAAGAACATTCCAGAAGGAACATCAGTTTTCAACATTGAAAATCACCCAGGAGACGGCGGAAAATTTGTAAGAAGTTCAGGGGGATTTGCAAAAGTTGTTGCAAAATTAAATGACAGAATAACACTATTGCTTCCTTCAAAGAAAAGAAAGGAATTCAATCCTGAATGCAGAGCAATAATTGGAATAATCGCAGGAAGCGGAAGAACTGACAAGCCAATGCTTAAAGCAGGAAATATGTATCATAAAACAAAAGCCAGAAACACTGTGTGGCCTAGCATTTCGGGAACTTCACAGAACTCAGTTAATCATCCGTTTGGAGGTTCAAGTTCAGGACATAAGGGAAGACCGACAATTGCACCAAAACATGCTCCTCCAGGAAGAAAAGTTGGTAAGATAAGACCAAGACAAACTGGAAGAGGAAAAGGAAGGAAAAGATAATCACAATAAACAGAGATTAAACAAATAATAATGAGGTAATATCATGGCAAAGAAAGAATTCACATTCAGGGGAAAAACACTCGAGGAGCTTAAGGCACTGAGTGAGAAAGAAGTTGCTATGCTCCTGAACTCAAGAGAAAGAAGAAAAATCATCAAGAGAGGGTGGACAGAGGAACAAAAAACATTCCTGAAAAGAATAAACAGCGGAAAGAAAAATATTGAAACCCACTTAAGAGACATGATAATACTTCCAAAAATGATTGGAATGACAATCAAGATTTACAATGGCAAGGAATTCGTTCCTGTACTTATGACAGAAGAAATGATAGGTCACAGATTAGGAGAATTCGCACCTACAAGAAAGAGAGTTGAGCACGGCGCAGCAGGAATAGGCGCAACAAGAAGCAGCTCAGCAATATCCGTGAGGTAAAAATTATGACAAATCATTATGCAATTGCAAAACTGCCAGAGAATTATGCAAAGGCAATGGGAAAAGACTTGCCCATTTCAACTAAGCATAGTGCTGAAATATGCAGATACCTCAGAGGAAGAAACCTTCAAAAAGCAAAAAAAATGCTAGAGGAAGTAATTGCAATGAAGAGGCCGGTGCCATTCAAAAAATACACAAGGGATGTCGGACACAAGCCAGGAATAGCTTCAGGAAGATATCCAATAAAAGCAGCACAGGCAATATTGATATTGCTTAATGACGTCGAGGCCAATGCACAGGTAAAAGGACTCAGCTCAAATGATTTGGTGATACACCACTTTTGTGCTCACCTTGCATCAAGGCCATGGCATTACGGAAGAATCAGCAGAAGAAAAATGAAAAGAACTCATGTTGAAATTGTTGTAACAGAAAGCAAACAAGAAACAAAAAAGACAAAGGCTTCAAAGAAGAAAGCTGCCAAGGAAACTACTGTAGCTTCGCCTGTTGCCACAACTTCCGAGAAAAAAACTGAAAATACAAAGGCAACCAAGCCTTCAGCAAAATCCAGCACAAGCGAGGTATCACAATGATTGAAAGACAATTTGTCGCTCAGAAGATAAAGGAATTCCAGATTCAGGAATATGTAAAAAATACTTTGAAAAGAGTTGGACATTCACACACAAGACTTCAGAAAACTCCATTAGGAGAAAAGATTGTGATTTATGCAATGAGGCCTGGACTTATTGTCGGAAAAAAAGGTTCAAACATAAAGAAACTCACAAATACGCTCAAGAGAAAATTCAACCTCGAAAATCCACAGATTGAGATTGCAGAAGTTGACAACCCAAGCATTGATGCGCAGATTGTTGCAGAGAGAATTGCCGAAACAATGGAAAAATTCGGTAGCCAGAGATTCAAAGGAATCTGCCATAAAACAATGGAAGATACAATGAGAAACGAAGCACTTGGAATTGAAATACTTATATCAGGAAAAGTTCCAAGCTCAAGAGCAAAGGTATGGAGATTTTATACTGGTTATCTCAAGAAAAGCGGTGACATTGCACAGATTGGAGTCAGAAAAGCATATGCTGATGCACAGCTCAAGACAGGAACTGTCGGCGTCCAGGTCAGGATAATGCCTGCAGATGTAGAGCTTCCAGATGATATAAAGATTGTTGCTGACAGAAATACTGTTATTGAAGAGATAACACCTGAAAAAGCAGATGAAAATTCATTAAAATCGACAGAAGAAAAATCTTCCGAGGGAAAAACAGGCGCAGAATCAGATGCATCTGAAGAAAAGACAAAGAAAGAAGCGAAAAAACCAAGGAAGAAAAAATCTTCAAAGAAAGCAGAAGAAAAAATCAGTGATAATAAAGAAGAATCGAAAGAAGCTGACAAATCTGTCGAAGAATCTTCAGAAGAAAAGCAGGAAGAAACTGATAATTAATTTGGAATTACAAGGAAGACAAAATGAAATACAAAGAAATCAAATCAATGGAAAATGCACAGCTGAATGAAAAGCTCATTGAAGTAAAAAAAGAGCTTATCAAGAGTAATGCCCAGGTAGCAACAGGGACAACACCAAAAAGTGCAGGGCAGATAAAACAGATGAAGAAGACAGTCGCCAAAATAAAGACTGCCCTTCATCAAAAAATGAGGGAAAAACAGGCATGAGCGAAATTTGCTCCAAATGCGGATTACCACAAGAACTTTGTGCTTGCGAGACAATAGCTAAGGAAAGCCTGAAAATCAAGGTTTTCCTAGTCAGCAAAAAATTCGGCAAGAACTACACAGTGATTCAGGGAATTGATACAAAAGATATCGACCTGAAAGATGCTGCGAAGACACTCAAGTCAAGACTTGCCTGCGGTGGAACCACAAAGGATGGCAACATTGAACTGCAGGGAGATCACAGACAGAGCGCAAGAAAGTTTTTGGTTGAAATGGGTTTTCAGCCTGAAACAATTGAAGTTAGGTAAACTGCAAAGAGGAGAACAAAATGATAACAAAGGATGTCGCAAGGCATGAATTTATAGGCCTCGCTACATCGGTTGCAGAAAGCAAAAACAACAGCCTTGTTGGCTTGAGAGGAAAATTGCTTGATGAAACAAAAAATACCTTTGTGCTGCTCACTGACAAAAAAGAGAGGAAGAGTATCCTGAAGAAGGATTCAAAATTCATATTCACCCTCAGAAGCGGGGAAAAAGTGAAAATAAACGGCGCAATTCTGGTCGCAAAACCAGAAGAACGCATCAAAATGAAAATACAATAAATGCAGAAAATGCATGAAAGACAAAACAAAAATCATGATAACGAGGAATGAAACAAGATGGCAAAAAATCAGGAAAAGGAAATGAAGAAAGAAAAGGAAACTTCACGCAAGTACAGCAATATCAGCTTTAGAGGCCAGACTTTTGTTGGAACAGTTATCTCTGCAAAGCCAATAAAAAGCGCCACTGTCGAAATAAAGAGAAAATATTCCATTCCAAAATATGAAAGATATGAAAAAAGACTTACAAGACTTCATGTTCACAACCCCCCATATATAGATGCAAGGGAAGGGGATATTGTAAAAGTTGTTGAGACAAGACCATTGTCAAAAACAATACACCATGTTATAGTCGAAAAAATAGGCCAGGAACTTGACTACAAAGGAAAAAAGATGATAGAAGAGGAAGAAAAAGACAAGATTTCAGGAAAGAAAACCAAAGAAGAAGTAAAGAAAGAATCTGAAAAGAAATCAAAAAAATCATCTTCAAAAGCAGATGCAAACAAAGAAGAGAAGGGTGAATAAAAGTGCAGCCAATAAAAGCCAAAGTAACAAAAGGATTGCTCGTAGGAAGCCATCTTGAAACATGTGATAATTCAGGAGCGAAGGAAATTAAGATTACTGCAGTCCTCAATACCAAAACCAAGAAAGGAAGAGTCTCCTCATGCGGTGTAGGCGACATTGTTATGGCAGCTGTAAAAAGAGGAAAACCTGAGATGAGAAAGCAGGTTGTTTGGGCAATCATAGTCAGACAGAAAAAAGAATACAGAAGACCAAATGGGATGAGAATAAAATTCGAGGACAATTCAGCAGTTGTTCTTAAGGATGAAAAAGGAAATCCAAAAGGAACAACATTCAAAGGTGCCATTGCAAAGGAAGCCTGTGAAAGATGGCCTGCTGTTGCAAAAGTTGCAGGATTAATAGTTTAAGAGTAAGAGTGAACCAAAATGAAAAAAGAATTTTCAACAAAGTGGAAATCAAGTACAAAAGTGAGAAAGCAGAGGAAATATGCATATAATGCACCTTTACATATAAAGGGAAAATTCCTCGGCGCGCATTTATCACAGGACCTTATCAAGAAATACGGCAAGAGATCATTGAGAGTAAGAAAAGAAGACAAAGTCAAGATAATGAAAGGCCAGTTCCATGGAAAAATTGGAAAGGTCTCAAGAGTTGACTTGAAGAAAACAAAAGTCTTTGTCGAAAATATTGAGCTCATAAAGAAAGATGGAAGCAAGATTCCTTATGGAATACATCCTTCAAATCTTATGATTATAGAACCAAACTTCAGCGACAAGCTGAGAGTAAAGAGACTGGAGGCAAAAAAATGAAGAATCACTTAAAGCGCCTGCATGCCCCAAAAAGATGGGACATACTCAGAAAGACCAGTACATTCATAGCAAGACCCAATCCCGGTGCTCACAAATTTGAACAGGGTGTTCCTGCAGTTGTTTTGCTCAGGGATATGATAAATGTTGCAAATAACGCCAAGGAAGTAAAATACATAGTCACAAAGTATGAGTTTAAGGTTGACGGAAGAAAGAGAAATGATTTCAGATATAATGTAGGATTAATGGATGTTATCAGCATGCCCTTGTCAAAAGAAAATTACAGAGTAGTGCTTAACAAAAAAGGAAAGCTCAGCGCTGTAAAAATTGATGACAAAGAAGCAGCAATAAAGCCATGCAAGATAATCGGCAAAAAAATGAACGGTAAGAAATTTCAGCTGTCAACACATGATGGAAGAAACATACTGGTTGACAAGAATGATTACAATACTGGAGACACACTTGTTATTGAAGTGCCTTCACAGAAAATTGCCGAGCATCTGAAGCTTCAGCCAAATATGCTTGCTTACCTTGTAGGCGGAAAGCATGCAGGAAGCACAGGCATCATAGAAAGTATTGAAGGGAACAAAGTGTTTTACAAAGAAGAATCAGGAAAAGTCCTGCAGACACCAAAAG
>Ga0210019_1004207_pt1 | contig 12647 bp, 13 predicted proteins | sample CryGeyCG2114_020_2_FD_183969 | JGI IMG/M metagenome (GOLD analysis project Ga0210019, IMG submission 183969) | Groundwater microbial communities from aquifer - Crystal Geyser CG11_big_fil_rev_8/21/14_0.20 (SPAdes) (version 2) | ecosystem: Environmental > Aquatic > Deep subsurface > Groundwater ...
CGTGGCGCGCCAACCTCTCCAATATTGTTTTGCAAGATAGTACTCGTAATCAAGGTCGCGATATACAACCTTTTTGTAGCACTCATGACTTTTTTGAAAGCATCTGTATTTACTTGCTAAATCATAAAAATAGCGAAAAGATATACTTATCTGTATGTCCTTTTTTGCCTCGTAGGCAAGAGTTCCTTCACAACATAGGAGTGATGTTATGCGTAGGTTTTGTCCTCGAGCTGTAGAGCCCGGGGAACTACCAAGGATCGAGTTTTGGAACGTTCTTACCGGTGCTATGGGTAACATATTCATGAGAACGGTCTTCTTTTTTAGTCCGTTTTTTGTGTATTACGCCAAAGCATGCGGATTCGAACACCAGCATTTCGGTCTTTTGAGCTTCTTTATGTATCTTACTGTTCTCTTTCAACTTTGCTCTTCGCATCTGGAGCGCACATTTGGAAACAGGAAGAAGCTTTGGTTGTTCCTTGTACTCCCAGGGAGAGCGATATTCTTCTGGTATGTCGTTACCAACCTTTCCCCCAATGGAATCATAGCTGTTCTTGTTTTTGGAATGATCCTCTCAAACCTGGCAGACCCTGTCTGGTTTGGATGGTATTTCGATTACATGCCGGCTGAAATGAGGGGGAGATTCTGGAGCAAGCGAACGGTGATCGTCAGCGTTGGAGTTCTGCTTGCTACGGTGCTCGGTGCATTTGCCATGTGGGCCAGCCCGGAAGACGGGAAGCTTACTGTGTGCAAGTGGATTATGGGAATAGGGGTAAGCATGGGCGTGCTGGATGTCATTCTCCATGCCATCTTTATACCTGTGCCGCCTAAACAGCCAAATCACAATCATCCGATTGGTGAGTTGATTATTCCACTCCGAAACCGGAAGTTCCGGAAGTGGACACTTATTCTCGCAAGCTGGAGTTTTGCAACTGCCACTATGGGTCCGGCCTGTCTTCCCTTCATTATGGATGATCTCCAATTGGGGAAGAATTTTCTTACTCTGGTCTTTACCATCACTGTTCTCATGTTTGTGGGGGTGATGCTGGGGTGGAAGCAGATGGGTCAACTCATAGATAAGTGTGGTGCGAAACCTGTATTACTGATTTCGCACTTCCTCTGGGCTCTTGTGCCATTGCTGTACTACTTCGCAAATCCGGAAAATGCAGTTTTTATGATAGGAGCATGTTTCCTGCTATGCGGAGTATTTGTTTCGGCAGGTGCAGCAAACGCCTGGGAGAAGGTAAAAGGGGAACTTACCCCTGAAGACCGCACGATGTTTATTGCCGTACTCACGGTAGCCACCACTTTTGCATCTGCCCTTGGGGCGTTGCTGGAGGCGTGGTTTGTCCATCAGTATGGAGTGTATAACGTTTTCTTACTCAGTTTGGCCTGTCGATGCTTTGCATTTTTTCTGTTCTTTCGGCTGGAGATGAACTCTCCGCAGATGACAGTGAAAGAAACCATCAGATTCTGGTGGGCGGGCATAGGCAATGGTTCACATTTATAAAAAGGAGAAACTCAATGTTTGAAAGTGTATTGATAGCACTCCCACAGGGCATTGTTCTTGTGATTGCCGGTGTCATAATCATTCTCATGTTTGTGATTACGGCAGGACCCGAGACACCTTCCTATGGTGCACTTTTTTCTAAGCTCATAGGACGCGATGTCTTTGGGCAAGAGGAGTATGTCGTGTGTATATTTTCCGTCTGTGGTTTTGGGTGCGTCACCCTGGGAATGATAAAAATAATTTTTTATTAACTCATCTGAGGAATGGTGAGAATGGATGAGCAAATTCCAGATCCCCCAAATGCCTTAACAGTTTTTATTCTGTTACTGATTAACACTGCGTTAGTGTGGTCAGATGTAATGTCTTACCTTACGTGGAAGCTGGAAGTAGTTCCTGTGGCCACGTTTATAGTGGCAGCAGCTCTGTTACTGCTGCTGTGGATTGTTGATTTATTCCAAAGCATTGGGCAATCCGGTGATCCAATGCAAACAACAAGAAGGAGGAAGCGATGGAGATGATAGTTGTCTTCGGAGTTGGATTTTGGGTGTTGTGCGTAATTTTAAAAGAATTTCTGCACAGTCAGAGCACGCATGATGTAGCAGTGGGGATTATCTTTTCTCCTTTGCTCATTCTTGCCTTCGGAAGCGTGTACCCCGAAGTCTGGTTGCAGAAATGCTGCCAGTGGCTTCGGAAAGTTTCCAAAAGGAGGTGCGTATGCTTTGGGTGATCGGCGCAATCGCACTTGTTGTGGCTATTGTTTATACCAGTTTTTGCTTCTGGCTATGGTGGGAGCAAAAACATAACTTCAGTTGCGGAGAGCCAGATGAGTTCTGGCGTATTTTTTTTGGTGTACCAATCGGAGTAGGAATGGTGTTGGCGTTTCTAGTTTTAGATCTTTGGGATTGGTTCCGAAGAAGTTGTTAGGATTATTCTCCAGGCCTCCATTGTTTTTTAGAAATGGACTACAGATTACCGAGCCATCCGGTTTTTACCGGGTGGCTTTTTTTTGAAGTTCATTATTCTTCTTCTACAACCACGCTGAATGTAACATCCTCCACCGGCTTATCGTTTACACCCCGCTGCACACGGGCAATTTTCTCTACCACATCTATTCCATCCGTAACCTTTCCGAACACTGTGTGTTTTCCTTCCAGCCAAGGTGTTCCTTCCTTGCGTTGGATAATAAAGAACTGGCTGGCATTGGTATTTGGCCCTCGGTTTGCCATGGCGATGTATCCGTAATTCATGGGCAGTGATTTAAGAGAGTCGTTGTAATGGTAGCCGGTCATTTCGTAGTAGTCCTTAAGAGAAGCACTGGCCAACTGTTCCGGGAGTGCCTGGTCATCCACTTCGTCTTTGAGCATGCGCTTCTGGAGACCATAGCTCTCTGCGTTTATTTCATCTTCAAAGGTGTCGCCAAACACACTGCGTCCCCCTGTTCCATTTCCGTTTGGGTCTCCTCCCTGAATCATAAAATCAGGAATGACACGGTGGAAGATGAGGTTGTCGTAGTACCCCTCCTCTGCGAGCGCTATAAAGTTGGTAACGGTTTTGGGTGCCGCATTGGCATCGAGTTCCAACGTGATGTCGCCGAGTGACGTCCGGAGCACTGCTGTATGTTTGCCGCTGAGAATGTCACCTTGGTATCCCATTGCTTGCAGAGGCTCTGGTTGCTCCTGTTGCTCTGTGGGTGTGACTTGTTTCTGCGAGCAACCTGCTAGCATAACAAGTGCAAACAGAGGGATGAGTAAAAGATACAAATTCGTCTTCTTTGGAGTTCGCATAAGCCTGCGAAGGGTAGTGAGAACCGGAACCCTAATCAAGGAATTCACACAGCTTTTTTGCTATCTGTACAGAGGCCTCCGCAGAACGGGCTCCTGTATGTGCCTCAGAGGCAGTTGGAGGGGATTTCCTGCTTTTAAGACACGTCTTGACAGTCTGGACGAGAGATTTTTTCAGATCATTTTGCTGGAGGAGAACACAGCCACTTTTAAGAGCAGCTTCTGCATTCTTTTGCTGGTGATCGTGCCCTACGCTCCGCAGCGGTACAACGATGGTATGAATGCCATTTGCAGCAAGTTCACTGAGTGCATTGGCTCCTGCACGGCTGAGAGCCAGATCTGCCAAGGCGTAAAAATGCGGCAATGTGTCGTACACAAAATCACGCTGCACATATCGTGGGTCCTGTAAGAGCGCACCCTGCTTCCCTCTGCCGGTTATATGGATAACATCACACACCGTAAGCAGCTCTTTGCAGTGTTCTGCCACTGCTTCATTGAGAGCTTGCGCACCCTGGCTGCCACCCATAACGAGCAGCACCGGTCGGTTTCCCTTTAGTCCTGTGATGCGCAATGCTTCCTCTCTCCTCCCTTCTGTTACTTCTCTGCGAATGGGGTTGCCTGTGTACATGTACTTGTGTGATGGGTTATGCAGAGGGAAGCCTGTGCAAATGGCATTTGCCCATCTCCCCACAATTCTATTTGCATAACCACTCATAGCATCGGACTCATGCAACACAATAGGTATTCCTTTCCTTCTGGCTGCCAGACATACCGGTACGCTCAGGTGGCCTCCTTTACTAAAAACAACAGCGGGTTCTACCTCCGTAAGAAGCCTGGAGGCCTGCGTATAAGCCTGCAGAAATTTCCAGGGAAAAGAGAAAGAGAGACGGGGAGAATTTATAGTGGAGTAGGCACAGTGATACTTCTGAAGATATTCCGTTTCCATCTGCGAAGGTAAACACACGAAGTGACACCGTACCCCGGGTTTCATCATCTCTATTGCCTGCATAATTGCAATGGCAGGGGCGATGTGCCCTATGGATCCGCCGCCAACGAACAGAATGCCGGTTCTCATGTGTATGCAGAATGCGGGCGTCTCCGTTCCGCTGCCTTTGTTTTTGCAGAACGCCTTGTGCGATTCCCCTCATGCGAAGAATGTGCAGAGATATTGAGTAATATTCCTATACCCACAAGGTTTGCCAGAAGCGAAGAACCACCGTAACTAATAAGTGGAAGTGTGATTCCGGTAAGGGGAAAGAGCGAGAGATTCACTGCAATATTTAAAAGCGTTTGAAAGGCGATCCACGTGGTTATACCCACAGCCACCAGGAACCCAAACCGATCCGGAGCTTTTCTGCCTATTTCAAAGCCCCGCCAGATGAGAATGCCGAACATGCCCAGAATAATGAGAAGGCGGAAAAACCCCAGTTCTTCCGCCATGGCAGAAAAAATAGTGTCGCTCTGCACTTCCGGCAGATATCCGAATTTCTGAATAGATTTGCCGTACCCTACGCCAAAAGCTCCACCGCTTCCTATGGCAATGAGTGCCTGTTTAATCTGGAAACCAATTGTTTCGGAAATTGCCGGATCACCCGGAGAGAAGAACGCACGAAATCGATTCCGGATGTACGTTTTTTCAAGAATGATGGGGAGCCCCACAATACCGGCAATAATTCCTCCCAGAAAAACGTGCACGATGTTTCCTCCGGCAACAAAGAACATGACAACGGCAATAGAGGAAAGCACTAAAAAAGAGCCGAGATCCGGTTGTATAGCCACAAGAATGGTGCTGAGCAGCAGGAGGCTGGCAAAGGGCACGAATCCTTCTTTCCAGGTGCCTATGAGCTGTTCACGCTTTTGCAGCCAAACAGCAAGGTAGAAAATAAGGGTGAGCTTGAGAAATTCCGAAGGTTGCAGGGAAATAGCGCCAATACGAATCCAGCTGCTTGCTGTACCGTACTCGGCCCGAATGCCAGGCAAAAACACGGCGACCAGGAGGAGGAGTGTGCCTCCAAATAACGGTAGTGCCAGTTTTTCCCATGCCCTATAGGGCACAATCATGGTGCACATCATGGCGCCGAGAGCTATAACTACGTGTACGAAGCTGCGGAGCAGATAAAACGAGTTACTGGGCTCTGTCCGCAGGCCCTGGTTCACCAGTCGTGTAGTGATCTGATAGCTTTCAAACACGCTGACACTCGCAATCATGGCCAGGCCAAAAAGCGTGAGAACTATAGTAATGCCAAGGAGAAGGAGATCGATACGTTTGAACATGCGGTGCGCTCGTGTATGTAGGCACAGAGAATAGCAGATTTTATGAGCTGCACCCACGAAGGCGTGCAGCTCACATATTTCATCATTTCAAAGCCGCATTCCTCCATGGATTTCGCCAAAGTTATGCATCCTGTATTCCTTTTAGAAAGGCTCTTCTATGTTGCGATGCCATCGAGCCCGGTGTGAGCGCAATCATCAGCCTCATGACCCATTGCTTCCACAGCGGAGGAAGCCGGTCGAAGGAAGGTACCTTCTGTTTCATGTGCACTGCGGATGTACCCAGAATCTTCATGCGCTCAAGTGACTGTGCAAGTATCATAGTGTGATGGTGCAGCCCCTTTGCCGTGTCGTTATAGAAGAGCCGTACATTTGCCTTACGTATGCGCATACCCCACTCCATATCTTCCCATCCATAGAGGGAAACATCTTCCCGGAAGGGCACATCTCGTGCTACGGCTGTAGGCAAACTGATATGGCTTGTGTAGGAGAAGCGATGCTGGATTTTTTTGGGAACAAACTTCATGGCATACGGTTGCAGAGAACGGTATCCAAATTGCCAACCGGATTTCTCGAGCCAGTGCATTACCGGTGTAATCTGCACGGTCGGATCCCATGTGGTGTGACCCAATACGGCCGTTGTGCCGTGGTGTGCGAATTCATCACTGCTCGCAACAGTATGAATAACCAAATGCGCTTCGCAGGCATCCTTTTGCAGAAAAATGTCATCCCCGAGCAAAAGGCATAACGGGGCCTGCGCTTTTTCTACTCCTCTATTGCGTGCTACCCCCTGTTGTGCCTTCTCTATTTCCAGAAATACCACAGGTATCTTTCCTGTGAAATGTGCACACAGTTGGCTGGCTTCCTCGTCGTGACCATCGCTCACCACTATCACTTCCAATTTCCGGGCAATCGTCTGTTGCTCCAGGTGATCCAGGCATTGTCTGAGGATGTCTGCGCGTTTATGAGTGGGAATAATGACGGAGAGTTCAAGCATTCTAGGGCTCGGGTTAGGGCTAGGAATTCGTACATTTCAAAGACGGTTTAACACATCTGTGCGCTACACTATTCTAGTGTCCTTTTTGCGCGAAACCTAGCCCAAGCCCTATGTATCTTTATTTTGATATCGCCAGCCACACTGCCACCTTTGCTCTTGCATCTTTAAAGAAGGTGCTGGCAATGAAAGAGCATCTGGGTACGGTGCGGGATGATGAATTACCTGATTATGTAGAACGTCTTCTGCACTCAGCTAAAGCTTCCTACAGCGATATTGATCACATTGCCTGTGTTACCGGTCCCGGTGGATTCACAAGCCTTCGTGTTGCGGTCACATTTGCCAATGTGCTCGCAGACCAACTCCAGCTGCCGCTGGCAGGAGTCCATTTGGCAGATCTCTACAGTGCAGAGTGTACAGACACAGATGTCGTCTGGATTCACTCTACCAAGAAGAGCGAGGTATTTGTGCGCGGGGTGACCCAGGAGGCAGATCACTGGTCCTGGCCTCATGCGGTACATCTGCCCCTGGAGGATGCACTGAAGAGCATCACGTCTTCCTCCTGGTGCGGGGAACTTATTCCGGAGCACGAGGAAGCCGTACAGGCCAAGGGAATGCAGAAAGCAGTTTTGACTCCGCTTACAGATACGCTTCCCACATTCCTATATCAATTAGAGTACGCACAGACCAGCATAGTGCCGTGGTACGGAAGAGGGTGGTAGTACGCAGGAGGCAGAAAATCATTCTGTTGTTACACACATACTTGCACAAAATCATCTTCTATTTATACGTACTACTTACTACTAGGCGGGTGGAGGCTCTGCTATCCTGCCTGCGATGAGTTTTATAGACGCACTCAACAAATTACTGGGCGATCCAAATGAAAAAGAGCTCAAGAAGCTTCGTCCTCTGCTGCAGAAAGTACATACTGCAAAAGAGGATGCGGGCATTGCACAGCTGACACTTGAGGGTCTTCCCAAAAAAACAGAGGAGTTTAAAAAACGCATTGCAGATGGTGCACATGTAGATGACCTTCTGCCCGAGGCCTTTGCAACCGTTATTCGGGCTTCCGAGCTTCTGGAGGGAAAATCTGTTTCCATAGGGAAGCAGGAATTTGTATGGAACATGGTTCCGTACGATGTGCAGATTATTGGTGGAGCTGCATTGCACAAGGGATCCATTACAGAAATGAAAACCGGAGAAGGAAAAACCTTGGTATGTACCATGCCGGTGTACCTCAATGCGCTCACGGGCAAAGGTGTACACGTCGTAACAGTGAACGACTACCTCGCCAAGCGTGATGCATTGTGGATGGGCATGCTGTACGAAGCTCTGGGTTTAACGGTAGGGAGTATTCTGCACGAAACAGAGGGGAAAGATCGCAAGGCACAGTACGCGGCAGACGTCACATACGGCACGAATAACGAATTTGGATTCGATTACCTGCGTGATAACATGGCTCCTTCTCTGGAGCATCAGGTTCAGCGTCCCCTGCACTATGCCATTGTGGACGAAGTGGACAGTATTCTCATCGATGAAGCACGTACGCCTCTTATCATCAGCCAGCCCGCAGGAGAATCTACTCAAAAGTACCAACAGTACGCCCAAATGGTGAAAGGCTTGCAGGAGAACGTGCACTTTAACAAAGATGAAAAACAGCGCGTTGCTACACTCACAGAAGAAGGGATTAAAAAAATGGAGGAGGTTTTGGGTCTGGAAAATATTTACACCGAACGAGGCTTTGAGGAAGTCCACCACATAGAACAGGCATTACGGGCTCACGCCATTTACCAGTGCGATGTGGACTATGTGGTGAAAGACGGGGAGATCATTATTGTGGATGAATTTACCGGTCGTCTTATGCCCGGTCGCCGGTACAGTCACGGTCTGCATCAGGCCCTGGAGGCGAAGGAAAAGGTAGAAGTGCAGCGGGAGAGTAAGACACTTGCCACCATCACCTTCCAAAATTACTTCCGTCTCTACGAGAAGCTTGCGGGTATGACAGGAACGGCAAAAACAGAGGAAGAAGAGTTCCTTTCCATCTACAAATTGCCCACCATTGTTATTCCCACACACAAACCCGTTGTGCGTGCGGACCGTCCCGATGCTATTTACAAAACAGTGCATGCCAAATTTATGGCTGTTGCCAAACTTGCGAAAGAAAAATATGCACACAAACAGCCTGTACTCATAGGAACGACTTCTATTGAAAAGTCAGAAGCACTCTCCGCTCTTTTGGAGCAGGAAAAAATTCCACATCAAGTCCTGAATGCCAAACATCACCAGAAGGAAGCGGAGATTGTTGCCGGCGCTGGGCAAAAAGGGTCTATTACCATAGCGACCAATATGGCCGGTCGTGGTACGGACATCAAACTCGGAGAGGGTGTTTCTGAGTTGGGTGGACTCTGTATTTTAGGTACGGAGCGCCACGAAGCACGTCGTATAGATAACCAGTTGCGAGGCCGTTCCGGACGCCAAGGAGACCCCGGAGAGAGCCAGTTCTTCGTATCTATGGAAGACGACATTATGCGTCTGTTCGGTGGAGACCGTCTTAAATCTCTTATGGAACGTCTGAAGGTTCCCGATGATATGCCACTGGAAAATGGCATGGTTTCACGCTCCATAGAGAGTGCTCAGAAGAGGGTGGAAGGTCGCAACTTCGACATCCGCAAACATGTGGTGCAGTACGACGATGTCATGAACAAACACCGTGAGCTTATTTACAAACGCCGGCAGAAAATTCTTCTGCGGTTGGCACAAAAGGAAGCCGGAGCTGCAGAAGAGCGGGAAGAGCAGTCTCTCCATCAGGATGTGCTAGATGCGCTGGTACGTGAAGCACAGTCCATCGTGAGTGTTCATGCCTTTTCTTATGATCCTGAAGAGTGGAATGTAAAAGAAGTTTGTGAAATTGTGCACGTATTACACCCTGCATTCAGCCAGGAAATTACTCCGGAAAAAATCGGTGAATTCCAGACATCGGACAAGCTGGAGAAGGCGCTGATCAAGTTTTTCACCACATTCTACGAAGATAAATGCAAAGAAGAAGAGCCTGAAACCGTACAACAGGCAGAACGCATAGTGACATTGCGGTCTATAGATACACATTGGATGGACCACATAGATGATATGGCACATTTACGTGAACAGGTTTCTTTTGCCGGCTATGCACAACGTGATCCTCTCATAGAATACAAAGATCAGGGTTTCCGCCGCTTCCGGCAACTCCTTGCAGCCATTGATTCCACCATCATCCGTACACTGCTTCAGGCGAACTTTACACAATTTGGCCCCGCACGCTTTATACAACAGGCGGAGGAAGAATTAGGTGGTATGGAGACCAATGCAGACCAAATTAACAGGGAACTGGAGAGTACAGGTGCAGATAGGGGATCACCCGTATCCTCTGCCGGAGAGAATCCTGTGGTAGTTCGTACAGATGGAGCACCGGTTGCTTCCGGTAAACCCATTCAACACGAAAAAGTAGGCCGAAATGACCCCTGTCCTTGTGGCAGCGGGAAGAAGTATAAGAAGTGTCATGGGCAATAATTTAGAAACCAGAAACCAGAGCTTTGAATCTCTGTGATTGGCAAATTGTGATATCCTAGAAGCTTTTAGCTGACAGATTAAAGCTATGCGCTATGAGCAAGATCCAAGAAAAAAGAATGAAGACTCCTGGTTTCTATTTTTTGTGCCTGTTCAACACAACAGAAATTCTGTTATTCTAGCTCTCTCCAGACATTTTTACCTTCCTATGCCCAAGCTCCGCACCATTGTTGGCCATCAGGAACAGCTGGAACACTTACGGCAGGATATTGAAACAGGAAACATTTCGCATGCGTACCTATTTTCCGGACCAGCTTATGTGGGGAAAATGACCACTGCGTACTGGTTTGCTTCGGAGGTGCTCACTACCGGTTGCAACGAAGAGCAGAAAAAATCGGTCTGTACGCAGGTTGAAAAACTCACACATCAGGATCTTCTTGTACTGGACCAACTCTGGATAGAGAAACAGTGCGAAGACTGGGATATGATTGCCAAAAGTTCCAATGTGAACCAGCAGCATCGCAGTAAAAAAAGCTCTCCTGCAAAATCGGATGTTATTAGCATTCATGACATCCGTGCTCTCCAGCAACGACTGTATGAAACAAGCATTGGTACGCACCGTTGCTGCATTATCCGCGGAGTGGAGCGTATGCAGGATGAGGCGGCTAACGCATTCTTAAAGATTTTGGAGGAGCCGCCGGAAGGGTTGGTGTTTATTCTTACCACAGAGTCCGAATCTTCCCTGCTTTCCACCATTCTCTCGCGTGTGCGCTGTGTGCGATTCTTCCGCCTGCCCCGCAAAGACCTCAAGCCTATTTTGCAGGGTGTGAATGATGATGATGCCACATTCATCCTCAGCCTCAGCCAGGGAACACCGGGCACGGTCTACCGCCTGCGGGATGACCCCGATGCACTCCGTCTGGAAAAACAGATTTACGAGCAGGCGTCTTCTTTTTGGAAGACCGTATCTTTAAAGCATCGGCTTCAGATTTTGCGTCCACTCCACACACGGGATGACGATGCGGAACGGTTGTTGATGCATCTTGCACTTTCATTGCGTCAGCAGGAAACGGGAAAGCGGCAGCATCTCACACGGACGTTTTTGCATCTAGTACGATTGCTGAAAACCAATGCCCACCGACAATTGGCTGTGCAGCAATTTGCCCTTATTACAAATCCGAAATAGGGCGCGGGAAGATTTTTCCGGGAAGGTGCCTTGTTTGTACCGTGCGGCAGTGATAGCCTTGCTTGCCGTGATTTACGTCTTCGTCCTCGTTGGGTCGGCTCTTGGTATTTGTGCACTTCTTGGTGTGCGGGTGCTCTTGCGCAATCGATCCGTTCGTAAGTTTGTACGCAGCATTCGTCACAGGGTGCATCTCGCAGAAGAACGCAATGGTGTGCATGTGCGGGAAACAGCAGTACAACGCTCTCCAAAAAACTTTCGTACTTCAGCCATTGCCCTCCAGGAAACGCGGTCTTTTGTGCGTAAGGCTGAAAAATCCTATGCACAGGGGAGGGTGGAAGAGGCCGAACGGTTTTTTATACAGGCACTTACCTCTTCTCCGGATTCCTGCGATGTGCGGGCACAGCTTGCAAAGTTTTACCTGCAAACAGGCCGCGAACAGAAGGCGGAAGCTCTGTACAAAGAACTTTTAACAGAGCATGAAGATGTTTCGTATTTTGCAAATTTGGGCTTGGCCTATTACAGGCAGGGGAAATATGAGGAGTCCTGTGTGAGTTACCATGAAGCATACCAAAGAGACGCACAAAGCCCCGAGCGCAGTGCGGCTCTGGGCCGTGCCTGTGTCGCTGCGAAGCATTTTGGTGATGCTGCAGATTTTTTAGAACGGGCATGTGAGCGTCTCTCGCGAGACACTCAACTCCTGCATCTCCTTGCGGAGTGTTACCTTCAAATTGGAAAAACAGAGGAAGCGCATACTGCTTACAAGCGTATAAATAAGCTTGAACCCTACGACGAGGCAGTGAAGGAAAAATTGGTGGTGTTGGCAAAGGCGTAGGGTCTGCATTTTCCATCACAAGCTTCTTCTCAGTTTTTGAGCAGGTCGACCATGTACGGGAACAAAAGACCACTGATGAGCTCATGGCCATAAGCCGTAGGATGGTCGTAGTCCATAAAGAGTGCATTCCAGAACATCTCCTTCTTCTCGGAGTGTGTACGCAGCGCATCGGTAATTATTTTAGATGTGAGTTGCTCACGCGTGAGTTCCGGATGCACAAAATCGGCAAACAGTATTTTGAGTACTCCTAAAAGGTCGATAACAAGAACAGAGCGTTCTTCTGCAAAAACCCGGAACTGTTGCTGAGGCGAAGCCAGAAGCTCGTCTGCATCCAACTGAAACACAAAAGGCGTTACAAGAATCACTATTGGAATGTTTCTCTTGTGCGCACTCTCTGTTATTTTGCCCACCCAATGTAACGTTTTATCCCACGCTGCAATAACATCGGGGTCGTTTGGTTCGTAGATCAGTTTTTCCAATGAAACAATCTCCAATTGCTTTGCCTTTTCTGCAATATTTTCTCCGGTGGGGTC
>Ga0210019_1004208_pt1 | contig 12646 bp, 10 predicted proteins | sample CryGeyCG2114_020_2_FD_183969 | JGI IMG/M metagenome (GOLD analysis project Ga0210019, IMG submission 183969) | Groundwater microbial communities from aquifer - Crystal Geyser CG11_big_fil_rev_8/21/14_0.20 (SPAdes) (version 2) | ecosystem: Environmental > Aquatic > Deep subsurface > Groundwater ...
CTGGCTGGTGCGGGTGCTGGGCATGCCGTTCCGCCGCGCCCACCACGTGACCGGCGAACTGGTGCGTTTGGCCGAGGCCGGGGGCTGCGGCCTGGAGGGCCTGTCCCTCGCCGACATGCGCGAAGTGGACCCGGCCATCACCGAGGACGTATATTCGGTGCTCGGCGTCGAAAACTCCGTGACCAGCCGCACCAGCTACGGCGGCACCGCGCCGGACAACGTGCGCGCCCAGGCCAAGGACGCACGCAAGCGGTTTCTGGATTAGGTCCGGGATCGCGCAGGGAATTTCGGATGGATCGGGTGTCATGACACGCAGGCAGTTTCTTTCGACCGTCCTTGCCGGCCTGGCGGTTGCCGGGCTGTCGGCCTGCGGGCGCAAGAACCAGCCCAGGCATCCGCCGGACTCCGAATTCCCGCACGACTATCCCTATTTCCCGCCCGGAATGCGGACCAGGCAGCCGCCGGTCCCGCCCGAGCAGACGGAAGAGCCCGTGGACAAGACCCAGTTCCTCAAGCTGGATCCGATCCAGGACCGCAGCAGATGACCCGGCCGGGCCCGCACTGGCGGGCCGGCCCATGAATCGATACCGGAAACCGACCCTTGGACCATTTCACCTATAAGAACGGGCTGTTGTCAGCCGAGGACGTGAGCCTTGCCGACCTGGCGGACCGGGTGGGCACGCCGTTCTATTGCTATTCGCGGGCGACGCTGGAACGCCATTTCCGCGTGTTCGACGAGGCGCTGGCCGGCCTCGACCACACCATCTGCTTCGCGGTCAAGGCCAACGGCAACGTCGCCGTCATCAAGACCCTGGCTCGGCTCGGGGCCGGCGCCGACGTGGTGTCGGGGGGCGAGTTGATGCGCGCCCTCGCCGCGGGCGTGCCGGCATCGAAGATCGTGTTCTCCGGCGTCGGCAAGACGCGGGCGGAAATGGCCCATGCGCTGGACGCCGGGATCTATCAGCTCAACGTGGAGTCGGAACCTGAACTGGTGGCGCTGTCCGAGGTCGCGGCGGCCAAGGGCGTGACCGCCGACGTGGCGATCCGCATCAATCCGGACGTGGACGCCAAGACGCACGCCAAGATCACCACGGGCCGGGCCGAGAACAAGTTCGGCATCGACTGGGACCGCGCGCGCGATATCTATGCCAGGGCGCGCGACCTGCCGGGCATAGACGCGCGGGGCATCGCCGTCCATATCGGATCGCAGTTGACGGACCTGGAGCCCTACCGGCGGGCCTATGCGCGGCTGCGCGACGTGGCGCTCGACCTGCGCGCCCAGGGCCACGACATCCAAAGGCTCGACCTGGGCGGTGGCCTGGGCATCCCCTACAACGAAGAGCAGGCCCCGCCGCCCGCGGACTACGGCGCGATGGTCAGGGAGATCGTCGGTTCCCTCGGCTGCCACGTGACGGTCGAGCCGGGCCGCCTGATCGCCGGCAACGCGGGCGTCCTGGTGACCCGTGTGCTCTACGCCAAGGAGGGTTCGACCCGTCGCTTCATAATCGTCGATGCGGCCATGAACGACCTGATCCGCCCGGCCCTCTACGACGCCTACCATGCCATCGTCCCGGTCGAGGAGCCGCCGGCCGGCGCCCCGCACCTGCCCGTCGATGTCGTTGGACCCGTCTGCGAGACCGGTGATACATTTGCCGTGCAACGCCATCTTCCCGCCGTAAAGCCGGGTGATCTGTTGGCGATCAGGTCCGCGGGCGCCTACGGGGCCGTCATGGCCTCGACCTACAACGGCCGGCCCCTGGTGCCCGAGGTCCTGGTGTCGGGCGGCGACCATGCCGTGGTGCGCCGCCGTGTCGAGGCCGAGGAGATCATGGCCTACGACGTCCTGCCGCCCTGGCTGGAGGGCTGAGCGCCGGTCGCGGCGCGACCGTCCCCAGGCTCCGGGCGGAAGATTCGCGTTGCGGGGTGCGACGGGCGGCCCCACCTGAATAGGGACCAACCTGCCCGGATTTGAAGGGAGCCCGCTTCATGGTGGATGCTCCGATGTCGGCGACCGGCCGGCCGGACACCGGACTGGGCCTACGCTACCGCCTGCTGTTGTCGCTGGCGCGGGCTGTCGTTTACCTTGAAAGAATGTGGCCGCTCGCGGCCCCCGTGCTGGCCGTCGCGCTGCTGTTCGTGGCCGTGGCGTTGCTCGACGTCCTTCCCCTCCTGCCCCATTGGCTGCACGGCCTGGTGTTGATCGCCTTCGCGGGCGTGCTGGCGTTGACCCTGCGCCGGGCCTGGGAAAAGCTGCCCCGGGTCAGCCGCGCCACCGCCCGCCACCGGCTGGAGAACGACAGCGGTTTCGTTCACCGGCCGCTTGCGGCCCTCGACGACCGTCTGCTGGTCGGCATGGACGACCGTCTGGCGCGCCGCCTGTGGCGGCGTCACCGGGAGCGCATGGCACAGCGCGTCGCCGGCTTGCGCGTGGGCGCGCCGTCGCCGGACGTTGCGCGCCACGATCCCGGAGCGTTGCGCGCTCCGCTGCTGTTGATTTTGGTGCTGGCCATCGCCGCCGGATGGGGCGACGCGGGCGACCGCCTGATGCGGGCCGTGACGCCGCTGGGGGCGGCCGGTCTGGGCAAGGAACTCCACGTCTCGATATGGATCACGCCGCCCGCCTATACCCGGCAGGCGCCCATCTTTCTGGAATTGGGTGGCGGCAAGACGGTCGCGCGGGCCACGGGCGAGGCGCCGCAATCCGCCGGGAAGACGGCCGGGAACTCGCCTCCACCGGTCTCCGCGATCCTCTCCGTGCCCCAGGGCAGCACGCTTCTGGCCCAGGTTTCCGGCGTGTCGCGCACGCCCGAGATCGTCCTGGGCGGGATCGAAACCCCCTTCACCCCCATCGGCAGCGGCAATGACGCCGGCAGCTTCCGCCTGGAAACCCTGTTGGACTCGCCGGGCGCGCAGGACCTTGCCGTGACCGTCGCCGGGCGCGGTCTCGCCAATTGGCCCTTGGTCGTCGTCGCGGACGCGCCGCCGACGGCGGAATTTATCGCCAAGCCGTCGCGGTCCGGGCGCGCGTCCCTGAAGACCGATTTCGAGGCCAAGGACGATTACGGCCTCGCCTCCGTCCAGTTGACCATCCGCCATCCCAAGGGCCGTCCCGTTCCCGGCGGCGAAGAGATCGTGCGTCTTGCCCTGCCGCTGGCCGAGCCGGGCACGGTCCTGACCCAGGGCGTCGGCGTCCATGACCTGAGCGCCCATCCCTGGGCGGGGATCGAGGTCGTCGGCCGCATCGAGGCCACGGACGGCCGCGGCCAGGTCGGCGTCAGCGACGACCTGAAGTTCCTGCTGCCGCAACGGACGTTCAATCATCCGGTCGCCCGGGCATTGGTCGAACAACGCCGCCGCCTGTCCGACGCCTCGCCCGAGGTGATCACCGAGGTGGTCGAGGTCCTGAACGACATCCTCCACAAGCCCGACCATTTCTTCAACGACACGGTGGTATTCCTCGCCATTGACGTGGCGGGGGCCCGTCTGCTGCACAGCGGCGGGAAGGACCGGGAGGTCGCCAGCGTCCAGAAACTGTTGTGGGATACGGCGCTGCGCATCGAGGACGGCGACTTCGCCGTCGCCGAACGCGAGCTGATGGACCTTCAAGGCAAGGTCATGCAGGCCATGCGCCAGGGCGCCGACACGGAAGAGGTCCAGCGCCTGATGGAGCAGTTGCGGCAGGCTCTCGACGAGTACCTGAAGGCGTTGACCGAACAGCTCGCGCGACAGGAGCTGAAGGATCTGCCCGCCTTCGATCCCAACATGCAGCCGCTGGAAAGCCGCGACCTGCAGGACATGATCGACCGGGCCCGCGAACTGGCCCGCAACGGCGCCATGGACGCCGCCCGCCAGATGTTGTCGCAACTGCAGAAGGCGCTTGACCAGATCCGCCGCGGCCTGGCCATGGCGCCGCAGCAGCAACAGCAGTTGTCCGAGGCCAAGCGTCTTATGGAGGGCCTGCGCGAACTGACGCAGCGCCAGCAGACGCTGATGGACGAGACCTTCCAGCGCGCCCAGCAGGACCGCCTGTCGCGGCGCGACCGCCAGGGTCCTGAAGGCGCCATGCCGCCGCAGGTCGAGGGCCGGGAGGGCGCGCCTCGCCCCGGCGAGGGCGAGCGGCAGGGTCAGGACCGGGGACAGTCCGGCCAAGGCGGGCAACAGGGCGAGGGACGCCGGCAGGCCCGCCCGGGGGATCCCAACGCGATGGGACGGGCGCGCCAGGAGGCGCTGCGCCGCGCGCTTGGCGAACTGATGCTGCAGATGGACGAGATGCTGGGAAACATCCCCGGCGAGATGGGCCAGGCGGAACGCGCCATGCGCGAGGCGTCGCGCGCCCTGGGCCAGGGGCAGCCGGGCGACGCCGTGCCGCCCCAGTCGGAAGCGCTCGAGCATCTGCAGAAGTCCCAGGACCAGATGTCGCAGCAGATGGCGCAGCAGTTCGGACCGCAATTGGGCCTGCGGCTGGGACCTCAGGGGCAACGCCGCAACGACCGCGGCCAGGACCCCTTTGGGCGGGGTGCCGGCGGCGCCTTCGGGTCGGCGATCGACGGCGACGTCGACGTGCCGACGCGCATGGAGATGCGCCGGGCGCGGGAAATCTTGGAGGAACTGCGCAAGCGGTCGGGCGAGCCTCAACGCCCGCCGCTCGAACGCGACTACATCGACCGCCTGCTCAAGCAGTTCTGATCGATCGGGACGATCGAGGCTTCGCCCCGCCGTCACGGGGACGTCCGGTTATTGCTGGTCCGGCTTGGCGTCCTTCGGGTCGATGAAGGTGACGGTGATCCGCCGGCTGAGCGGCGAAGGCTCCCTGACGCGGATCTTGAAGGACATCTTTTCGCCCTTCTTCAATTCGCTCTTGAGCGGCGCCGCGTCGGTTTGCTGTATCGGCTCGCCCTCGGCATCGAACAGGATCGCGCGCAGGACGGGCACCGGGCGGGGGCCGTCGGCCACGTTCTCGACCTGACCGCGAACGACCAGGACTTCCAGGCCCTGGTCCGATTCCCGGGCATGCTCGACGCGCTGTATCTGCAGGCCGGCCCCGACCTGATGGAAGCCGATCATCTTGAACACGTCGTTCAGTTGCGGAACTTTGGCGACCAGTTCGTCCTTGAAGAAGAAGGTGCCGGCGACCAGGCCGCCGATCAGCAGCACGAAGACCAGGGCGATGATCTTGCCCAGGATGCTTTTCTTGGGCAGGTCGTCGTCCGGTTCCTGTTCCTCGGCGGTGAACACGTCGGGGATGTAGTCCGGGTCCTCCATCTGGTCCGGGGACTCGATGGCCTCCAGGTCGTCTTCCTCGTCGTCGTTGTTGATCAGGGACTCGAACGGCGGGATGTCCTCGTCGTCCTCGAACATGTCGTCGATGTCATCGGGCAGCGCCGCCACGTCGCCGCGGGCGTCATCCTCGGCCGTGATCTTGGGCTCGGCGGCGGGTTCGGGCTCGTCCGCCGGTTCGGGCGCCGGTGGCGGCGGTACGGGGGCCGGTTCGGGCGCCGGCGGTGGAGGGGGCGGCGGGGCCGCCTGCGGCACCGGCGGGGGCGGCGGGGCGTAGCCTTGCTGCGGATAGGGGGCTTGCGGCGCGCCGTAGCCGGGATGGGCGTACGTCTGCGGCTGCGCATAGGGCGCAGGGGCGGGGCGTCTGGGCGCCGGCGGCGGATCTGGTTGGGCGTCGCGCGGGTCGGCGAACCACACATGGCGGCAGTTGGAGCAGCTTACGTTGCGTCCCTGGCCAAGCTGCGCGGGTTGCAGCATGTAGCGCGTGCGACAATTTGGACAGGTAATCAGCATATTTACCCCGATTCCACCCATGGACTTTATATGCGTCGGCAAATAGGAAAGCAAGCCAAGCAAACCCAAGGGCTTCCGCCGCCTCCCTGGACGCAGGCCCGGCCCCATGGCATTGTTCTCCAAAGGGAATAACCGGCGATCCGTGAATTTTTCCCTAATGCTCCCGAGAGCCCGGTCAAGGTGCCCCCAAGGTGAAAGACAGCGATCCCGACAGCATCGTCCGCTTCGAAAACGTCGGGCTGCGCTATGGCCTGGGGCCCGAGGTCCTTCAGGATATCACGTTCGACCTGGAGCCGGCGGCCTTCCGATTCCTTCTCGGGGAAAGCGGGGCCGGCAAGTCGTCGCTTCTGAAGCTGCTCTACATGGCATTGCGCCCCACGCGGGGGCAGATCTCGCTGTTCGGGCGCAACGTCGCCGGCATGTCGCGCACGGAACTGCCGCGCCTGCGCCGTCGGGTCGGCGTGGTGTTCCAGGAATTCCGCCTGCTCGACCACCTGTCAGCCTTCGATAACGTGGCGCTGCCCATGCGCGTTGCGGGGACCCGCGAAAGCGACGTGCGCCGCCATGTCGAGGAACTGCTGTCCTGGGTCGGCCTGAAGGACCACCTGAACTCGCGCCCGCCGACGCTGTCGGGCGGCCAGCAGCAGCGCATTGCCATCGCGCGGGCGGTCATCACCCGGCCCAAGCTCCTGCTGGCCGACGAGCCCACGGGCAACGTCGACGACAAGATGGGGCTGCGCCTCATGCATCTGTTCGAGGAGCTGAACAAGCTGGGCACCACCGTGATCGTGGCGACCCACAACCTGGGCATCGTGCGTCAGCTCGCGCATCCGGTCATGCGGCTCGAGGCCGGACGGCTCAACACGGACGAGGCCCAGATCATCTCGGCTCTGGGTCTGGACGAACCCGGCATCGGCGCCGGCAGGGCCGCGCCCGGCCCCGTCCTCCCCCGCATTCACTGACGTCCCGCGACGATGTTCCGCCGCCGCTCCGACCTGCCGATGAACGAGGACACCCTGGGCCGCTTCCTGCCCTGGCTGATCGCCTTCATGGTGTTCCTGTCGGCCCTGGCGCTGGCCGGCATGCTCGTACTCAACGACGCCGTCAGGCGCTGGGACACGGGCCTCAATGCGACCGTGACGGTTCAGGTGCCGCCGGGCTCGGGTCCGCGCGAGGACGAACAACGCCTGGGCCAGGTCCTGGCCGTGCTGGCCGCCAAGCCGGGGGTCGAGCGCTACGAGACGCTGTCCAGGGATCGCCTGTTCGAGCTCTTGAAGCCCTGGATCGGCGAGGCCGGACAGGCCCAGGATCTGCCCATCCCCATGCTGATCGACGTCACCGTGGACCGGGGCGCCCAGCTTGACGCGGAAGGTCTCGCCAAGGAACTGCAGGCGCGCGTGCCCGGGGTGTCCGTGGACGACCACCGGGTGTGGCTCAGCCAGCTGGTGCGCCTGGTCACGGTGATCCAGGCGCTGGCCTGGGCCGTACTGGGCCTGATCGGGCTCGCCACCATCGGTACCGTCGTGTTCACCACCCGCACGGGCCTCGCCGTCCATCGCGAGGCCATCGAGGTCCTGCACCTGATCGGCGCCCAGGACGCCTATATCGCGCGCCAGTTTGCGGCGCGCGCCCTCGCCCTGGGGCTCAAGGGAGGATTTCTCGGCCTGGCGCTGGCCGCGCCGACACTGGCCGGGATCGGCTACCTGGCGCTGGAGACCGGCGCCTCCATGGTGCCCAAGCCCGAGTTCGGGATGCTCAAGGCCATCGGGTTCCTGACCCTGCCGGTCGCCGTCGCGTTCCTGGCCATGGTAACCGCGCGCTCCACGGTCATGCGCAACCTGAAGCGGATGACCTGACGATGCGGCGGCCGAGGCGCGGCGCAAGCGTGAGGCCCGGCAGGCTGCTCGCCATGGCGATCATCGTCCTGGCGATCTGGGGCATCGGCCTGTTCCGGTTCGCCGACACCATCCCCCAGAAGGTTGCGGACGCCGGGACGCGCACGGACGCCATCGTCGTGCTGACCGGCGGCAGCGGCCGGCTGGACGCGGGGCTGGACCTGCTGGCCCGCGACCTGGCCGGACAGCTGTTCGTCTCGGGCGTCTATCACGGCGTCGACGTGGAGCGTCTGGTGCAGATCTACAAGCGCGAACCGGAAGGCCTGGAGCCCCGCATCGGCATCGGCAACGCCGTCAACACGGTGGGCAACGCGGCCGAGACGCGGGTTTGGATGGAACAGCGCGGCTTCACGTCTCTGCGCCTGGTCACCGGGGCCTATCACATGCCCCGCTCGCTGGCCGAATTCGGTTTCTTCATGCCGGGGGTCGAGATCGTCCCCCACCCGGTGTTTCCCGAACACGTGAAACAGGAATACTGGTGGGCCTGGCCGGGCACGGCCAGCCTGATCGTCTCGGAGTACAACAAGTGGCTGTTCGCCCGGGCGCGGCACTGGGTCTCCGGCCTGTTCTCGCCGCCCCGGCGGATGGGGCCGGCCGGCAATCCCGACAGCGGGACCGGCAAATGATCCTCCTGCGGTCGATCCTGTTCGGGGCGCTGTTCTTCCCGTGGACGGCCTTGTGCTCGCTTATGGTCGCCGTGGCGCTCGTGTTTCCGCGCAAGGTCACGCAGACGAACGTGAAGGTCTGGGGCATCGGCGTGCGCTTCCTCTTGAAATGGGTCGTCGGCCTCGGCTGGCGGGTCGAGGGCCTGGAGAATGTGCCGCCGGGGCCCTGCGTCATCGCCGCCAAGCACCAGAGCGCCTGGGACACCATGGTGTTCCACGCGCTGCTGCCCGATCCGGTCTACGTGGTGAAGAAGGAACTGACCCGCATCCCCTTCTGGGGCTGGGGCTTCTACAAGGCGGGCTGCGTCGTCGTCGACCGCAAGGCGGGGGCAAAGGCGCTGAAGCACCTGGTCCAGGGGGTGCAGGTGGCGCTCGCCCGCGGCAGCCAGGTCGTGATCTTCCCCGAGGGCACCCGCACGGCCCCCGACCAGCGCCTCGACTACCACCCGGGCATCGCCGCCGTGTACCGCGACGCCAACGTGCCCGTGGTCCCGGTGGCGCTCGACTCCGGCCTGTTCTGGGGCCGCCGGGCGGCCTTGAAGTATCCGGGCGAGATCACCATCAAGTTCATGGAGCCGATTCTGCCGGGCCTCGACCGGCGCGAGTTCCTGGCCCTGCTGCAGGATCGGGTCGAGGGTGAAAGCGCGCGGCTGATGGCCGAAAAACGCGCCCGCTTCCCCCACCTGCCGAGACCGCGGCCGCTTGTGGATAACGGGTAAAACCCCGTCGATATCCAGTTTCCCAGGGACTTCGCGGCGGTCTCCCTGTGGGCCGAATTGGGGGTAGTCGGCGCCCGTCTGTGGGAAACATAAAGAGAACAAAAAGTTGACCCTTGGCGGTTAAGCGCCTACAGTTATTGGAGATTTCCCAAAAGCGAAGGATCAAGGGCCCGTGTCTCAACCGCCGACCACGCCGAGCGCGCCGATCGCCGCCATTTCCCAGCAGATATGGGACATGAAGTACCGGCTGAAGTCGCCGGACGGCCGGCCCGTGGACAAGACGATCGACGACACCTGGGACCGCGTGGCGACCGCGCTGGCCGCGCGCGAGGCCGATCCCGCGGCCTGGGCGCCCCGCTTCAAGGAAGCGCTCGCCGGGTTCAAGTTCCTGCCCGCCGGGCGCATCATCTCGGGCGCCGGCACGGACCGCATGGTGACGCTGTTCAACTGCTTCGTCATGGGCGAAATCCCCGACGACATGTCGGGCATCTTCGACAATCTGAAGGAAGCGGCCCTGACCATGCAGCAGGGCGGCGGCATCGGCTACGACTTCTCGACGCTCAGGCCCAAGGGGGCGCTGGTCAAGCGCGTCGGCGCCGACGCATCCGGGCCGCTGTCGTTCATGGACGTGTGGGATTCCATGTGCCGCACGATCATGAGCGCCGGGTCCCGCCGCGGCGCCATGATGGCGACCATGCGCTGCGATCATCCCGACATCGAGGACTTCATAGAGGCCAAGCGCGAGCCGGGACGCCTGCGCATGTTCAATTTGTCGGTTCTTGTCACGGACTCGTTCATGCAGGCGGTCAAGGAAGACGGGCCGTGGCAACTGAAGTTCGGCGGCACGGTGTTCCGCACCCTGCCGGCGCGCGAACTGTGGGACAAGATCATGCGCGGCACCTATGCCTACGCCGAGCCGGGCGTGATCTTCATCGACCGCATCAACCGGCGCAACAACCTCTATTACTGCGAGACCATACACGCGACCAATCCTTGCGGCGAACAGCCGCTGCCGCCCTACGGCGCCTGCCTTCTGGGCTCGGTCAACCTGGCGCGCCTGGTCGAGAAGCCGTTCGAGGAGGCCGCCGGCATCGACGCCGAGGCCCTGGACAGGCTGGTGCGCACCGCCGTGCGCATGATGGACAACGTGGTCGACGCCTCCAACTTCCCGCTCGAGCAGCAACGCCACGAGGCGAGCGCCAAGCGCCGCATCGGCCTCGGCGTCACCGGGTTGGCCGACGCGCTGATCATGTGCGGGGCGCGCTACGGCGGCGGCCAGGCCGTGCGCCTGACCGAACAGTGGCTGCGCGCGATCCAGCGCTCGGCCTATCTCGCGTCCGTCGACCTGGCCCGGGAAAAGGGCGCCTTCCCGCTGTTCGACCGCGACGCCTACCTTGCGGGCGAACATGTCCAGACCCTGGACCGGGACGTGAAGGACGCCATCGCGGAGCACGGCATCCGCAACGCGCTGCTGACCTCGGTCGCGCCCACGGGCACGATCTCGCTGTTCGCCGACAACGTGTCGTCGGGGCTGGAGCCCGTGTTCTCCTTCAAGTACACCCGCCACGTCCTGATGCCCGACGGCTCCCGCCGCGAGGAAGAGGTGACCGACTACGCCTACCGCCTCTACAGGCGCCTGCGCGGCGAGGACGCGGCCCTGACCGACGCCTTCGTCGACGCCCAGGGGCTCAGCCCCAACGATCACCTGGTCATGCAGGCGGCGGTGCAGAAATACATCGACTCCTCGATCTCCAAGACCATCAACGTGCCGGAAAGCATCTCCTTCGAGGACTTCAAGGACGTCTACATGCAGGCCTACGACCTGGGCTGCAAGGGCTGCACCACCTACCGGCCCAACGACGTGACCGGCGCGGTGCTGGAGATCAAGGACAAGAAGAAAGAAGCCGAGGCCGACGAGCCCGAACTGCCGCTGGAGCCGGCGACGCGCAAGATGCTGCCCAAGGACGAGGGCGATTCCGGTTCGGTCGTGCGCATGTTCCGCCCGCTCGACCGGCCCGGCGAACTGCCGGGGCGGACCTACAAGGTCAGGTGGCCGGAAAGCGACCACGCGATCTACATCACCATCAACGACGTGATCGACGACCTGGGCCGTATTCGCCCGTTCGAGATTTTCATTAATTCCAAGAACACGGAGCATTACGCCTGGACCGTGGCGCTCACGCGCATGATCTCGGCCGTGTTCCGGCGCGGCGGCGACGTGTCCTTCGTGGTCGAGGAACTGAAGGCCGTGTTCGACCCGCGCGGCGGGCAGTGGATGGGCGGCCGCTACGTGCCGTCGCTGCTGGCGGCCATCGGCGGGGTGATCGAACAGCACATGATCCAGTCGGGCTTCCTGCCCAACCCGGACAAGGACAAGCGCGACCGCGACGTGCAGGAACTGCCCAAGGCGGTGGGACACGACGGCCCGCTGCTGTCCGGCGCCGCCCCCTTCCGGCAATGCCCGAAATGCGCCCAGGCTTCCCTGGTGCGCCAGGAAGGCTGCGATACTTGCACGTCCTGTGGGTATTCGAAGTGTGGGTAAGCATGTTAGCTTAACGCTTTTGATGTTTAATCACTTGACGGGCTTGTTTTTGTGAATTAAATAGGGGGGAGATGCCCGGTGTCGGAAGGATTCTCCCCATGGCAAAAACAAGAAGCCCAAATTACCCGCAGCTCGACCTCAAGACCGCGATTGACGCAATGAGGGCGGTTTTTCGTCACGAAAACCGTAACCGGATGTCCCGTAAGGTCTTGGCACACCACCTGGGGCACTCAAATGTAAATGGGCGGGCGATGGTAAAAATTGGGGCCATTAGAGCTTACGGTCTAATTGATGGTTCGGGCGACGAGCTGAAATTGAGTGAAGACGCGATAAACGCTATCAGCGCTCCTGCAAACACTCCTATCTATATAGAAACAGTCCAAAAGTGCGCGCTTAACCCCAGCCTATTCAGAGACTTGTATGGCGAATTTGATGGACGGCCTAGTGAAGAAAATCTGCGGTATAAGCTCGTCCAATTGAAATTTACCGAAGCGGCGGCGCAGAGGGCGGCGCGCTCATTTTTTGATACTATGGATTTCGCCAACGTTTGGGGGAATGAAATAGAGAGTTATGATGATGTTTTGATTGATCAACCGTCAGAAGAGCCCGCGACCTGCGGCCTTGATAGAGACTCCCATTCTAGCTACGGGTCGGCAAAACACGGCCCAAAAGGCGCCGGTTTCGAGCAAGAAGCTAACAATGTGCCCCCGCCCGATTTACGCAGAGAGATCTTCGCTCTGGATGAAGGGGATGTAACCATCATTTACCCTGAGCATCTGTCTGAAGATAGTTTTGAAGACCTCGCGGCTTATTTTGATTTGTTTTTGAAAAAAGCAAAACGGCGTGCGCAGAGGTCTGCCGAAGATCAATGAAGCTAACTTGAGGAGAAACAGAGATGAAGTTACCTACTAGGGTCCGGACTCATTACAGCCACCAGATGACGGCTGCGGTAAGTGCGACGGCGGCCATGAAGTTCTGGATGTTGCGGTCGAAGCGGGTGGCGATGCGGCGCCAGTCCTTGAAGCGGCAGAACAT
>Ga0210019_1004211_pt1 | contig 12643 bp, 11 predicted proteins | sample CryGeyCG2114_020_2_FD_183969 | JGI IMG/M metagenome (GOLD analysis project Ga0210019, IMG submission 183969) | Groundwater microbial communities from aquifer - Crystal Geyser CG11_big_fil_rev_8/21/14_0.20 (SPAdes) (version 2) | ecosystem: Environmental > Aquatic > Deep subsurface > Groundwater ...
TACTTTGGGTATTATTTTTTAAAGTTGATTTTGTAAATAGCGTTATCGCTCCAATTTTTGAAAATTTTAATTTCGAAATAAAGAACAATTTAATTAAGGAGGGGGATTGGAATTTATACTTTGTAGAGAATCATGGAAGCAGTTTTGTGTCCAAGTCTCAGTTTAAACAAATTACAAATGATTAGACCTGTTGCCAAATAGCAACAAATGTTAAAATGTATATGTAAAGATTTTAATAAAATAAGCTAAAACAAAAACAAATATGATGAATATCAACCGTATTTTTAAAAATGAACGGCTAATGTTGTCTCTAACCGGATTAAATTCTAAAGAATTCAAGGAATTACTGCTGACATTTTCCGCTGTTTGGCAGAGCCGGAAACGGAATTATCACCGTTTGCACGCCACCGGCGCTCGAGCTTTCGGCGGGGGCAGAAAAGGTTTTCTACCGACAGTTGAAGCCAAGCTGTTTTACATTCTCTTCTACTTTAAATGCTATCCTACTTTTGATTTAGCCGGATTCATTTTCGGCTGTGATCGTTCTAAAGCCTGCTTAAGGCAACAGGAACTTGGCAAGGTTCTTGAGTCGTCATTAGGTAAAAAATTGGTTATGCCGAAACGGCAGATGCGGACGATTGAGGAATTTTGGGAAGCCTTCCCTGAAGCTAAGGAAGTGTTCATTGACGGAACCGAACGGCCGACTCAAAGACCGGAAGACAAGGTAAAGCAGAAAAACAACTATTCCGGCAAGAAAAAACGCCATACGGTTAAAAATATAGTCATCACCGGCAAGAACAAGCGAATCGGATTTTTGGGAAAAACAGTCGGCGGCAAAGAACATGATTTTACTCTTTTAAAAGAGCAGGCTTCGCCGGATCATATGCCGCCGAAAATCAAGAAACATGTTGATTTAGGATTTAAGGGAATTGACAAACAATTCCCCGGGCACAAGATATCCATGCCGAAACGAAAACCCAGGACCAGGGATTTATCAGAATTTGCCGTTAAGCAGAACAAGAAAAAATCCTCGGCTAGAGTCTTGGTGGAAAACGCGCTGGCCGGCGTCAAAAGATTGAAAATCGTGGCTGATATATTCAGAAACAGAAAACCAGGATTTAACGATCAGGCAATGTTAGTTTCCTGCGGACTCTGGAATTACCATTTGGCGATGAAATGATAATTCCAGAATCTCCATGGAGATTCTATTTATATTAAGTTGCTATTTGGCAACAGGTCTAATGATTAATATTCAGTACTTTAATATTTTTATATTACTACTTTTGTTATATTTGGTCAATTTTGAAATCACAATCAATATTGCGCAAAATAGCTCTGTCTTTGCGCAACACCGAATTTAAAATAAATAGTAATAACTGTTTAAAAACAATCATCAAATATAAACAGTTGATAGTTTTTTATGTTCCTAGCTAATCAAAATTTCAATCAACTGCTTAGCGCTTTTATCCGATCTGAAAATTTTTAGCCTATCATAACCGCGTTCAATCATAATCTTTCTTAAATCCATATCCTCTGCAATCCTTTTCAATCCACTGGCTATACCTTCCGGACTGTCAGGTTTTACATACACGCACCCTGCGCCGCCAACCTCGCGCAAAGCCGAAATATCAGAAGCTATCACAGGCAAACCAGAAGCAAATGCTTCCAAAATCGGCAAGCCAAAACCCTCGTCCTTGCTGATTAACACAAGGCAACAAGATTCGCGTAAAAGCTTTTGTTTTTCCAGTTCGGAAACATAACCTAAAAATTTTAAATTTTTGATTTTGAGTTTTGACTCAATATTAAATTTCAAATCTTTAAATCCAAAACCAGACTTGCCTGCCAATAATAAAATATAATCCGGATATTGCCCGCTAAAAATTTTAAATGCTATTGCCAAATTCAAAATATTTTTTTTCTCCTCAATTCTGCCAATATACAATATCTGTTTCTTCCTATTTAAACCAAATTTCTCGCCATGTATCTGACTCTCTGTGTCTATCGTCGCTCGTTTATCTTTTCCGGCTGATTTCGGATCATATCCCCATCTTACCACTGCTATCTTGTTTTCGTTTACATCTGTATGCGATAATAAATCCATTTTAACCTTGCTTGTCGGCACAATGATTTTCTTGCAAATTTTCACGCACCTGCGCAAATCAAAATTCAAATATACTCTGGTCCAAAAATCATAAATTTTTGGATACTCCCTAAAGGCGATATCGTGAACTATTTTTATCGTCTTTTTGGGACAAAAAAACGGAAGAGTATGCACTGGCACGAAAAGTACATCCGGCTTATTTTTTAGCATCTCTAGGCTCAAACCATAAACGGTCCAAAATCTCTTCGGCCCAAAAATTTTCTGATTGCTTTCTGGCAACCATTTTATTTTTTCGGGAGTATAAAAAATCAAATCAAATTCATCCTTAAGTTTCAAATCTTTAATTTTAAATTTCTTGACAAAGGCTTCCAATAAACCCCGGATCATATGATCACTGACAATTTCAACGCCTGTCTTTTTTATTCCAGAAATTGATCTTGACGCGTCAATGCCAATAATCATTTTTTTATGTTTTCGCATCTTCATATATTCACATTATATTATAATCATTCCTCAAGCAAGAATCAAATTCAGCGGACGCAAAAAATCCACTCAAGCCGCCGCCAAACTGCAAGACTCGCACGGCTTTATTAACTAACGAACTACTATTGCCTTGATCATATAAATATGCTACTCTGAAAACGAAGATCAATCTTACATGACCACAATTTTTATACAAGGTACTCTATTGATTCTTCAATTATTAATTCACTGATTATCAGCAAATGTTTCTCAAAAAAATCGGAATCGATCTAGGCACAACTTATACATTGGTATATATTCCAGGCAAAGGCATAACTATCAACGAGCCATCTGTCGTCGCTTATTCTACAGTTGACAAAAAAATTTTGGCTGTCGGTGATGAAGCAAAACAAATGATTGGAAGAACCCCCGATACCATTATCGCTTCTCGTCCTTTGCGCGATGGCGTTATTGCAGATTACAAAACAACAGAGGCTATGTTGCGCTATTTTGTCAATAAAGCAGTAGGGACTTTTAGAATTTTCCGCCCTGAGGTTATGGTGGCAGTGCCAGCAGGAATCACTTCAACTGAAAGACGCGCTGTTATAGACGCGACGCTTTCTGCTGGAGCTAAGGCCGCTTATATTATAAAGGAACCAATCGCGGCCGCAATCGGTGCGAGTATCCCTATCGGTTCAGCTTCAGGACATATGATAATTGATCTTGGCGGGGGCACTTCAGAAGTAGCGGTTATCTCTCTTGGCGGCATAGTAGCCAATAACTCCGTTAGAATCGGCGGCAATAAATTTGATTCGGCAATACAGGAATTTATCAGGAAAAAATATAATTTAGCAATCGGAGAATGTACTGCGGAAACGATAAAAATAATGGTCGGATCAGCTATCTATCTTGACAAAAAACTCAAAATGGAAGCCAAGGGACGCGACATGGTCAATGGATTGCCTAGAATCATCACAGTTTCGTCAGATGATGTCACTGATGCGCTGCAAGATGAACTGGCTGGAATTGTCACTGCTATTAAACAAGTACTTTACAACACGCCACCGGAACTTTCAGCTGATATTATGGACAAGGGAATGGTCCTTTCCGGAGGCAGTTCTCTGTTGCGTAATATTGATGAATTCTTATCGCAATCTATTGGTGTGCCCGCCTATAATGCCGACGATCCACTCTTGTGCGTTGCTAAAGGAACTGGCGTAGCGCTTGAAAATCTGGAATCTTACAAACGTAGCATTCTGGCAACAAAATAAAAATGTGCCTGATGTAAAACACGAACGTGTAAATCATCTTCTGTATGAAAATACTGATCATCCACGACTATTTCAAATTCCGCGGCGGAGCCGAAAGACTCGTTCTTATTATGGCGCGCGCGCTCAAGGCGGACATTCTTTGTTCATTTTGGTCGGATAAAAACAGTTTTTCGCGGACCGCAATACCGAACAAAATCTTTACTCTCATGGAAAAAGAACCGCCGCGTACCGGATGGCGCTATTTTCGTTATCAATGCGTCTTTTATTTCAAAACTAATTTTATAAAAAAATACGATCTCGTTATATTTTCCGGAAATAATTGTTTATCAGCTTCGCATAACGTAAATAAAAAAGCCAGAAAAATATTTTACTGCCATTCTCCTGTGCGCTATGCCTATGATCTCAAAAAATATTATTTGGACAAAAAAAACGCGATTTGCAAGCCGCTCCTCTACGCCTTTATCGTCATGGCCCGTTTTGTCTATAAATTTGGAATTAATCGCATGGATAAAATAATCGCCAACTCACATGAAGTGCAAAAAAGAATTAAACGATACCTGAACAAAGATTCCACCATTATATACCCTCCGATAGAAACTGATAAATTCCGCTGGATAGACCAGAAAGACTACTACCTGTCATACGGACGCGTTGATGAGTTAAAACGCATTGAAATAATAGTTGAAGCTTTTATTCATCTACCTGATAAAAAATTGATTGTCGCGTCTGGAGGACCAAATCTGGAAAATATCAAAAAAATGGCATATAAACACGATAACATACGAGTTCTGGGATGGGTTGATGATCAAAAACTGAAAGAACTTATCGGCAACTGTATCGCGACTCTTTATGTTCCTGTGAACGAAGATTTTGGCATGACTCCACTTGAAGGAATGTCAGCCGGCAAACCATGCATTGGCGTTTCCGAAGGCGGCTTGAAAGAAACAATCATTCATGAAAAAACCGGCCTTTTAATCCCTGCTGATTTCAAACTTGAAGATCTAATAGCCGCCATAAAAAAAATGGATAGCCAGACGGCCATAGCAATGAAAATTAATTGTATCGCCCAGGTCCAAAAATTTTCTACAGAATTATTTATAGAAAAAATTAAAATATTGTTGGATTAATTTAAATCAGATCTATTTCTCCATTTCCAAAAATATCTTATCCACGAAAAAAAATGAACCAAGGTCAATTTTGAAAAAATATTTATAAAGCCTCCTCCGCTTTGAGATAAGCGATGAGGCAAGTGGATTACTTCTGCTTCATTCACATACCATACTTCATATTTATGCCGCCACATCCTGCGACATAAATCGGTATCTTCTAAAAAAAGGAAAAAACTCTCATCAAACATGCCGACTTCGTCAAGCGCCTTTTTGCGTATCATAAAACATCCGCCCAAAACCCAATCAACGGCTCTTGATTTAGTCATGTCAACATCTTTATATGAAAAATAATGCAAATATTCCTTGCCATTTTTCATATTACCCAAAAACGTTCTGCGATACAAGAATCCCAAAAGACTCGGATAGCGCCACGAACTTTCTTGCGGGGTTTTATTCGGATTTAAAACTTTTGGCCCAACAATGCCTACGTGTTCATTGTTGTCTAAAAAATCTACCATCGCGTTCACAGCCCTCTCGCTCAAAGTAATATCAGGATTGGCTATTAAAATATAGTCTCCTTGAGATTTTTTGATGCCCAAATTATTACCTCCGCCCATACCCAAATTTTTTTTCGTTTGAACAAATTTTGTTACAGGAAAATCATGTTTTATCATTTCGCCTATTCCATCGCCCGAATTATTATCAACAACAATAATCTCCAACCTAAAAGGCAGTTTAAACTGGAGCACTCTTTTCAAAAAATACTTCACTAAATTTCTGCTCTTATAATTAAGAACTACTATTGAAAGTTTCATTGTTTCTTACTTATGGACAATTAATTTTACTCAAACCATTCTCTTATCTCATATGCCTTAATTTTTGTGATTCTCATATTCATCTTCATCTTCTGCCTTTGTTTTCCATATAGCATTACTATAGCTCGCACAGCTCTGGCCAGATTGCCAGTTTCGAATAATAGCATATAAATAAATTTCTTTAATTCATACCATGCTATATACGGCAGATGATGCAATACATTTTCAGAAAATTCATTCTTGCACAATAACATCCAATGATTTTTATAAGAGTGGTAATTGATAAAATTGTTTTTTTTATTTCTCCAACTGGCTACTGCTAAATTACTTGCGGTCTTGTTTTGTGATCTGGCGCTGCGGTGATGATATCCGATAGCCAGCGGATTATAAATATTTTTCCATTTAGCAAGACGTAGTCTCCACGCCATATCAACATCTTCCTTGTACATAAAAAAATCCTCGTCAAAATATTCTTCACCAAATTTAATCTGTTCAATCGCTTTGCGTCTGTATAAAACAAGCGCTCCGCTAATACCAAAAACATCCTCTTTTTTGTCGTATTGCCCATTATCAATTTCCCCAGCGCCTCTTTCGATAAATCTTCTGCTTTTAAAAACTTGTATGCCGCACGAGTCCAAAATATTTGTTTTTTCAAGGATCAAAAGGCCTTCTTCCCCTTCAATTTTTAACTGATACAATTTTCCACCAACACTTCCGACCGCCTCGTCATTGGTAATTGTCTCCATTGCCTGTTTTAAAAAATCCTTATGCAACACCAAGTCTGGATTCATTATCAGCACATATTCCCCGTGCGTCATCCGTATGCCTTGATTCAACGCTCTTGCCAGGCCAATATTATTCACATTGCGCAATATATTGACCCCATGGTAGTTCTTGCGAATAAAATCAATCGTCTTATCGCTCGATGCGTTATCAATGATAAAAATATTCGGCATTTCACGCAATTCTATATAATAGCTCTGCTCAAAAATACTTTCCAAAAAATCGGGCAGGTATTTCATTGCATTGAACGTTACAATAACTATTGAAATTTTATTCATAAATTTTTATTTTTAAAACGCCAAAATCCCGAGTATGTCCTTCAATCGTTTGCCAAGAATTTTTGGAGTCAAATTTTTCGTATAGATTTGATACGCGTTATCGGCTATTTCTTGACGCCAGCGGATATCATCCCTAAATTGCAAAATTTTTTTTGCCAGATCCTCACCGCTATCAGTGCTGACTACAACAATACTTTTATTAAAAACAAAAAGCTCTTCTAAAACATCCCGAGCGATCGTAATGATTGGTTTTGCGCAAGCGGCAGCCTCGACTATTTTATTAGCTATAACCAATTTTGCTTTTTTATTGCTGCCAAAAATACCAAGACAGCAATCAGCCTGATTAATTGCTTCCGCCAACTCGCGATAACTCGCTTCTTGCCTGAATATAATATTTTTTAATCGCGAATCTTCAACTGCGGCTAGGTATTTTGCTGACGCGACGTTAAACCTCGTTATTATGCGAAAAATGATGGGTTCCTTTTTCCGCCATAATATATTGGCGGCTTCAAAAATTACCGCAAATCCGTGAAAAGGCACAATATATCCATGCCAGTGAACGATAAATTCGCCGTTTGGATACTTCTTGTTTCGCGAATTTTCCGGATAAAATATTTTATTATCGCAACCGACAAAAATACGGTGGAATTTCTTTTTTTTAATCCCATATTTGTCCACGAAATACTCTATTTGCGCATTTGTATCAAGCAGAATTTCATCTGCCAATTGGCAAGAAATCTTATCCAGCCATGCATAATATTTTGCCTTAAGACTTTTGGACGAACATGTCTTTCTGTCTTCCACATTAGTCAGATAAAGAGAAACAAAAGCATCAAAAACAATCGGTTTCCTGGTGATCAATTTGGCAAACCACATGAGCGCATGACCGGCAAAACCGACGATAAGCACATCATATTTATTTTTTATTTTTTGATGTTGCCACCAAAGCGATATAAATTTTTTAAAACCAGTCTGCCTTGTTTGGCATTCCAAAACAGCAACATCGTTTTGTTTCAAACCTTGAATCAATACACTGTTGCGCGGATATTCTTTCTGATAATTTCCAAAATAACAAATAGTCATATATATCCTTTCTCTTTCAAATAATCCGGAATCGTCTCTTGCCAAGAACGCATGATATTCAGGCCAAGCCTCTTTAATTCTGCATTTTCCAAAACTGAATAGCCTGGCCTTGCGGCTGGCAGGCTGTATTCACTGGTTTTAATTGGGATTATCCTGATATCCGAATCAAGACATCTGAAAACTTCTCTCGCAAATTCATACCAAGAACACTCGCCTTCTGAAGTAATATGATACAATCCATAATACTTTGTCTGAAGCAATTTCCAAACTTGTTTGGCCAGATCCAGCGTATAAGTTGGTGTTAAATATTGATCATCAACTACTTTAATTTCTTGTTTTTTTACTTTAATGTTTTCTTGTTTCTTGGCATTTCGAATTATTGATTCAACAAAATTACCGCCCTTGCCACGCGAACCGGCTTCGCCGAAAAGTCCGGAGGTTCTGATTAAAAAATATTTTTTAAAAAAATTTTGCACCACATTCTCGCCAGCCAGTTTTGACTGGCCATATTTATTAACAGGCGCCGGCTTGTCTTTCTCAGTATACGGCGTATGCCTGTTTTTGTCCCCGCCAAAAACATAATCGGTACTAAAGTGCGCCAATTTTATATCTTGTTCTTTACAAGCATAAGCTAAATTTTTGACTCCTTCGCAATTAACAGCCAGCGCTTCATTCGGGTAATCTTCAGCTCTGTCCACTAAATTATATGCGGCTGTATTGATAACAATCTCAAAATTTTTATGTGTGATCAGTTTCTGAATCGCATGTCTGTTGGTAATATCAAAATCAGGATAATTTAAATCGGTCAAATAATCTGTAGGTATTACTTTTCTAAAATCAGTACCCAATTGTCCTGAAGAGCCGATAAGAGCTATTTTCATAAATAAACGAAATAAAAAATTAATTTACCCGACTCATCTTATGGAGTTTGCCAACGCCCTCAATAAAAAACAGCGGTCTTCTCGGGCTTGTGTAATGGCGCACGACTGTATTTTCACCTGCTTTATCTCCGATGACGTATGCGCCTTTTGACAAACCTCTTAAATTTGTAAGACAGTAAGCATAGCCAGCCTGCTCGATAAAGTGATAGTTATCTGGCATATTCTCATCAAGTTTTTGCAAATATTCACCTAACTTATCTAAATTCAAATTTTCTTTTTTGTAAAGCACAATGCCGGAGTTGTATGACGCTAATTTGTCGTCAAGGCGCGTATTATTTTTAAAATATACAGGACAGACGCCGTTATTTCGCATCATTATGGAATTTTGACATCCATTATTAATTTCTTTATCAATGTCAACAGCTTTTCTAAACCACAAGAGGTCGCTGTCAATAATTAGGCGATATTTTTTTGGACTGACGAAATATGGATCAATCAGCTTAGCAAAAAAACGCGCCCATCTTTTCTCTGCTCTAAATTTTTGAATTAACCAATGCTTTTTCAAAATATCCTTGTATTCCATCTGAAAATTTCCAGTTTCAACAATATGACAGCTTGGAAAAAATTTCTTCAGAATTTTTTTATCTTTTTCTCTTAAATTACTGTTATTATGAATATACAATTCACCGACTTCGCCAATGGCTTTATAAAAACTTTCTAACGACCACATCAACATTTTAAAATCCCGCCTGCAGGCAAATATATGCATTGACAGATCGCTATTGTTAATAGGCTTTTCAAAAATTTTATTTAATTTCGTAAATCCGCGGCATACAACGTATTTGCTATAAATATATTTTGAAAAACTCCTGTATTTAAAACAAGCCTTGCGCAAATAAAAAAATTCAAGTTTTAAATCTTCATAATTCATAAACGTCTATGATCCTATCCGCCAATTTATCCAGATTATGATTTTCAACAACTTCTCGCCTCAATTCTTTTCCTATTCTTTCTTTTTCTTCCGCAGCTAAATTCATGGACCATTTTATTTTTTCTGATAATTCATTTGGTTCGTCTTTTTTTACTATGAATTCGGCCGACAAAATTTTTTCAAACGCTTCATTGCTTGTCAAAACAAGACATTCGCAAGCCATGGCCTGAAGCACTGCCTTGTCCAAACTGCCGGTATCTGATAAATTGATAAATAAATTCGCTCTTTGGTAAAACTGCGAGACTTGCGTGTAAGGAACAGGTCCGGTAAAAACAACTTGTTTGTCCAAATTCATATTGCGCACCATATTTTTCAAGTTACCCAGATGCGCTTGGTGACTAGCAAGGCCGATGTCGCCGACAATGGTTAATTTTGCATCAGTAATACCCTCTTCCTTTAACTCATAGACTGCCTTGATCATTGATTCAATGTCTTTCGTGGGCGCAATTCTGCCAACGGTTAAAATTTTAAACTTGGAATTTGAAATTTTCCTGGAAATTGGAACAAAACGATCTACCTCAATACCGTGTCCAAAAACATTAACCATTTTTTTTGTCTGCAGCCGCAGGCTCATTTTTGAAGCTGTAACAAACTCATCAATAAAAATATCCGCCAATCTTAATCGCCAATCAACTGTCTTGTGTGTATACCATTGCACCAATTTCTTTTTGAAAATTTTACAAAAGGGGCCGGCAAAAATTGAATAAATCGGCATCATATGTGAGAAAACACCGTCAACGCGCCTAATATTTTTCCAAAGCAAAAATCCAAAAACCAAGAATTGCCTCAATCTGCCGTATCTCATCTCTTTGCCGAAAGAATAAATTTCAACATTTTCAGGCAATTCTTGACTTTTTTCTTTTTCCTGGCAAATGACAATGAGTTTATCCAATTTTTTGGCAAATTTTTTAAGCCAATAGTAAACAAATCCCGCGCGTGGATCATTCTTATCAACTTTTCTTGTAATGAATAAAAGCGTCATAATAACGCTTTAATTCTGCCATTTTTTTAAATAAAAGTCAAAAAATTCAAAGCTAACGTCGCTGGCTTCATGATGGCCCAACCGAATTCAACTACGCTAAATTATCAGCAATCAACCAAATGCCTAAGGCAATAAACATAACAGCGATAATCTTCTGGATCATTATTTGAACTGATATTTTTTCCCGCAATAACTTAGGATGGTTATATGTAAGCAGTAAAACTGCCAAAAATACAAAAGCATATTGAGTTCCTTGCAATGCCTGCACCAAAGAAACAGACGCGATTGATATGGCATACTGAATCGACACCGCTCCAATGCCGCCGCAAGCCTGACCAAATAAAAAACGATATTTCGCTTTTGAATCATTAGTGTCTTTTTTTTGATGCCTTAGATCATACCTATTTTTCGCAAAAAGCATCGGTAAAAGAGCAACAACTAAAACACCTAATCTGGTCCACGCAAAGCCTGATAAAAACGGCTGATGATTATATACGTCTTTTGTTAAAATGTACGAGAGGCCAAAAAACAAAGCCGCCGGCAATGCAATTAACAGAGTTTTTCTAATTTTGGGCAACGCCAAATTCTTTGCTGTGCCAATCTTTTTCTTCAGCCAACTCCATAATCCGTGCTCTTGAAAATCAAGCGCTATTAAAAAAGTGCCAATGATTATTAAAATAAAAGCCAATATTTGATTTCCCGACAATTCTTCGTCCAAAAATAATATTGCCGAAATAAAAACAAAAATTGAAACTAATCCTCCAACCATTGGCGCCAATCGGGACGCATCCTCTTTTTTAAGCCCCAAATACAAAAAAAATAAACCAATTGAAAACGCGCCTCCAGCAGATATGCTAATCAAAAATTGGCTCCACCCGGGCCAGATGATTCCTAATGGAAAAATAAAAACTACGAGAATAGATCCCAGCGTAGCGACATAAAAAGTATAAACAAAAGGATTTTTAATGGCACGCCTAAGAAGTGTCTTGTCCGTCACAACGGCGATTGCGTTTAAAAAATATGCGATCAAGGTGATATGCAACCAAAACATAAAAAAATAATTACATCTTGAACTAGATTGAAAAAATTTGAAGAATTAAAAAATTGTTTAAAGACTGAAAAATAAAAATCAGTATCGCAGCACTGTATCCGGTTCATTGATATTTTCCAAACTGCGGCAAATAATCTTTTCAATATTAAACGTGCCATATTTTGGCGCTTCAAAAAAACCCTGCATCGCCGCTTCAGCCAGCCAGCCTGATTTAAGCCAATCAAACAACCATTCATTGGTATATTTAATGTTCTCAGCGTCCACTCCCGAACCGATATTAATTAACCATTTACGATTAAATTTTTCTTGTGATCCAAGAGGCTCCGCGATTATTATCGGCAATCCAAGGGCGCAGTAGAATGAAAGCTCCGATGGCTTTGTCCACAATATATCTGTTACGCGCAAAATTTTATTAAAATTTTCAAAATATTTTTCACGCCTGTCTTCATGTAAAATCTGTATATTCTTTCCAAGCGCCTTCGCTAACCCTAATTTTTTCACTTTGTCCTCAAAGTATTCCTTGACTTCGCGTCTGATGCCAGCGACAAGAATCATTCTTATTTCTTCTTTTTCAATTTGATTGTTCAAACTTTTAATTATGCGTATTCCCAGCTCTCGTTGCGATCCTGCTCCGCCAACGGCAAAAGTAATTGTCAACGGATAATTAGATTTTTCAGGCACAGCATCTTTTCCTAAATATTCAGTGATCGTCATGCGGTATTTCGCAATATATCTATTCTCCGGATCTAAGTTACGCAAACGCTTACCAAGATCCTTTTTTAAGACTGACAATCGCTCATCGCCAAGATTTTCCAAGGGCAAAGGAAAACCAGTAAAAA
>Ga0210019_1004212_pt1 | contig 12641 bp, 12 predicted proteins | sample CryGeyCG2114_020_2_FD_183969 | JGI IMG/M metagenome (GOLD analysis project Ga0210019, IMG submission 183969) | Groundwater microbial communities from aquifer - Crystal Geyser CG11_big_fil_rev_8/21/14_0.20 (SPAdes) (version 2) | ecosystem: Environmental > Aquatic > Deep subsurface > Groundwater ...
TTGTTTTAAAATCAGAACACTTTTTCATATTCGTAAACCTCTTTTTTTGTTCAAATTAAAGATAGTTTACATTGTTCTTAAGCCTTACGGCTTAAGGACTCTATATTTTGAACTTTTCTACAAAGCCGGATGAAGTACTCGATTGTTGAGTCACGTCTAATATATAAAAATCATTTATTATCTTTCTATTTAACAGTGCACCATGACTTCTGTCAGCGTGCGCCACATTTCCTCTTCTGCCTCATCTGCATCCCAAATACAGTGATCTAAAAAGGGAGGAAGAAGTTTGACTGACAAATCGTTCGGGCCGAAGTATTCGGCCGGAACTCTGCAACCCCGAAAATTCAGACTAGTCTAAATATTAAATGTCAAACCTGCAACGAAGTCGGGTCAATAGAGTTTGATGACCATGAGGAGTTGACCAATGCTTTATCATCCATTCATCTAAGTATCTGTGCGCTTGCTGAATCATTTGATCCTTCTGAATACCTGGTGCCTGTGTCTTTGGCTTTAGCGAGCGCAGCCTTCGCGAGGTCATCACGGCCGATCTGTTTGTATGCGACGGCGAGATTATAGTAACCGCGCGTATAGTTCGGCGCAAGAGTGATCGCCTTAATATAATACTTGATCGCCTCTGTGAAGTTGCCAGAGAGCGCATATGCGATACCGACATTGTTCAGGGTCTTTGGCGAATCTGGATTCAGTTCAAGAGCTTTATTATAATATAGGAATGCATCAGCGAGATCTTTTTTCTCCATGTATGACACGCCCAAATTATTATATGCTTCCTGCGAACCAGGTGATTTTTCTACAGTGTCAGACCAAAGCGCGACCGGATCTTTCCATACTGCGTTCCTTTGATATGTCATAGCGCCGAAGAAAAGAGTCACCACCAACAGCAATGCGATGCCGAAAGGTTGATACTTTCTCTTCTTCATCAGAAGAAAGATGCAATATCCCAAGATAGCGCATGTACCTATCGAAGAGACAAACACATATCGTTCCGACATCAATTGAGCGAGAGGTATTATCTGCGACACTGGCGCAAGACCCACAAGGAATATCCCTGCTCCAAAAGTTATGAGCGGATGTTTTTTCCGTGCACAGAATGCAAGTATGAAAAGAACACCCATGATCAGGAGTGGGATGATTATGTTCAGATCAAAAATCGACTGAGAAAGTATCGCTTTTGGCAGACTTTCTTTTTGGAACGCGAAGATGCCTTCTGAGATTGTGTGGTTGTGATTGAGTCCAAAAGGCACAAAAAGAAGCTGGATATATCTGAAGAACACTTTCACCATGGCAAGCATTGTCAGATAGAAGCTCCCTTCAAGATATCCAGCACGAGAAGGTGTCGCAAGCAGGACAAATCGGATAAATAAGTATGTGAAAGCAAATATAAAATAAGGGATGATCTGCTTGACTATTTTTGGATATTTCTTCCTCGCGAACAACATATCGTGCAGGATCATCATCAATGGCAATACGATAGTCAATTCATCTGTGAAGAATGCGATTGCTGCGCTCGCCCATGAGAGATACTTCCACATCTTGCCATCCCGCAGATAAGCATAGAAAGATAACAGCATGAATGCGATACCGATCGTATCGAAAGACGGAGTCATGTGTGTTATCGCTTCGACATGCAGGGGCTGGACACTGAAGAACAACGCGGATGGTCCTGCGATCCAGTGCTTCTGCGTGATCTGGAAGATTATGAGATAGACAAGCAGTACACAAACCAGATTGACAATTATCGATTGCACATGATAGCCAATCGGATCAAGTCCGAAAAGACCATAGCTGATGGTATAGAATATGCTTCTCAATGGACGATATACACCCCAATGGTTCGCAGGCACGTTGCCTTCGAAGAACTTGCCGACATTTGCGAACGATCTTGTCTCTTCCCAACCGACTATGAAATCAAGATCATCTCCAACGAATTCATTCTTATAGATGTTTGAGTAAGCGAGCAGAGAGACTATAATGATTGGTATGAGCCACATCAGATGTTTTTTGTGTCGCATAGAATATTTCGAGTGATCAGGGCGTTATATATTTTGCTCCCTCAGTCTTTCGACAGCATCCATATATTCTTTCGCGCGACCGATTATCGACGGCAGTAGAAACCGTTCTATCCTGTCTTCGAATATCTCTACCAAAGGCGCGTCTTCATTGATGCGATAAAGATTGCCGACACGTTCAAGGATGAATATATCGCGCAGCCGTTTCAGTTGACGACGGATGTTTGATGACGCTACCCCGTTCATCATCAGATTGTTCTCTCTTCTGATAGAGATCACAGAATCTTCGACTGCTTTTGAAGAAGGATGCTTAAGCTTGATCACAGAAAGCAATATATCAACAATGACATCCCGCGAATCCCCTGGCTGCAGAAGACCAAGACTGAGACAGAGCTTCTTCACCAGCTCACGGTCAGACTGGCCGTTAGGTTTCTCATACTTTCGGAGAGTGATCTCAGCAAGTGGAGTGTCTTTGAACGCTTTCATGGAAAAGAATGAAGAGATTATATAATATATACCCTACCCAAGCATGTCCAGTGAGTCCAGTGGGATCACATCTGATCCATCATATCGATGCAATCGCTGATGAATGGAAGTTTGTCTTTTATATGCAAAAAACCGCCCCAAAGGCTGTTCCATGCAAGCAATTTGCATTGATACCTGTTCAGTTCGAATATGTTTGCGAAATGCATGTACTCCTGTATAAGATCAGTATTATCCATCGTCGTATTATCAGTGCATGGAACCACTTTTGCGCCTGCATCGAGATACATCCCAGCAGGGGTCACGCTCCGTCTTGTGGTTGTGTTTGTATGTGCATTGCTTGACAGACACACTTCAAGTGCGATGCTGTTTGCGACGATATAATCAAGAAGGCTCTGATGGAAATATAATTTAGTACCATGTCCAATCCTGTTCGCGCTGAGATCATAGATCGCTGCTGATATCGCCGCATGGTTCGCGCTTTCGCCGGCATGGATAGTCCTCTGCATCTTCGCGTCATCGATTTTATATAAGTAATGTTTGAATGCCTTAAGAGGGAAATCTTCTGCGCCACAGAGATCGAAACCGATCGGGAAATGATGTTCCTGATAATATTTCTTCGCGACAGTGGCTATGTCGACTGTCTCTCGCAGATTGAACTGTGCCTGCTTGATCTTCTGCCTTTCGATAGGATCGGCTATCGTCTCTGGATCGACCATGCTGCATTTCATGCCGCTGATTATAAGACCTGTCCTGAATCCATATTTCACGACATGTCTTTTATAACCACGCCAGTCTGGTTCCATCTTTTCATGCTTGAATGGATCCTCTGCGCTGCAAAGCCCTTCGACCACAGCTTCTATTATCTTCTTTGACCAAAGACCATCGCAGATATAATTAGTAGGTGAGAAACGAAGCTCAAGATACCTGACACCTTCATTCTCTACTGCGCTCCGTGCTATCTCTTCAGAAGTCTCCCGCAGAGCCTGTCTATCCATGAGCACTCTTTCAGTGAGCTTGAAACGCGTCAGATATGGACCTAATGTCTCGAATTGGCCAGGATCGCAGATGATTGTATGCAACTTATCCTTGTCATAAGCATCCATCTGAAAACCGTTCTCACCTGCTATCCTGACAATCTCAGACTCAAGTCCCTGTCTTCTTACTTCATGATCGAAACGCTCAAAAGACATGCTACCACCAAGATGCCTGTGCAGATCGCCTTTTGGCATAGCTCGCAGATAATCCTCATTAGGTTTTTGGCAGTCTCCACGCTTTTTTTTAGGAAGCCTGTGTTTCTGTTCCATGATACTTGTGAATGACATCAATTGGAAAGAATGGACATCCAAATATAAAGTTTCCGATTAAGCACCGCTAAGTGGTGACGGAAGCCCATTACTTCGTGTATTATATTAATACTCTCGAAGCACACCAAAATAACTACCACTCCAGAATCGGAACATTTATATAGCATCAAATTTTCCCATCGACACCTTTATCATAATCGATAAAGGACAAACATCCACGATTTTTGTCGACAAAGGTGGTAAATAATGATGAAAAAAACAATATTATGCACTATTGCAATGATGTTCTTGCTTGTGCTTGGTGTCAGTGCGGCTGATCTTCAGTTCACAAGTCAGTCCATAAGCCCAAGCCTAGCAGACGTTGGAGCAAACGTGCAGTTCCAGTATGCTGTTGATAACACAGCAGCAGCAACAGACTATACTGGACTGCAAGTAGAATGGACCAACTTTACGCACAGTGACACGGTCACTATCATGGGCGGATTTTCGCCAGGAAAGAGCTCACTCTTCAGCCTCAATGCTGGGGAAACGACAGCCCTTACCAATGGCATATTCACTGTACCATCGACACAGAAGGCAGGTGTCTACAAGTCTACATTCAGCGTAATGAATGGAGCTACAGTAGAAGATACACATGAGTTCCAGGTCGAAGTCAAGGAGAAACCAAGCCTGACTGTGACCGCGACAAGCCCGACAGTGATCCAGGGCAAGACAGGAACAATGACACTGACTTTCCAAAATACAGGAAACAAGGATCTTGCTATCTCTTATAGTTCTACACCATTCATACTCGGAGGAGATACACTCTCTTCAAGTGGAACATCAGGAAGCATAAATCTTGGACTTGGTCAGACTGTGACTAAGACCATCACACTAAGTTCAGTATTGACACAGACTGTCGGCGCATACAACGCAACAATGAATGTTGTAGTCGCAGGTCATTCTTCTTTGAACACAGCAAAGCAAGTACAGGCTAATGTGAAATCCCCAACACAGAAACTGGAGATCACAGAAGGCACAATCGACTTTGGCGAAGAAGATAGAGAACTTCAGGTCTCACAGACATTCACTGTGAAGAACACAGGAGACGTGACACTGAACAATCTGACAGTTACACACACAATCAACAACGCATATAATGTTGTCATGAGCAATACAAATCTTGGAAACCTTGCTCCTGGCGCGACATCTACAGTAACCATGTCACTTGAACTTCCAGATGACGAGGATGCTGGTGATCTCACCCTTGGCACAGTCACTGTAAGATCAGCAGAAGCAGTGGCAACAAGCGCATCAGTCAAAGTGACTGTCGCAAACAAGCTCAAGATCAGCAACATCGAAGTCAAAGTCTCAAGCGATAAGAAGAAATCGTATGATGACGGCGACACAATCAGCAAAGTTATGCCGCTTGATCAAGTTGAATTCATGGTTGAAGTAGAGAACCTATTCAATAACAAAGGCGACTTCGATTACGATATCGAGGATATCACAATCGAGCTCACTATCAAAGACATCGATGATGGAAGCGATCTTGAAGAACAGTCATCCACATTTGACGTCAAAGCCGATGACAAAGAGACCGAGACCCTCACAATCGATGTGCCTATGGAAGTAGACCACGACGATGAGTTCGATGTCGAGATCTATGTCGAAGGCGAAGATGAGAATGGCGCGCTTCACACAGCGACCGCAAATCTGAAGCTCAAGATCGAGAAAGAGAAGCATCAGTTGATCTTTAAGAATGCCGATCTATCTCCAGACACAATCACCTGCGAGAAGAGCGTCATCCTAAGTATCGATGTCGTCAACCTTGGAAGAGACCAGGAAGATGATGTTGTGCTAAAGATCAAGAACTCTGATCTTGATGTCAACATCTTAGAAAATATAGGCGATATGTCTGAAGACTATGACGATGATGAATTTGAGTTCCAGAAATTCTACACTTTCCAGGTCCCAAGCGGACTCAAAGCGGGTAGTTATGACTTGAAGCTCGAGCTCTACACAGACAAGACAGATTTAGACGAAGCGACACAGGTCACCCTTAATGTGGGTAAATGTGTGGTAAGCACTGAAGACACAACACCAGTAGTAGAAGAACCAAAGAAGGACACTTCTGTCGTTGTTGTCAAGGACACTGGAAGCTCAACATCAGTTGTTGATACAAGTGATTCCACAACAGCGCCTGCCGCAGACAGCAACGATTTTGTCACAGCAACAACTGTCACAGATTCAAGCGATGAAGATGAAGGGACTTCGATATGGTACCTCATACTGCTTGGTGTCGGAAACGTTGTCATCGTTGTGATGATACTCGTGCTGATTGCAAAAGCGCTTCGAAAAAATTAAGACAGGGGATATTTCCCTTTTTTCTTATTTATTTTTATAAATTCTGATTACAAAAATATATAAATCATCACCTAATACTTTGATTTGACAGAGGGGACGACTTATGGCAGATAAGACCAAAAAAGAACTTGATGATATTCCGGATTATCCTGATGAAGAATCTCCTGAAGATGAAACTTTAGATATGATTCTATTAGATGATGAGGAATATCCGATCGATGAAGACCTGGATCTAGATTCTGTGATCGATCCAGAGGACAATATCTTCGCGGCCCCAAAATATGAAAAAAATGAAAAATATATCGATCGGATCAAGATATATAAATGCGATATGTTCAATCCATTCAAACTCACGAATAACCCTGAATTAGTGAGGAATTGTCTTCCTCGCGATATTGCAGAAGAGACAAAAGATTATGTGATCATACCTGATTCAATCGATGGCATCATCATAGAAGGAAAATATGAATGGCAAGAGAGAGGCAAGAAAAAAGAGCACCTAGAAGAAGCTGAGAAAGAAGCAAAGAGAAAGATACATAAAGCAAGGCTTGGAAGGATCCGTGAGCTTGCGATAACAAATGATTGCGATCTTGTGCTCTACGCTGTGACTGGTGAACCATTCAATCCAAAAAATATCGGTGGGATATTTCGAAAAGGTATGACAGAATACACAATCATGAGCAATTGCAATGTCTATATGCTCAAAAAGGTTAAAGAATAAGACTTTCTTCGAATCTCAACAACCTTTGTCTGGTGTAGAGGAAACGTTCGTTTGCGATCATCACAAGGATTCTGAGATATGGATCATCAACAATGATCTTTCCATCGAGTGCGACTGGCGCATCGAGTTTCTCTGAACCCATGATCTCGATCATGACTCTCCTTTTTGTGGCCATGATCCCAGATCTTTTGAAACCGCAGGCTTTCGCATGATTGATCAGCTTCTGTGCGGATGCGATCGACCTGCAACAGACATGGAGTATCGCTGATTCCTGCCGAAAATATATCCTGCAGGTATAATTTTTGGCCTTGTCTTTCAAAGCGTCTGATACATCTTCAAAATCAACTTTTTCATGTGACGCAAGCAGCCATTCAGCTTCATCTTTCCGTCTTGATTCTGGATATGCCAATAGGACTATACGCCCTGCGCATGAACTAGTCGTATAATAATCCTCGCTGCGATTTATCTTGTCCAGAAGAGGGATTACAGCCTCATCAACAGAGCCTTTCTTTGACCTGTCCTTCGATCTGTCAACATTCAGCCTTTCCATGTATTTGCTCTTATCTTCGTCAAAATCCATCTGAAGAAGGGAATATAAAGAGAGATTATAAAAGTTACGCAGAGAAAAAAAACCAGACGAACCTTCGATACTATTAAAAACAGAACCAGACCATACCCATTTCATGTACAAGATAAAACAGATCCCAGAGGATTTCATAGTCAAGGAGATATTCTCTCCGATGATAGATGATGGCAAATATGCTTATTATGTGCTGAAGAAACGATCTTACAATACAATCGATGCTATCAAGCATATCGCTGCATCATTGGATATCCCGATGAAGTTCATAAATTTCGCGGGCACAAAGGATCGCAATGCCGTGACAGAACAATATATCTCGATATCGATGGGACCAAGAAAAGATCTTTCTTGGAAAGATATCGAACTTAGATATCTTGGCAATGGAAAAGAGAGGATCAACTTAGGCTCGCATGATGGCAATCATTTCGAGATCACTGTGCGATCTTTAGAAGACAGGAAAATAAATGTGCCAAGAGCAGTGCCAAATTACTTCGGCAGGCAGAGATTCGGGGAAGGCGGCGGTAATGTAGAAATCGGAAGGCTGCTCTTGAAGAAGCAGTTCAAAGAGGCGCTGATATTGATTGACGGTAATGTGTCTTCTAACCCGATAAAAGAACTCAAACTGATACCAAAGCAGCTTCTGAGATTATATATCCATGCATTCCAGTCAGATATATGGAACAAGGCAGTCTCAAAGATGCTTATGAGATCTATTGGGAAAGAGAAAGATGGTCTCTGGTTTCCTGAAGTGGATATCGATGATGAAACGCTCCCTTTGCTTGGCTTTGATGATACTATGGAAGGGCCTGATGATTTCATGGCTGAATCTGAAAAACTGCTTTTGATGTATGACATAACAAGAAGAGATTTCATCATCCGGCAGATACCTGAATTATCATCTGATGGTGATATGAGAAAATTATTGATAGATGTAAAAGATCTTTCTATATCTGATCCAGAACCAGATGAATTGAATCCTGGAAAATACAAGATCAAGGCTTGTTTCTTCTTGCCAAAGGGATGCTATGCCACAATATTGATCACTGCCCTGTTTTCTGCGGATTAGCTGCAAAGCCATCTGTCAGATTGAGTAAGTCCACCACTTATAAAATATCCGTTGCAGGACGGCATTCTGCGTAAGTTTTATATAATCAATATATTCAAACTAAGATAGGTGTTATATAATGAGTGATTTCATCACATGGGTATATCTTTTGGCTGTGTGTGTCTCGGTAGTCATAAGTATGTGGGAACTTCTCCACAAGCGAGAGATGCATCGGAAGATACACCGGCATATCGGGAAAGATTAGGCGAGCCCCATAAGATTTATTAACTGACATTCTAATACTTGTTATCATGCAAGAAGTGATTATACGGCTAAGAAGAGATCTAAAAGAGATAGAAGATGCTCTATCAGCGTCAGGAGTGAGAGGAGCGGACCTGTCCAAAGCTAAGGCGAAGGCACATATCACTCTTGATTATAAAGCGCAGAGAGCGAAGTATTTCATGAATCGTTTCAGCCATGCCATCATATCTGCGAAAAGTTGCGTAAAAGAACTTGAAGAGCAACACAAAAGCATGATCATGACCCAATCAAATGTGTCGGCCATGAAAGAGCTTGTCGCCAGATTCGAGACAGAATGTAATGATAGCCATTTCAGCAATGCGGAGAAGACATTGAAAGACATGAAAAGCCTGCTACCAAAAGTCGATATGCAGACCACTGAGAAGATAGCTTATGATATACCTGCTCTTCCAAATGCCATCATGCTGGAAGTCACAGAGGACCTCTCAGAGCTCAAGAGATGTCTTGACGCAAACTGTCTTCGAAGTGCGATAATCTTATGCGGAAGGATTCTTGAAACCATCCTCCACCGAAAATATTACGAACATACAAACAATGATCTTCTTGAGACATCACCTGGTATCGGTCTTGGCAAGATAATCGCGAAGATGTCTGATGCAAAGATATCGCTTCCAGTCGGACTCAATGAACAGATCCATCTGATAAATAATGTCAGGATCATGTCTGTGCATAAGAAAAAAAGGATCTTCGCGCCATCAAAAGGCCAAACCCAGGCGATTGTGCTTTTCACGCTCGACACAGTAAGGACGCTGTTCAGTGGAAAGTAGGTTTTATAAAGGTCAAATCCAGGTAAATCAATATGGCATTGCTCAATAGTATCAAAACAGTGATACAAGGATATCTTCCTGAAGCGTTACAAGAATATTGGTATATTGTGCCGATCTGGGCAGTGATAATGCTTATTCTCATAATCGTCCTGATAGCAAAGGCCCTGACAAAGAAAAAAGGCACAGTCGCTGTGCAGAATTTCAAGCAGCAGAACAAACCAAGCACAGTGATACCTGCTGAGCATCAAAAACTCATGGAACAGCATAATGTGCATGTCCCACACACAGAATTCAATATGCTTGACAATTACATCTTGCAGATGCTGGAGCGTAAAGTCCCTGCGAAGATGATAAAGAAGTATCTTGTCAGTGTGGGATGGGACCCAAAAGTGATAGATGAAGCGTATATAAGATTGATGAAACGGTGATTTCTGGATGCAGATAGATAGGAGACTGATAAGCTATGTGAGACAGCATAAAGATCTTGGCTATTCAGACAATGTGCTAAAGGCGCATCTCTTGAAACATGGATATCCTATCGAGATCATACATGAGATAATGCTAAGAGCTTCCCAAAAAAAAGAGCCCGATAAGATGATCGATAGGCTGAATATCGAAGCCAAGGGCACATTCCATTATCTAAAAGTCATGTTCATGACAATTTTTGGCATCGCGGCGTTTGCTTCGCTCATGCTTTTCTTTGAGATAAAAGAGCCAATCGCGATAGCACTCGTGTGCTTTCTTATCGTGATATATGGGACTGTCTGTGCCACGATACTGAACAAGAGCGCGACCAGTTCGACTGCTTTTGAACTTGGCATCTATATCGTCGCTTCAGTCACATCGTTGCTCTTGTCCACAGTCTTTGTCTTCATGGACAGCCTTGCGGTCGCTTACAAAAGCACAGGAGAATTAGCTAGTAGCATGAGATATATGATCCATCCTATGCCTGACCCATTCATCGCAGGGATCTTGTTCGCTTTCTTATTTTCATTACCATCTCTGATGTATTATTTCAGATGGGAAGAGAAGAGACATTTTGTGTTCATCAGCTATCTTATATGGATGATCGCTTATGTCATAGTGCATAAGATCCTGATGCCTATGCTTTTCTAATATTCTTCTGTTGTCGTGAAATGTCTTCCATCCAGATGGAAAAGCCGCTTCTCTTTTTTTGCGAGGTGATAATTGACGACCTTTCCGACAAATATAGTGTGATCTCCGCTATCGATGGAATCTATCAGTTCACATTCAAGAAAACCTATCGGGTCTGCCACCCTAGCACAATCTATCTTTTCGCAATATCCTTTTGCAAGACCGGTCTCTTTGAACTTATCCTTGACTTGACCAGAGACTGTCCCGCACTTGATGATCTCCGCCTCTGATGAAGCAGCCATGAAATTGACACAGAATACCCCTGATTTGAGTATCATCTGATGCGAGAATTCAAGCTTCCCTATCGATATGGCATATAAGAACGGTTTATAAGAGCAAGGCATATGCCAGTCTACTGTTATCAGATTGTCTTTTCGTGCCTTTTTTCCCATGACTTCCATGACTGCAGAGACAGAGACCAGTATCACTTGTCTTGGTTCAACAAGGCCTATTATATCAATCATATGAAAATCTATTGTAGATGGGCTTATAATAAGCTTTCTTTGAGAAGGACCAGAACCATGCACTAGACCAAATCGCACAGCACATAACACACTGCTCATAGCCCACATCTCCACACCCCATAGCCCATAAGCCCAAAACACCCATATATGGCCTTCAGCACGGTTAAATTTAAAAATAGGTCATCCCCTCATAATAGCATGCAAGATCAGATACTTGATATGCTAGTCAAAGAGGACGAGATCACCTGGTATACCATCATTATGGACCTCATACGCACAGAGCAGATGGATCCATGGGATATAGATATCTCCATTCTCGCAAACAAATATATCGAGACCATAAAAAAACTGAAAGAAGCGAATCTGAGCATTTCAGGAAAGGTCCTCTTGGCATCTGCCATACTGCTGAAGATCAAATCGACAAAACTGGTCGATGAGGATCTCATGAACTTGGATCGGATGATGCATTTTGATGAAGAGAATGATGATTTTGAGGAAGATATGGGGGGAGACGGCAATGATTCTTTGATCCCGATTAAAGTGCCAAAGCATTTCCTGCTTCCAAGAGTCCCTCAGCCAAGAAAGAGAAAAGTGTCTATCTATGATCTGATTGACGCATTGCAAAAAGCGTTGAATGTCACAAAAAGAAGGGCTGTTCGGGAGATACTTGAGAATATCCATGTTCATACGCCAGGAAGGAAATTCGATATCAATGAGATGATAGACAAGGTATTCGAGAAAGTAACTGTTTTTTACAGTTCAAAAAATGAAGAGAAAAATACTTTGAAATTCAGCAAGCTCATCGGATCCGAGAGCAAAGAAGATGTCGTGCATACATTGATTCCTCTCCTGCATCTATCGAACATGAGAAAGGTGGATCTTGAACAGGAAGGTCTTTTTACGGATATAGATATTATAATGGTCGATCAAAAGAAGATCGGAGAGAGCAGACCTGGAAAATATGAAAAAGAGCAAAAACAGATCAAACTCCAAAAAAGAAGACTGAAAAAGAAAGGTGAAGAAGAGATGAAAAAAGATGAAAAGAACGCAGATGAGAAAGAAGAATCAGATGTCGAAGAAGAGAAAGAAGTAGCACCTTTCATAAGCAATGTCCAGCCATCCGCGGAACTTGGGGGCGACCCAGATGTAATGACTGACGAGTCCGGTGAACCCATGCTTGTATCTGAAGTATATGATACTCCTGATGTAAAGGATAAAGAAGAAGAGTCCGAAAAAGCGGATTATATACAATAGGTCATTATTTCTATTTCTTTTTGTGAATATACATTTATTCCGGCTAATGTGAAACCCTCTTCTAGAATACAATAAAAAATATAAGCATCTCTCGACGGTAAAATAGTTGTTAAGACGTACTTTCCCGTCGAGGTGATGCCAATGAAAATAATCCAAGACAAGTATAAA
>Ga0210019_1004213_pt1 | contig 12641 bp, 14 predicted proteins | sample CryGeyCG2114_020_2_FD_183969 | JGI IMG/M metagenome (GOLD analysis project Ga0210019, IMG submission 183969) | Groundwater microbial communities from aquifer - Crystal Geyser CG11_big_fil_rev_8/21/14_0.20 (SPAdes) (version 2) | ecosystem: Environmental > Aquatic > Deep subsurface > Groundwater ...
CATTGACATTTACCTATATTTTCGATATTCTCTTGACGCAAAAGAAAACACGGCCCTATCGTCTAACGGTTAGGACATCAGGTTCTCATCCTGGAAATCCGGGTTCGATTCCCGGTAGGGTCACCAAAGAGGACTCATCTATATGATGAGTTCTTTTTGTTGCGAACATTGGCGACAAAACAGGTGTTTCAAATCCTGAATAGGTGTAGACGGGTTTTTCTGGGAAAATCAAACTCTGCAACTGCTGTTTTTGCGTGAAGTCGGCTTCAACCCATGTCTCTGGGAGTGTTCCAACAAATCCAAAAACGTAATCGACCGCTTCATCGATGTTGAATGTTTCAAGTCGCATCTTTGCGAGCTTGGTGTGTTGGTCTGCGATGCGATTTTTTACCTCGGCAAACTCCTCTTTGAAATCGTCGTCCTCGATGAGTTCTTTTTTCTTCATGGCGATGAGCGCTTTCTTTTCCTCTTCGAATCGTTCGAGCTCCACGGTCAAGCGCTTTCGTTCTTCATTGATGGTTTCGTACTGTTCATCCCATACGTCCAAGATCACCGCTTTGAAGGCTTTGAGGAACTTCTGCTTTGGTGTGATCTGTGCCAAGTAGTCGGCAAACTCCTGCTCGAGTGTGTCCTTGGGTATAGAGCGCACTTTTGTCGGACACTCTTTTAAATAACAGCGGTAATACGGAAACTTGGCGCCAGATTTGCCTGTTGAAAATGAAGCAGTCATCGGACGGCCACAGAACCCGCAAATAACTTGGTGGCGCAAAGGAAAGGCATCGTCGCTTCGTCTTTTGGCGATAGCGTCCGCCCTGCTTGAGCCATTGAGGAGCGACTGACAGATGTTGAACGTCTCCATGCTCACAAGTGGCTCGTGCAAACCTTTATACTCCTTACCACCCGACACCATGCGCCCCGTGTAAAAGACGTTTCTAATGAGTTTTGAAATGAGCTGTGAGGAGATCTCGTTTCCTTGTTCCGTTCGTAAACCTCGCTCATTGACGGCGACTCGAACTTCCTCAAACGTGAAGATGCCTTTTGCAAACTCCTCAAAGATCCATGTGATGTGCTGCGCTCGATCGCTGTCTGGCGTAACGATCTTCTCTCCCGCCTTTGTTCGTGTGTTTCTGTAACCGATGGGAGCTTTCCATTGCCAATATCCCTTTTCGAGCTTCGTCTGCATACAGTCCTTTGTACGCTCCCCACGGATCTGATTATCAAATTGGGCATTGGCTGCCATAACGTTACCAATAAACTGACCCGCTGGCGTTTCGTCGATGGCTTCCGTAACTGACATAAGCCTGATGCCGAGCTTGGTCAACAACACAAGGATGGTGCTGTAATCGTTGACGTTTCGGGAAAGACGGTCGACCTTGTAGACAATCACGCAGTCGATCTCCTTGGCGTGCTTTGTGCAGTAGGCGAGCATAGCTTGGAGACCCTCACGTTCGGCGGTTTTTGCCGATACACCGTCATCATGGAAATCTTTGACGACCTCGACTCCCAACCCTTTGGCGTGACCACGGCATGACTTCTCTTGTTGCTCCAAGCTGATACCAAAAGTCGCCTGTTCCTCGGTCGAAACACGGTAGTAGATGAGTCCTTTGAGTTGTCGGCCTTGGTCGGAGTCCATAGCGATAGTATGCCAGTTTTATGCTTGATTATCAACGAGCGGGGAGAACTCCCAGTCGTTCTTTTTTCCACTTCTCAAATGCCAATCTGGCTGCACGATACTGTGCATCTCGAAGCTGGCGAATCTCCTCATCGCTCATACCCTTTACGTCTTCGCCGAGCAGCTTTTTGTACTTCGAGAGCGGCAACATAAAACTTACACATCATCTTTCGATGCCACTTTACGAAGTAAGGTTTGCAGTTCGTTCTCGCTGATGTTATAGCGCACCTCGCCAGATCCGTTCTGTACGGCCTCAATCTCTCGCAAGAGTTCAATCTGTCGGCTCTCCTCAATATGTCCATAGCCATAAGAGCCGAACGTGGTAACGACGTTTTCGTGTCCAAGGTTCTGACTGATGGCCTTTTTCTGCTCCTCGGTCAAAGGTTTTTTCATGAACTCCTTGACGAGTAAGTGTCGGAATGAGTGCGGATTGTAATACGGTTCTTCAACCGCCTTGAATCGCTTTTCAAAGATCTTGCGAGCAGGGCTGCTATTTGACCAAAAGATCGGCTCCACTTCGCCCGTGCTGTAGTAGCTGATATTTTCTTTTCCGTTTTCTACCTTTGTGGCAGGAAAGAGTGGGTCGTTTTCCTTGAATCCCCGTTCGTTTTTGAGGTATTCGTACCACTCAACGAAATAACGCTGCGCCTCTTTATACTCGATGGGAAAGAACGCTGTCGTGATTCGCTTGCTGAACTTCGTTTTGACCTCATTACTCGGATCTTGGTCGACCACCATTTCATGCGGGTCAAAAGCACTCATGGGAAGACTGACAATCGCTGAAATGCGTGCGCCTGTAATAAGAGTAAAGCTCAAGAGAGCCCGATCTCGCTTGTCTATCTCCGTGTTGGGCTCAATGCCCTCGATGGTTTTCTTGACCACCTCCATGGACGGCACACGTCGTCGTTTGCTTTGGAGCGCTTGTCGGGACTCTTTTTTGCCGAGTTTGAGAAACTCAACATCCGTCTCTTGGATATGCTGACGGTATCCGTCTTGGCGTGAGAGCCAAAAAAAGAAGTCGTTGACCTTGCGAATGGTCTGATACTGGAAGCTAACGCTCAACGTGTCACCACGTTTGCCTTTTCGGGTTGCGAGCCAGTCCTTGAACTCAACGGCACGCTTCTTGTTGAACGCTCGAAAGTCGACATCTTTGGAAAAGTCCTGCCATTGGAGAATCGATCCCTCGTAGGTGATGATGGAGTTCTGGGAGTACCCTCGTGACTCTTTGAGGTAGTCGAAATACTGTCGTTTTACGAGCTCATTCTCGTAGCGGATTTCCTCCTTCGTTTTAGTTGATTTGTTGGTTTGTTGTGATTGGGACATATACGTTATGTTATTGAGAATCCATCAATCCTTTTGGGAGTGGCTTGAGCAGACGGGAGAGTTTTCCGTTGCAGACCTCGCAACGACCCATTTTGCTGTACTGTTCCACGTTCTTTTTTCCGATCCGTTTGCCTGTCGTTTCGAGTCGTTCGGTATCAGGTTTTGCCCTGACCGCCTGCTTGCACGAGAGGCAAAAGAACTCATCCTCTGCGAGCGGTACTTTCCGATCCGCACGCATCGTTTTGATGAAGTCGTAGAGTACTTGGCCGTAGAACAGTAGCGGCTTCTTGTTTGGCATGATCGGCTTGAGACCCAGCTTCATCCACCGCTGTATGGTTTTACGGTCAACGTCCAACAATGCTGCGATCTCCTTGGAGTCGTAGGTGTGGCGTCGTTTGATATTGTGAAGCAGATAGTTACGCATGTGTTTTTTTCGGTCTCTCACTCCTCTGCTTTCCATGCGGCTGTACAAGTTGCGGGTGTGTCAAATCTTGAAAACTGTGGGGAAGTAAAAACAAAAAAAGCCCCAGTTCTTGGAGTTTTTCTGTGTGGTCGTTTCTCGTTTTCGCTTCGTTCGAGTAACTGGTCGAACAATCACTCGAATGAGTGTCCTATTTGCAGCAATCAAGGCAAGGGTTCAAACGATATCGATCCCGTCCGTCTTTTCCAATGACTTCCTTGGTTCCATAGCTGACTGCCGCACCATTGACTTGCTTCTTGTACGTGGAAATCGTGCCTTTGTGATCGCTGGCAAACCTATTTGCGAGGATTGATAGTTCAACCGTTGGATCGTTCTTATACCGTGCGTTGTATAGAAACTCGATCATGCGTACCACTTGGGCGTTTACTGGTAGTTTCCCAGCAAACTGCCCGAGACCCTTGTTTTGGAACAACAGTTTTTTCTCCTCCAGCATCAAGATGATGTGCTCATCGAGCTTGATTGATTTCTCATTATCAACGGCATAGTCCCGACGGAAGTGGGTTTCCTCGGCAGTCTCGTCAAGTTGCAAACCTTCCGCATCTACTTCATCAATGAGGTTGAGCAATGGAACGGTATGCACCTCAACAGTAGAGGCGACCCTTTCATGGTCGCTCACAAACAGAATGGCGGCATTGTTGCGTGAACGGGCATATCTGACATTTTCCTCCGTGAGTTCATCGAGTCCGCAGATAAAAAACAGATGTTGCACTCCCTGTGCGAGTTCAACGCTCCCCAGCTCCCAAAAAACGCCATCCTGCTTGATGTTGACCTGTGTAGGCTCCACACCTTCGGCATCAAGAAAAAGATCGAGGAGTCGCCGCACATTGAGGCTGTAAGCGAGTATGTCGTTTGGGTCGAGATACTGACGATCCGTGCTTTGAGAACAGGCGATAAACGGCGCTCCTGACTCATCGGTATGGACGGGGAGCAAGTGTGTATCGTCGCACGACTCGCAAAAGGATTCTTGGCGACGCTGCGTCGGCGCAAGGAGTTTTATCGTCACGAGTGCATCGAGGGCATCTTGCCCGATAAGATCCACCAGCGAGCGATAGCCCACATGCGTCCCATAGGGGCTGAAAAGTTGGAATACCTGACGCAAATCCTTCCTCATAGTACATCTACGGTATCAATACCCCACTTGATGAGGAGTTTTCGCACCAACATATCTTGCTCTCGACTCTTGAGGTTATGACCTTTGCCATGCGTGACATCGAAAGTCACAGGGCGATTTTTTCCATTGATTTTGAATACGACCTTGATCTTTGCTTGTAGAATATCAAAGAAATCAAAGTTTATATTGCGATATTTGAGTGCGCTTTTCATGCTTTCCACTCCACCTTTTGAGTCCGATCCAATGGTCAGGTGCAGCTTACTCCCGTTTGGTCGGTAGCGTAGGTTCATCGCTTTGAGTTCAACCGAATCTACATTTTGTTCCTCTGCAACGGACAACGGATCAGGATCAAGCGAGGCGAGAACACCTAGCTTGTACGAGCACGTTTTGCAGTCTTCATAGCGTAATTCAAGCACATCTTCCACGACGGCTCGATGGAGACCCTCTACTTTCGGTTGACCTCCCTTGATTTTCACCTCGAGCTTTTTGTCCTCAAGCCAGTACTGAATATACGCCCGCAAAATAGGGCGCCGAGGTGTATCTGGCTTGAGCTTGTCGTCCTCCTCAAACTTCAAATCATTTACAAACCGATCCTCCACATAGGCCACCATGCAGATGCGATCTGGCTTTTCGATAAGCTTGATTTTGCATCGTGTTTTTCGCCGTCCAAATGTAAACATTTCTTGTATAGCTTGCTCAAGCGTAGTGATGCCGTTGGTCAACGTTGCCACATCCACATCTGGGACAACGACGCTTTTCCAACTACAAATGTTATCAAGCTCATGCTCATCCACCGATGTGTTGAAAATGTCCTCGTGATTGAGGAAGAACCAAAGGGCTCTTGAGTGGTGGTTTGGAAGTTCATCGTACACGTCCCAGTCCACTTGCTTTTGCAAACGCTCCGCAGTTATTTGTAAGTACTCTACGGATGCCCACCCCGACATGTCGCTTATATCATTGAGTGCCGTGAGAACTTCGCCGTGTTTTTGTTTGTTTTGATTATCAATAACTCCTAAAAATCGGTCGGCACGAACCTCCTCGTCTTCACCATCGTGTATAATAAAATCCAGCTCTTGCTTTTTAGCGAACTCGCCAAGTAGCAAGGGGTCGAACTTCATCAGTAAGGTTGTAGGATCGAAACTTCCTGTGCCCGCCATAGATTGCAGATGATTGTCAACTTATGGTAAGTTATCAGATATGCAAGATCGGTCAACTCACGGAGAGCCAAAAAAGCTCGACGACGAGCTCCTGACTCTCAAGGAAGCGGCTGATTTGTTGCATTGTCATCCCAACACCTTGCGCAACTGGGACAACAAGGGCATCCTTGTGGCCGTGCGCTTTGGATCACGAGGTGATCGTAGGTACAGAAAGCGTGACGTATTGAAACTGATGGAGAAATAGCTCAACTGTTCATTCTGACAACTCAATAGCCTAACCCCAGCGAATCGCTGGGCATGGCACAAAAACCGACCAAGGCATTGAACCCACCGTTCAGTAAGCCTTGGTCGGTCGTACCTCGAAAGGGGTACGTGTGTCGAAAGACACCAAGCTGGCGGTGGGTTTTGTGTTCCACCACGCCAGCAACAAATCCGACCAAGGCTATGACAATCAAAGACAAACCCTCCCCGTTTTTGAAATGGGTAGGCGGGAAGCGCCAGCTTCTTGTTGAAATAGAAAAACGACTCCCTGAATCGTTCAACAACTACGTTGAGCCATTCGTTGGTGGTGGAGCCGTTTTTTTTGCTTTTCTCGACCGTTTTGAGCACGCCACGCTTGCCGACAATAACCTCGAGCTCATCATCACCTACAAGGCCATCAAAAAAGAACCAGAGGCGCTCATCGAACTACTCAAGGAGCACGACAAAGCGCACTCCAAGGACTACTACTACAAGATCAGAAAACAAGAGCCAAGAGATCCGCTCAAAGTGGCGGCACGCTTTTTGTATCTCAATAAAACCTGCTTCAACGGTCTGTATCGGGTCAACAAAAGCGGCAAGTTCAATGCTCCGATGGGGAGCTATAAAAATCCAAACATTGTGCAGCCTGACAAGATCCGTGTCTGTCATCTTGCCCTGCAAAAAGCGCATCTCATTCGTGGAGATTTTGAGATCGTTCGTGACTTTGTAAACAAGGGGGATTTTGTGTACTTCGACCCGCCCTATCACCCAACGACGGAGACGTCCTTTACCGCCTACACCGAGCACAACTTTACCGAAAAAGACCAAGTACGCCTGCGAGATTTTGTTTATGAACTGCACAAGAAAGGCGCCTACATCATGCTCTCCAACTCCAAGACCAAGCTCATCGACGACTTGTACCGCAATAAGTGCTTTACCAAGCATGTGGTCATGGCGCCACGCTTTGTGAACTGCAAGCCGACGGAGCGGAGCAAGGTCGAGGAGTTTCTCATAACAAACTATTGATTTTCTATGACGCAAAACACAAACGGTATGATGCAAGGTACCCGAGCCAACTATACGGGCAACGCCCTTGAACGAGTGATCCAACAATCGCTTGAGGCCAACGGCTACACGTTCGTCGACAAAAAGAAGTTCGATACCGCTCGTTATTTGGAGCAACCCATCTACACCGTCCAGTACCCGATCGGTAAAGGAATCTATGAGACAAAGCTCTACTGCGATTTTATTTTCTATCACCCACAAAAACATCCCGACTGCATGGTTATTGAGTCCAAGTGGCAGCAGTCATCTGGCTCGGTCGATGAGAAGTTCCCGTACTTGGTGCTCAACATTCGTGAGAAGTACCCATGCGCTACAATCATCGTACTTGATGGCGGCGGGTTCAAAAAAGGCGCCGAGGAGTGGCTTCGCAGACAGGTAAACGACAAACTCGTGCATGTGTTCAACATGATGGAGTTTCAAAAATGGTCGAATAGCGACGAGCTGTAAAGACTCAATCCGCAAAGGGTTTTTCTGCCTCATACCAAACCTTACCGTGTACAAGATCTTCGGTTTTTCGAGCATTGGCATGAGACAAGACGCCGAGATACGAATTGACGGATTGTGCCAGCGAAGCGGCACCCAGTTTATCCTTGTTGAACCTTTGCACTTTGTGGTCGAGGTTGCGAAACATCCTGCGCTTGGTCTTGGTGCGTAGCGTCACACAATGTGGTCGCACGACATAACCCAAAAAGTCAATGCCTTGATGCAGCGATCTGACGGAGACTTTTTTCGGATGTAAGGAAAGTCTCAACCGATCATTCAAAAATCCCTCGATAAGTGGAAGAAGTCGCTCAAGCTCATCTCGATCATGGTGCAGCACGACAAAATCGTCCGTATAGCGAGCGTAATGTTTTACCTTGAGCTTCTGCTTCACAAACTGGTCAAACTCGTTCATGTAGACGTTGGCAAAGAGCTGGGAGGTCAAGTTTCCGATGGGTACACCTTTACGTTCAAACAAGTTGGCGTATTCGGAAATATAGCTCCTTACAATCCTATCCAATAGCCACATGACATCGCCGTCTTTGATACGTCGCCCCAAAATACCAAGGAGGACATCATGGTCGATGGAGTCGAAAAAACGTCTCACATCGCATTTGAGAACGAAACACGGCCGTGTGTAGTTCTGACTGACCTTTCGGCTCATGCGTTCCACAGCGACTACACCTTTGTGCGTTCCTTTACCGACACGGCAAGAAAATGAGTTTGCAACAAAAGTCGGCTCAAAGATCGGGTTGAGAACTTGGAAAACAGCATGATGTACCACCCTGTCTCGTACTGTTGCCTTGTGAATATGGCGCTGCTTTGGGTCGGTGATGTAAAAGCCTGAATAGGCGCCGTGATGATAGGTTTTGCTGGATAGCTCACGGTGAAGCTCGAAAATGTTTTGCTCGAGCTCCCAATCAAAACGGGCGACATCCTTGCGGTGACGCTTTCCCTTGCGAAACTTCTCCCACGCCAAAAACAACGCACATGGTTCGATCATTTGGGAGAATACGTTGCGATAAATCCTCATAACAAAACTATGCTCGATGAGTTTGACATCCCCATTTTCAAGAAAGCCTACGATCTCTATTTGTACGTTTATGGACTGCGGGAGAGTGTACCAAAACAGGACAGGTATGCGCTTTGGCTGCGAATTGAGAAGATGAACCTCGATGTAATCGAGAAAATCTTGCACGCCAGTGCCCTGTACAAAGCCGAGAAAATAGAAGTGCTTGAGAAGGCAAGCGTTGATCTCAACATGCTACGGGTCTTCGTACGCATCGCAAAAGATACCAAAGTCCTTGATACGGCCAAGTACGCCAAGATCCAGCAGCAGATTGATGAAATAGGGCGAATGCTCGGCGGTTGGATAAAGCACTTCAAAGGAGAAAACGAAAGCGCTCCTCTGTAAGAGCGCTTTCTTGTAGGCGAGAGAGACTGCCGAGCGGAGGCCACGCCGAGATTGTCGTTAGGGTTGCTGTCGTTCCAGTTGTTGACGTTGAGGCCGTCCCCGTCGAAGTTCCCGACGTTGACGTGGTTGCCGTTCGAGTCGACGAACGTTGCCCGTTTTCATCCGTGACACCGAAGATCGAGGTTTACTGCCACAACGTGGCCTATGTTCTCTTTCTCCTGTATTTGATTTGGGAGCAGTTCTAATACAGAACATCTCCACCAGAAAGGGGCAAGAAGTTTCTCCATGCCTTGAATCGCACGCTATCGCAATCCGTAGACGGCGATATTCTGGCGAGCTCAAAGTGAGCGTCTTGTGAGGTAAAGCCGTAACCATACCCACAGGTACAAGACGGTGATTATTTTACCACGCAAAAAGAAAAAGAGGGCACCCACGTCGTTGCGGGTACCCTCCAAGGGTGAGTGAGCCGTGTCTTGCTCCAAAATCCACCTGTAGCGATCCGCCTACGGCGGAGGATCAAGGTTTCAAGAGGAGCAAGGGCTCAAGGGTCGAGGATCAGGACTTCCGAGCGGAGGCCACGCCGAGAGGGCCGTAAGGGCCGCTGTCGTACCAGTCGTCGACGCCGAGGCCGTCCCCGTCGAAGTACCCGACGTCGACGTGGCGGCCGTTCGAGTCGACGTCGCTGGTGCGGACGTAGACCTTCTCGAACAACCGCTCCCCCGTGGCGAGGAAGTGCAGGATCATCGTGTAGACGACCTGCCTCACCGAGGGGATCTCGTCGATCTGGCTGTCGATGAGCCGCTCCTGCTGGCTCCAGCTCTTGGAGAAGCTGCCGTCGACGGGGATCTTGCGGATGAGCCGCCAGCGAGCGTCTTCGATTCGCTTGGCGAACTCCTGCCCCTCGTACCAGTCCTGCTTGTAGAACAGCCCCATGCGAGCCTTCGCCCGCACGTCGAGGAGCGAGATGCCCGTGTCGTACTCGAGAATGTACTTGCTACGCACCTCGGGGGACATAGCACGGATGTCGGCCATGAGCTTCTCGGGGATGACCTCGGCCTGCTTGCGCTGGCTGTCGGTCATCTCACCGAAGAAGCGCTCGACCTCGGGGATACCGTGGAAGTCGGCACCCATGAGCTCACGGGCTTCCTTCTGCGTCTCGGTCTCCTCGTAGGTCAGCCCCAGCTTCTCCTTGACCTGCTCGACGAGCCACTCACGGAACTCGACGTCGTCGATGGACTGCTGGTAGAAGCGGTCAGGCATCCCAGCGATGCGCAGGGTGCCCACGAACTTGGCCTGACGAGCCAGCATCTGATCGGGGTAGCGATCCATTTCGGTTCCCTCTCTGTCGTATTGCCTCTGTTGAGTAGCGAGTTCACTCGGTCTCACAGAAGCCGTCCAAAAACGCTTTGGACGAACGGCTGGCCTCGGACATGAGACAAGCGCTTCAAACGACAAAATGTGCCGTACAAAGCGCCTATCTCATGCAAAATCCAATCCTTGCCTTTCAAAGAACAAGACGAAAATATACCACATTTTGGCCAAAATGTCAATGTTTTTGCCTCGAAATCGGCCTTTTTGTGGGAGATTTGGGCGATCTTTGGCTATCCCGTGAAACTGAACGACCGCTCCCCAAAGATATGCGGTAGCGTTTCTGACCATTGCTTGATTTGCTGGATCAAGGTGTTCCAATGCTCAATACAATGGGTCACCAACAACGAACTAATCGGCTTTTTTGAAGCCAACATGCGGGACGCGCGAAGCGCGTCCCAATGGTTTCCGCCTGAATTTCGCCCAGAATCCAAAGGAGAATTCGCCAAAAATGAATCCAAATCCGGCGCGTTGGCGCGCACTGATTTTTCGCCGAGGAGGAGGTTCGAGCCAAAGATTTCTTTGGCGCAGACCTTTTTCGCAAAAAGGTTACTCTCCCGCGCGATTTTAGGCAGATTCTCTGCCTCTTTTATCCATTCCGTCATAGGTTCGAGCCAGCCAGTCCGCTTTTGTTCGATCCGCGCCATTTGTTCCTCCAGCGACTTCTTTTCGGAAAGGAGTTTTGCTTTTTCTATGCGGTAGATTTCTCGCTCAATATCTTGCTCCAAATAGCCGTCCAGAAGTCGCTGGAGTTTCGTTTGTATAGCGCGGATTCTCTCTTGGCTTTCCTGAACAAAAGCGATTGAGGATTGGGCGGATTCTGATTTTTCTTTTTCTAACATCTCTCGTAATTGTTCCGCCCAATCCTGTCTCAAAGAAAATTTTTGAATGAGAGATGATAACTGGCGATCCAGTTCCTCTTGGCGAATACAAGGTTCGGGACATTTCATATCCTTTCGTTTTTTGGTGCAGTGGTAGTAAATATATTCGTGCTGGTTTCCATTTTTCTGCTTGTGGTGCGGCCTGCCTCTTTGCTTCAACACTTCCTGCGCCTTGTCAAAAATTTTCTTTGAGACGACTGGCTGATGCTTGCCTTCGTGGATTTCGCCACCATAGCGAAAATGTCCGTAGTAGAACGGATTGGAAAGGATAAAAGTAATTCTGTCTCGGTGGAGTCGCTTGCCGTTTCGAGAATGGATGCCGGATTGCGCCAAAAAGTTTGAGATGTCTTCGAGGCGCGAATTATTTTTTGCGTAGAGCGTAAAGGCCTTGCGGATAATCACACTTCGCTTTTTATCAACGACCACAGTTTTTGTCCGCACATCGTTGATATATCCCACAGGCGCAAGGCCTGGATATTCTCCGCGCCTCACTTTTTGGCGCAATCCTCGTTTAGTATTCTCGGCAAGCGAATCCACATAATATTTACTTTGCCCAAATGCGATATTGAGCATGAACTTTCCTTGCGAGGTATTTTCACACTAAAATTGTGGAAATTTCAGGTCCGCAAGTCCACCGCCGTCAAGCAGGTAGATAATCTTTCCACCATCAACAGAATTGCGCACCAATCTATCGGGGTGCCAAGCAAGGATAGCGTTTGCATCACCGTGTTCTATACGCTCTATCATCTTGTTAAAAATCGGACGACCGGTAACTTTGGCAGACCGCTTTTCAATCAACTCCTCGGCGATATGCAAACCCTCTTGCTTGGCAAAGGCGCGCAATTCTGTGATCTGCGCTTCAATACTCAAAACCTGCTTGTCCTCAACATCGGTGGACTTGCGGGCGTAGAAAAAATATTTGTTATTGTTCATGCTCATAAAATTATTGGGCAAAGCAAATCCGATACAGAATTAAAATCGCACGGGAGGCGAACCTCGTCTTGGCGGGCAGAGAGGCGCGCGAGAGCGCGCCGAAAAGCATTGCATTCCCCCCACAAAATCAGTGGACGGCGCTTTGCGCCGCCAACCAAAAAGTCGGTCAAATTGAAAAAAGTCAGATTTTGGTGTGTCTTTACAGTTTGGCTCGAACTCATTTTATCAAAAACTGCTGAGCGAAACCAGACTAAGGAAGCCAGCCCGCCGCCGCTCGCTGGCACTCGCCACCCAGCAAAAAAGTTTTCTCTGCATTTCTGATTTTGCGCGCGACGGATTTTTTCTTCTAAAAGGAAAAGAAAACTTTTTTGCTGGGTTCTGCTCTCAACGAGCAGGGCGGCGGGACTGGCCTCTATTTTTTGCAAGGGAATGGCGGAATTCCCCCCACACCCCCCTTCCGCCATTCCCTTGCGGGGACGGTACGGGAACAGAAATTTTCGGCGGACGGATTTTTCG
>Ga0210019_1004214_pt1 | contig 12641 bp, 20 predicted proteins | sample CryGeyCG2114_020_2_FD_183969 | JGI IMG/M metagenome (GOLD analysis project Ga0210019, IMG submission 183969) | Groundwater microbial communities from aquifer - Crystal Geyser CG11_big_fil_rev_8/21/14_0.20 (SPAdes) (version 2) | ecosystem: Environmental > Aquatic > Deep subsurface > Groundwater ...
TTCAGCCTGAGTTCCTTTGCCAGCACCGGGTGGACCCATGACAATAATGATTTTCATAGATTTAAGATTTAAGATTTAAGTTAACTTTAATCTTTCAACTTTCAACTTTAATCTAAAAGGTCTCATACTCTCTCATTTCCAATTGGGCTCGAATTGCCTGCACCGTTTCTAAAACCACTGAAACAACAATCAAAAGAGAAGTCCCACCGACTAAAAAACTAAAAGCAGCTACTTTGGTTACGCCTTGAATAATTGAAGGTGCCAAGGCAATAAATCCCAAAAACAGGGCTCCAATTGGTAAAATTCGATTTAGAACATAGGCTAAAAATTTGGCTGTACTTTCTCCCGGTCTGATTCCCGGAATAAATCCACCCATTTTTTGTAAGTTTTCGGAAATGGATTTTGGTTCAAAAGTTATCATGGTGTAAAAAAAAGTAAAGAGGAAAACTAAAATAAAATATAAAATTCCGTAAATGGAAGAGTTTTTAAAAAGATTTGACACAAGTTGAGCTGCTTTCCCTAAAAAACCAGATGAGGCGCCTAAAAAATTAGCAATCATTGGAGGAAAAGTTAAAATTGATAAGGCAAAAATAATTGGCATGACACCTGCCGGATTAATATTCAGAGGTAAATATGTAGAGACACCGCCATAAACCCGAGTACCCCTCACTCTTTTTGCATAGGAAACTGGGATATTTCTCCTGGCTTCATTAACCAAGGTAACTCCGGCAATGATAATTAAAGCCATCCCAAAAAAACCAAAATAAGAAGGAATCATTGAGGGCTCATAAGTAGCAATCATCTGGCCTATATTTCTAGGAAAATCGGCAATAATTCCAGCAAAAATTAAAAGCGAAACACCGTTACCAATTCCTTTTTCTGAAATCAATTCACCTAACCACATTAAAAAGAGGGACCCGCCAGTAATAGTTAAAATTGCACTAATTTGGGTCAGGGGAGACAATGCCCCGATTACTCCTTGCCTGGAAAATAAAGTAAGCATACCAAAGGCTTGAAGGATAGCGAGCGGGACAGTCAAAATTCTTCCATATTGCTCAAATTTTGCCCTACCTTCTTCTCCTCCTTCTCGGTACAATTCTTCGAGCTGAGGAAAAATCATTGTTAATAATTGAAGAATAACTATGGAAATGATATAGGGACCGAGACCTAACATTACAATTGAGAGTCTCTCGAGAGCGCCTCCAGTAAAAACATTCAAAATTCCTAACATTTGGAATTGTTGGAAAAAAGCCCTTAAATTTTCGATATTTACTCCGGGAATGGGAATATTAGCCAATATTCGAAAGACGGCAAAAATAAATAAAACAAATAAAATTTTATTCCGCAAATCTTTAATTTTAAATATTTGAATGATGTTTTGATACCACATAGTGCTAATACCAAGCTAGTCGCTCGCCCTCGGCTCGCTCTTTAGAAGCCGAACGCAGTGAGGCGAGAAAAGAGATTTATCTCTTTGAGCACCCTCGGTTTTTAATATTTTCCTAGACGGGGAGGGCGAAGAAGACTATCGCTTCTTCTTCTTCCGCCTCGTTGCCACTCGGCAACCGAAGGGTTTCCCCGACCCCCTTCCGATTTGGGTTGCCATTTTATTGCGCCGCCAGCTTTTTCAATTTTTTCTTTGGCTGATTTTGATAATTGACAACTCTCAATCATTAATGCTTTTTTTATTTCTCCTTTTCCTAAAATTTTCACCTGGGGCATTCTTCCTTTTATCTTACGAATTAATTTTTTTTCAAGCAAGATTTGAGGTGTGACTTTTTCTCCCGAATTAAATTTCTTCTCTAAGATATCTAAATTTATCACAGTAACTTTTGACTTTTGACTTTTGACTTTTGACTTAAATCTGTATCCCCTTAACTTTGGGTATTTTTTTATTATTTCCCTAATTAAAGGTTTTAATTTTTTACCAGCTCTGGCCTTTTGTCCTTTTACTCCACGACCAGAGTAAGTACCTTTCTTTCCGCCTCTTCCTACCCGTTTTGGTTTCTTTAATTTATGAATGGGTTTTAATTGGTGTAATTGCATAGTGGTAATACAAAGTTAGTCGCTCGTCCCCTCCTCCAGAGGAGGGGACTTCGCTCTTTAGAAACCCTCGGTTTCTAACGTTTTCGCCTTCGGCGAAAGCCTGTTTTCCTACACTGGGAAACCGAAGGGTTTCCCCGACCCCCTTCCGATATGGGATTTCAATTTTTTCAGGGCTTCGATGGTTGCCCTGGCATTATTTAATTTATTCCCGGTTCTGGCAAGAAGTTTTGAAGAAATATTTTTAATGCCGGCCAATTGGCATATGACCCTCACAGTTCCACCTGCCACCAAACCTCTTCCTTTTCTTTGAGATTTCAACATAACTTTTGCTGCCCCAAATTTAGCGTAGACCTCGTGGGGAATGGTTTCCTCAATAATTGGAACTTCAATCATATTTTTCTTTGATTGGAAAGTCGCCTTTTCTAATGCCAGAGCAACATCTAAACCGGTGGCTACTCCTACCCCCACCTTTCCTGCTCTGTTTCCTGTTACCACCACCGCCCTAAATCTTAATTTTTTACCACCAGCTCTGACATGAACAACCCTCGCCAAATCCAAAAGCTTGGACTCAAATTCCTCCCTTTTCTCATGTTCTTCTTCAGTTTTGGATTGTTTTCTCTCAATCATAAATTTACAATTTGCAATTTAAAATTTTAACCCGCCTTCTCTCGCCCCCTCGGCCAAAGCTTTTACTCTACCATGATATTCATAGCCTGCTCGATCAAAAACAACTTTCTCAATTTTCTTTTCTAAAGCTTTTTTGGCAATCAGCATTCCAACTTCATAAGCTAAAGCTACTTTTCCAGTTCTTACTATTTCTCTTTCTTTTTTTAACTTTTGACTTTTAAGTTGTGGTTTTGACTTTTGAGTTTTGACTTTTGAGTTTTCCAACTCTAAGTCACTGGCCGCTACTAAAGTCTGACCTTTTTCGTCATTTATTAATTGAGCGTAAATATGTTTTGCTGAACGAAAAACGCAAAGCCGAGGAACTTTATTGGTACCTGAAATTTTAGCTCTAACTCTTCTATGTCGTTTTAATCTTTTATGTTTTTTTATTAACATGATGAGAAATATCTCTTTACCCCGTTAGAAATCTTCGGCGAAAAAGAATTTTAACCTATTTTTCAAATATCTTCTGCCCATTCCTGACTTCAAGTATTTTTCTCGGGCTCGAGCATCTTTTTTATTTAAACCTGCCTCACAATAAATTAGTTTCCATGATATTCCGTTCTTTGTGGATTTATTCTTGCCAGAATTATGGCTCAAAATTCTTTTTCGCAAATCTTTGGTCAAACCTATATACCATTTGCCTGTCTTTTTGCTTAATAGTAAGTATACATACCACATGGCAGATTTCTAACGGGGTTTATCCACCTGCAGTTACCACTTTCTTCCCCGCTTTTCTCCTAATAACTTCACCTACATATCTAATTCCTTTTCCTTTATAGGGTTCAGGGGGTCGGATTTTTCTTACTTTGGCGGCAATTTGTCCCACTAATTCTTTATCAATTCCGGAAACAGTGATTATATTTTTTTCTACCGAAAATTTGATTGAAGGGGGAGCTTTTATTTTAATTAGGTGGCTAAAACCAACGGACAAAATTAAATCGTTTCCCTCTAAAGTTGCTTTATAGCCCAAACCTTCGATTTCTAATTTCTTTTCAAAACTCTCCTTCACTCCTTTTATCATGTTTGCCAGAAGGACTCGACTCGTTCCCCACAAAGCTTTAATTTTTTTAGCCTCAATGCGGGGAGAAACGAAAATTTTATTTTCATTTAATTCGATTCCAATTTTGGCTGGAAATTCTTTTTGAAGTTCCCCTTTCGGACCTTTTACAGTAACCTTCTGACCCTCAATTTTTACTTCCACATTTTCAGGTATTAAAATTGGTTTTTTCCCAATACGTGACATAATATTTACCCTTCACTTTTTATTAAAAAGTGAAAGGGTTTACCAAATTTCACATATGACTTCACCTCCCAACTTTTGTTTTCTTGCCTCTTTATCTGTCATCAACCCTTTCGATGTTGAAGTGATTGCTATTCCGAGTCCTCGTCTGACCTTTTTAATTTTTTTATAAGGAAGATAAATTCTTTGACCTGACTTGGAAATTCTTTTTAAATCAGAAATTGCGGGGACTTTCCCATCATACTTTAAAGTAATTTCGAGAGACCTTTTAACCCCTCTTCCCTTCTTTTCAACTTTTTCAATAAAGCCTTCTTTTCCCAAAATTTTGGCAATTTCATATTTTAAATTAGAAAAAGGAACAGAAACTGTTAAGTGACCAACAGCTTGAGCATTTTTTATAGATATCAACATGTTGGAAATTGGATCCATAGTGGTAATACTTAGTTAGTCGCTCGTCCCGCTTACAGCGGGACTTCGCTCTTTAGAAACCCTCGGTTTCTAACGTTTTCGCTTTCGGCGAAAGCCTGTTTTCCTATACGGGAGAACTGATAAGTTCTCCCGACCCCTCTCCGAAATGGGATGTTTGTTTTTACCAAGAAGATTTTTTCACTCCTGGTATTAAACCTTGATTAGCCATTTCTCTGAAGCAAATGCGACATAATCCGAATTTCCTCATATATCCTCTTTTTCTTCCGCATCGAAAACAACGCCTAACTATTCGGCATTTATATTTAGGTTTTCTATTCGATTTTGCTATTTGAGCTTTCGTTGTCATTTTATGTTTTGATGGGAAATCCCAATAATTTTAATAATTCCAATCCTTCTTCCCTCTTTTTTGCATTCGTCACTACTGTTATTTCCAGACCAAAAATATTTTTTGTTCTTTCAGGAGAAACCTCGGGAAAAGCAATTTGTTCTCTGATACCAATTGTCAAATTCCCTTTTTTATCAAGAGAAGAGGGTTCTATACCCCTAAAATCCCTCGACCTTGGAAGGGCAATATGAATTAATCTTCCTAAAAAATCGTACATTTTCTTCCTTCTTAAAGTAACTTTTGCTCCGATTGGAAGACCCTTGCGAATTTTAAAACCCGAAATTGATTTTTTCGCTTTAGTTAAAACAGGATGCTGAGCGGTAATGAAAGCGAGGTCATCTAAGATGCTATTTAAAATTTTTTTCTGTTCTTCAGAAGTTTTTCCTGAGATTAATTTTCCAAAACCGGTATTGACTGTCACTTTTAAAAGTTTTGGAACGGCCATTGAATTTTTATAACCAAACTTTTTCATCATCTCAGGAATAACTTCTTTTTTATATTTTTCTTGTAAGCGAATCATAATTAGATTTCTTCACCACATTTTTTGCAGATCCTCATTTTTGCCTGCCCCGTAGGAAGCCGAAGGCTTTCCTTCGGGGATTTTTGACCCCGTACCAGAACCTTCGGTTCGGTACGGGGCAAGTTTTTGATTTTTGATATTATTTTGTATCCTACTCTGGTGGGCTTTGTGCATTTTGGGCAAATTAATTTTGCATTTGAAATATCAATTGGTTTGGGAAGTTCGATAATTTGACCTTTTTCTTCAGTTCTTCTTGGTTTTTGGTGTTTTTTAACTAAATTTACTCCCTCAACTAAAATTTTCTTTTCTTTTGGAAAAGTCCGCAAAACCTTACCTTTTTTCCCTCGATATTTACCAGAGATTATTAATACCGTGTCATCCTTCTTTATCTTCATAGATGTTAGGTTTAAGGTTTTAGACAAGTTCATCAGCCAAGGCTGCTACTTTTTCAAAACCTTTTTCTTTCACTTCTCTGGCTACCGGTCCAAAAATTCTTTCTCCCTTCGGGTCTTTTGTTTTCCCATCCAAAATGATACAAGCATTGTCATTAAAACGGATATAAGTACCATCAGGTCGTCTTAATTCTTTTTTTTGCCGAATAATTAAAGCCCTCACTACATCATGTTTTTTTATTTCCCTTCTCGGTTCGGCAACTTTTACAGTTCCAACAATAATGTCACCAAGTCTTGCGTATCTTTTGCCACTGCCACCTGAAACGTGAAAGCATTGGAGAATCTTTGCTCCCGTATTATCAACGACTTTTAACATTGTCCTTAGTTGAATCATATTTTCTTTACCGCTCTCCACCTTTTCTCCTTACTAATTGGTCGGCATTCTTCAATTATAACTCTCTCACCCACTTTATACTCTCCTTTTTCATCATGGGCCTTATATTTCTTGTGGACCTTGAATCTCCTTTTATATTTTTGGTGTTCTTTTATTCTTTCAACCTCGACCACAACTGTTTTTTGCATTTTATTGGAAACCACCTTGCCTGTTAATCGTTTTTTGGGCATGTTATTTTTCTTTTAATAAAGTGATTATTCTAGCAATATCTTTTTTAATTTCCCTAATTTCTCTCACGTTTTTTACTTTTCCCGAAGCCAAATCAAAACGCAAAATTCTTAATTTTTCTCTTTTTTCTTGCAAAAATCTCTGAAGTTCCTCTTTTGACTTTTGTCGCAATTCACCAATTTTCATAATAATATGTGGAATCGGAGAGGGGTCGGGAGAACCCTTCGGGTCTCCCGTCTAGGAAAAGATTAAAAACCGAGGGTTTTTAAGGAGCGGTGTTAGCCCCCCACCAAAATTTGGTGGTGGGGGGCGTGCCGCGACCTTACTTTTTAATGAATCTGGTTTTAATGGGTAACTTATCGGCGGCTATTTTCAGCGCTTGTCTGGCCACTTCTTCTTTTATTCCTTCTAATTCAAAAATGATTCTGCCTGGTTTTATCGGAAAGGCATAATAAGAAACCGCACCCTTGCCTCCACCCATTGAAAATTCTGTTCCTTTTGAAGTTATAGGTTTTTGAGGAAAAATTCTAATCCAGAGTTTTCCTCCTTTTTTAAAATATCTCAAAATGGCTCTTCTGGCTGCTTCGATTTGTCTAGCCGAAATCCAACAAGTCTCCAAAGACTTTAATCCATAGGAACCGAAGGTAAGTTCAGTTGCTCTCCTCTCAATACCTTTTGACCTCCCTTTTTGCATTTTTTTGTATTTAACTCTTTTTGGCATTAAAATAGCCATAGCAATTTGAAATTTGAAATTTGAAATTTAAAATTTTTCTCCTTTGTATATCCAAACCTTTATCCCCACTATCCCGTAAGTACAGTAAGCCCTATTTTGAGCATAGTCAATATCAGCTCTTATGGTTTGTCTTGGTAGGCGACCTTTTTTTAACCATTCTCTTCTGGCAATTTCCACTCCGTCTAATCTTCCAGCCACTTGGACCCTTGCCCCCTCTACTCCTTTTTGAGCCATAATTTTAGCCAAAGCTCCTTTTAACACTCTTCGATAGCGTACCCTTTTTTCAATTTGATCAGCCATCCATTGACTAACCAGGGGAGCCGAGGTCCAAGGACTTTTTATCTCCCTAATCTCAATTTTTAATTCTCCTTTTCTTTTTAAAATTTTTTCTTCCAATTCCTTCTTTAATTCTTCGACTTCTCCCCCTCCCCGACCAATAACGAGTCCGGGTCGGGCAGTAGAGATGATAATATTTATTTTAGTAGGAAAACGCTCGATCTCAATTTTCTCTACGCCGAGTTTACCAATTTTCTTTTGAAGAAATTCTCTAATTTTTGAATCTTCTTCCAAGGTCAAAGCAAAATCTTTTTCATAAAATCCTCGCGCATTCCAATCTTCTATTCCCCTTATTCTAAATACTTTTGGGTGAACTTTGTGGGTCATAGTGGTAATACCAAGTCAGTCGCTCGCCCTCATCCCCCCACCAAAATTTTGGTGGGGGGCGCTCGGCTTCGCCTCGCTTCGGGCTCGCGAGGGGCCCGCCTTTGGCGGGAGGGTGGTGGGAGGGTTGTAGTCTCCAGAAACCCTCGGTAGGGGCCCAAGCGAAGCTTGGGAGGGTGGAGGGCGGGTTGTAGTCTGGCGGTCGGCTTTTGGCCTCCCTGTTTTCCGAGACGGGAGAACCTGTAGGTTCTCGGTCGGGAGTTTCCGCTTCGCGGAGAACTCTCGCGACCTGACCCGACCCCTCTCCGAAATGGGTTGTTTTTGGGAAATTATATCTAAAATAATTGTTATGTGGCTGGTTTTTTTCTGAATCTCATCAGCGTGACCTCTAGCCCTCGGAAAGACTCTTTTTAATTTTGGGCCTTCATCAACCAAGATTTTTGAAATGTAAAGATTTTTTTCTTCCATCTGAAAATTATTTTTGGCATTGCTAATCCCTTGTTTCAAAAGTTTTAAAATTGGTAAAGCTGCTCTTTTTTGCGTAAAATTCAAAATATTTTGAGCCTCCTCAACTGTTTTCCCTCTTATCAAATCTGCTACTAATCTTACTTTTCGAGGCGCTATTCTTAGATATCTTAGTTTAGCAGTTACTGGCATACTATTCTATTTTCTTAGTTTTCTCGGCTTCTTTTTCAGCTACTTTTGCCTCCAATTCTCTCTGCATTCGGCCACCGTGTCTGTAAAACTTAGTTGTGGGAGCAAATTCACCAAGTTTTTGCCCAACCATACTTTCTTGGACTTTCACAGAAATAAATTCCTTTCCATTATGGACAAGGAAAGTTAAGCCAACCATTTCCGGACAAATTGTACAATCCCGAGCCCAGGTTTTTATTGGTTCTTCTTTTTTAGCCGCTCTCAGTAGCTTTACTTTCTTTAATAATTTTTCATCTATATATGGACCTTTTTTTAGTGACCTTGTCATAATTTTATTTTCTTCGTTTAATTATCATTTTTTCTGTCCATCTCTTCTTTCTGGTTTTTACTCCTCGAGCTGGTTTTCCCCAGGGAGTCTTTGGATGTTTTAATCCGATTGGTGATTTTCCGCTTCCTCCGCCATGAGGGTGATCCGGAGGATTCATTGCTGTTCCCCTAACGGTTGGTCGCCAACCTTTTAATCGTCTTTTGCCTGCCTTTCCAAGGTCTCGGAATCTCCACTCTGGATGAGAAACCTGACCAATTGTCGCAAAGCAGTCCCAAAAAATCTTTCTAATTTCTCCCGAAGGCATTTCCACATGGGTAAAACCATCTTCATTGGCCACAATTTTAGCTGTCCCTCCGGCTGACCTGACTAACTTTCCGCCTCTTTGAGGTTCTAATTCAATATTAAAAACTTGAGTTCCTATTGGCATATTTTTTAACTTCATTCTGTTGCCAATTTTTATCTCGGTTTTCTCAGCGCAGGTTATCTCATCGCCAACTTTAATTTGATGAGGAGCTAGAATATATCGATGTTCTCCATCCTGGTATTCAATTAAAGCGAGGAAGCTTGTTCGATTTGGGTCATATTCTAAAGCGATCACCTTTCCAGGAATTCCAAGTTTTTCTTGCCCAAAATCAACAATTCGATAAGCTCTTTTCACCCCGCCTCCTCGATGACGAATGGTTATTCTTCCACTTACTCCCCTTCCTGCTTTTTTTTTCAAAGCCAAAAGCAGTTTTTTTTCAGGTTCCTTCTTTGAAAGTATTTGTTTTGAATTTTTGATTTTGGTCATTTGAGTTTATTTTGGATTTGGGATTTAGGATTTTGGATTTATCGAGGTAACAGCTCGATTTTTTGTCCTTCTTTTATTCTGACAATCACTTTTTTATATCCTTTTTTCCAGCCAGAAATCCTTCCCAATCTCCTTCTTTTTGCCGGTACATTTATAATTTTAACATCCAAAACCTCGACTTTATATAAATCCTCTATCGCCTTTTTAATTTCTGTTTTATTTGCTTTTGGGAAAACTTTAAAAACATATTGATTCTTTTGCGATATCGCTGTTGCTTTTTCTGTAATACGAGGTGAAATTAAAATTTTATCTGATTTTGCAACCATATTTTTTATTTCTTTGGAGCGAAATTTTCTTTTATCACTTTTACGCTTTCTTTTGGCATAATTAAGTATTTGAAAGAAAGTAAATCTAAGGCATTTAAATCTTTGGCTTGGATGGTCTGGACCTTTGGAAGATTTTTGGCAGCTAAAATGATATTTTTATCTAATTCTGGTAAGGCAACTAAAATGCCTCCTTTTTTGCCCCCCACCAAATTTTGGTGGGGGGTTAATTTTAAATTTTCAATTATTTGAGCCATTAATTTAGTTTTTGGCTGATCCATCTTTAATTTATCTAATAAAATCAATAAATTATTTTTTGCTTTGGTACTCAAAACCATAAAAAGGGCTTTCCTTTTCATCTTTTTTGGAATTTTTTTCTTAAAAACCTTAGCTTTTGTTGGTCCAAAGACAACTCCACCATGTCTCCAGATAGGAGAACGAATTGAACCATGTCTGGCTTTGCCCATATGTTTTTGCGGCCAGGGTTTTTTCCCGCCACCCGAAACCTCTCCTCTCGTCTTTGTATGGGCAATAACCTTTCTACGATTTGCCATCTGGGAAACAACAACCTGATGAATCAAATCAGGATTTATTTTAATATCAAAAATCTCTTTGGGTAAAAGAGTTTGTCCAATTTCCTTTCCTTCTTGATTGTAAACAGGAACTTTCATAAATTATTAGATATTAGGAATTAGGAATTAGAAATTTCCAATAGTATTCCTCTCCTTCCCGGGACTGCTCCTTTAATAGCAAGTAAATTATTTTCTGGATCAATTTTGACAATTTTTAAATTTTTAACTGTTACTCTTTCCCCACCCATTCTCCCTGCCATTTTTATTCCTTTAATAACCCTTGAGGGAGTGGCTGCTCCGATTGAGCCATGAGTTCTTTCTTCGTGTTTTGTTCCCCTTGTCCTTGGTCTTCCATGAAATCCCCACCTTTTCACTACACCGGCAAAACCCTTTCCTTTGGAAATTCCTGAAACAGTAACTTTTTCCCCTTCTTTAAAAATTGAAACATCGATTTTATCACCAACTTTTAATTGTTCCTTGCTCTCTGTTCTTTGTTCTTTAATATATCTAAATTCTTTACCTTTCATTGTTTTTTTAATTTTCTTTGCTTTTTCAATTTTTTTAAATCCGATCTGAATAGCTGTATATCCATCTTTCTCTTTTGTTTTTATTTGCAAAATCTGACAGGGACCTGCCTCAACTAAAGTCACCGGAATTTGATTTCCTTTTTCGTCAAAAATCTGGGACATTCCAAGTTTTTGACCTAATATGAATTTCATATTATTACCGCTGATTTATACTGATAGGGCTGATTTATGCTGATAATTGAAAACCGGGCATAGCCCGGTCTCAACCATTGGCTATTTAAAAATAATTTTACGATTTTTTAAAATTTACCTTTAACATGTTAATTATAGAACAGAAATTAATTAATGTAAATGAATTTATATCCGCATCAATCAGCTAAATCAGCATTGATCAGTGTCTTACATTTTGATTTCGATATCGACACCGGCTGGTAAATTCAAACTCTGGAGGGCTTCAATTATTTTTTGATTAGGTTCGGAAATATCAATCAGTCTCTTGTGAATCCTGGTTTCAAATTGTTCCCGGCTATCTTTGTGGACAAAAGAAGATCGATTTACCGTATATTTGTGAATCTCGGTTGGTAAGGGAACTGGTCCGACAAATTTCACTCCGTAGCGACTGGCTACTTCAATAATTTGTCTGGCAGAATTATCAACTACCTTATTATCATAAGCCCGCAATTTAATGCGGAGCTTTTGTTTCACTTCTTCAACTGTTACCACTTTCTTTTTGGCCATCTTAAAAGAACACCAAATTTCTATTTAACAATTTTAGTTACAACTCCGGCTCCAACTGTTTTTCCACCTTCCCTAATAGCAAGCCTCTGTTTTTCTTCCATGGCAATTGGGACAATTAATTTAATTTTTAGATTGATGGTATCACCCGGCATAACCATTTCTGTCCCCTCGGGCAAACTCACTTCTCCAGTAACATCGGTGGTTCTGAAATAAAACTGGGGTTTATAACCCGAGAAAAAGGGTGTATGCCTACCTCCTTCTTCTTTGGTTAAAACATAAACCTGACTTTCAAATTCACTATGAGGAGTGGCTGCCCCTGGCTTAGATAAAACCTGGCCCCTTTCAACATCTTCTTTTTTTAATCCTCTCAATAAAATTCCAACATTATCCCCGGCTCTTCCTTCATCTAGGGTTTTATTAAACATCTCAATTGAAACGACTGTCGTCTTTACGGTTGGTTTTATTCCAATTAATTCCACATCCTCATTTGGTAAAATTACTCCTCTCTCAATTCTTCCGGTTGCCACTGTTCCTCTCCCAGCAATTGTCATTACATCTTCGATTGCCATTAAAAATGGTTTATTTATTTCTCTGGATGGTTCGGGAATATTTTCATCAATAGCTTTAATCAAATCTAAAATTGGTTTGGCTGCTTCATCATCAAGGGAATTAACTTGGAGTGCTTTCAAAGCCGAGCCACGAATTATTGGAATTTTATCCCCTGGAAATTCATATTTTTTTAAGAGTTCCCTCAATTCAGATTCAACTAAATTGATAATCTCTGGGTCATCAACCATATCGCATTTGTTTAAAAAAACAACTAGGGAAGGAAGACCAACTTGTCTGGCTAATAAAACGTGTTCTCTTGTCTGAGGCATTGCTCCATCAACAGCCGATACCACCAAAATTGCTCCGTCCATCTGGGCAGCACCGGTAATCATATTTTTAATGTAATCCGCGTGACCAGGACAATCAATCAGGGCGTAGTGACGTTTTTCTGATTCAAATTCAAC
>Ga0210019_1004215_pt1 | contig 12640 bp, 12 predicted proteins | sample CryGeyCG2114_020_2_FD_183969 | JGI IMG/M metagenome (GOLD analysis project Ga0210019, IMG submission 183969) | Groundwater microbial communities from aquifer - Crystal Geyser CG11_big_fil_rev_8/21/14_0.20 (SPAdes) (version 2) | ecosystem: Environmental > Aquatic > Deep subsurface > Groundwater ...
CCAAGGGGCGAAGTAGTTAGACTTGCCAGCCTTTGGCGGTGCTGAGTTTCAGGAGAGCCGGGAGGAAGGTGACGGACGCGACAAGGCAGTTGAACACGCCAAGGGTCAGCACCAGACCCAGGCTGTATACCCCATAATGGTCGGCCACCATCATACTGCCGAACCCGATCATGGTGGTGAGGGAACTAAGCAGGACCGCCACTCCTGTGCTTTTCCCCAAAACACTGGCATTTTTATCTTCTTCCTCCCTGTAGCGGTGCGTGATGTGAATGCCATTGACCACGCCGATGCCGAGAATGAGAGGCAGGATCACAAGATTCGCCATGTTCAGTTTCAGCCCGATCAGTTCCATGATGCCCACTGTCCAGATTGAACCTGCCAGCACCGGAAGCAAAACAAAAAAAACAGTACGCAGGTTTCGGAATAAAAGCGAAATGTAAATAATGATTGCCGTCATGGCATAGAGCCCGCCTTTGACATAACCCTCTGTCATCAGCCGGGTGGACTCAAACATATGTATTGCATTGCCGGTGACATCCGGGTCCACAGACCTGAGGTCATTTAAATATTTGTGCCGCTGATCCAGATCCCAGACATCCACACTGGGAAAAATATGCGCTACGTATTTGCCTTTTTGCGATATGTAACGCTTTCTCAGGTCATCGGAAATTTCCTCCAATTTTACAAATCGCACATCGGCATTGGCTTTGAGCTCATCCATAAGGTTGCGGTAATCGGCGAAAAGCAGTTTTGAAAAATTTGCCAGTCTTTGTTCGACCATGCCGGGCTCCACCTTTCGGCTTTGTTCCCGAAAATTTTTGACCAGGTTTCCCGCTATTTGCACCTGGTCGAGGTCATCTCCCTCTCTGCCTTGTAGTTTGAACTGGATGCCCTTCAGGGTTTTGTTCAACGCTTTCCATGAAAAATCCACATCTTCCGGCTCCACTTCCAGATCTTTTAAAAGCGGTGCAAGGTTTTTTTTGATGAAACTTGCGTTTTCCTCCTGATGGTTGGGTATTACCGCCGTGATACTTTCAACCTGGGCTACGGTTGGGAGGGCCTTGAGTTGGCGCTCCTTCTCCTGAATCTCTTCCAGGGAATCCGCCAGGATGGCGGCAGACCAGGCGGACCGCCCCGCACTTTTGAGAATTTTCATTTCATATTGGACCGCTTCGGTGCCCTTGGCTTGCAGGTTCAGCAGGTTATAGTCAAAACGCAAATCTTTCAAGGACACGGATGCGACGAGAACCAGAACCGTACAAATTCCGATTATGAGGTAATAATGGTCGAAAATTTTATCAATACACCCTCTTTGATTTCCGGTCGTGGAATTTTTATGCGCATAACTGGGCTTTCTCCATTTTTCTTCCACGGTGACCAGAGCGGGGAGCACCAGGAGCATGGCAACCATGCAGAAAAGAATACCCCACCCGGCGATCCAGCCCAGTTCCACAATACCGATGAAGTCGGTCAGCACCATGGCGCCAAACGCCATAGCAGTGGTGATGGCGCCGGAAAAGTTGCCCTTGCCTGTTCCCTGTAATGTTTTTTGCAGAGCTGGCAGGATTTCGTTGCCCAACTCACGCTCTTCTTTAAACCGTTCGAGAATATGGATTCCAAAATCTATGCCCAATCCAATCAGGATAGTGGTGAACACCACGGAGAGGATATTGAGATGTCCGATAGTCAGGGTAGTGAACCCCATCGTCCAACTCAAACCGAGCAGAAGGCAGAACACCGCCAGAAGAGGTTTAACCACCCCCTGATAAGCAATGACAAATAACAGGGCCACCCCGGCCAAAGCAATCTGCGATGCGGTTTCAACATCGGACTGAGTGGTCACCATTTCATCACTGGATATCACATCTTCGCCAGTGAGCCCGACCGTGACGCCGGGGAAATCTTTGCGAGTTTCGGCTATAAACCGACGGGCCTGCATCACCGCATCTTTGTATCCGGTAAAACTGGTTTCGTCGTCGTTAGGAACCACGAGAATGAAAAGCAGGTCCCCGTTTTCAGAGGTCATATACCCTTGCTCGCGCAGGGATTCGTCACTGCCCTTAAACAACGCTTGCCAGGGTGAGCGATAATCCGTTGCGCCCTCCAGGAAGCGGGTCATTTCTTCCAGAAGCCGGATCAAAAGATTGAGATCGCCTTCATCTTCGTTCTTTTCCTCCTCGGCCCCACCCAAAAAATCGGTCAGCAGGGAATCAACCATCCCGGAACTGATTTCCGCGTTGATGCTGGATAAAAGCGGGTGGAGTCCCGGTGACATATTCACAGACTCCAGAAAACCCTGATGGTCCTCCAGCTTCCCGGCCAAAGTTTGCAAATCTGCAGGGTCAAGATAAAGCATGAACCGCGAGCGGAAGTACCGGGTATCGATTTTGTAAACAACCTTGGAGAATAATCGCGGCTGAGCCCGCAGTTTTTCTGCCAGCGCCTCGGCAAATCCGGACATGTCCGCAGTTTTTTTTCCTTCCACCACAACGACCATACCCTCGAGGTCTTCAAATTGCGCCCGGTAATCTTTATAGAGTTTTACATAAGGCTGGCCTCTGGCGACCAGGTCGCCACGGCCAGTTTTAAAGGTAAGATTTTGCGCGGTCACCCACAAAGACAAAACAGCCAGAACCAGAGATATGGCAATAACAATCAGGGAATGCTGATAGGCAAAACGCTCAATGGCAAATAAGAAGCGGCTGAGAGGGCCATTCGGGGATTTCATGGGAGATTTTTATTTTGTCCCGGCGAACCTGCCGGTGGTTCGAATATTCTTCCCCGCCCTTCGTACCGAGACCTTTGCACAACCCCGAGATTCTTCGTCATGTTGTTCCTCAGAATGACAAAATGGCTCTTTCTCGTCATGCTGAGCTTGTCGAAGCATCTCGCTTCCCAGCTTTTCCGACTTATGCAAAGGTCTCCTTCGTACCCCGCCGGGATACAGCGAGCAATCACTTTAGTCGGTGAGCTAAAGATTATCTTGTCCTGCGGAAGGGTTCTGCACGTTAAAAGCGCATGCCAAGGCTGAAGACGTGGGCATTGAGCCCAATATTAGGGAATTGGATTCCGGCGTTGGAAACATGAAAGAGCCGGTAATTAATGGAATAGGCACCTTTCTTCTTGAAGTATTCCAATCCGGCTCCGGCGTGAAGCAGAAACTGGAAGTCGCTACCCAGTTCCCTCTCGGCAATATCCTTCCAGTTAGTCATGGAAAAACCCGCGCCAAGAAGAATATTTGGAGCCCACCTTCTTTTAGGACTGAGAAATTTATACTGGGCCATCAAGGGCGACCAGGCAACCAGATATGCGGCCTCCCTGTCAGCCATGGCAAGCCCGCCTTCCATATGGTAGAACCATGCCCCGCGATACCATGAATTACCGATCAACCCGGTCAAGTTACGTTGCCAGTTCGGGAAAAAGAATCCGAACCCCATATCGGTGCGGTTGGGTCCGGGAGGGATATTGTCTGTCCAGCCCCAACCCACCTGGGCACCAAAATCAGAGCTTCCCTTTTCGAACCTTTGCGAAAAGCTTTCGGCTCCTACAGTCGCCACATTGAACATTAAAAAAACCGCAAGGCAAGGCAATGCACGCAATATAAATTTCATATCCTATTGTTTCCTAAAGTTTAAAATCCTTTTAACCACAACGAATAAAGGACGGATTGTAGCATAAAAGTTGTCGAATTTCAGGCAATTATTTGCATTTGTCTTCATTCCTCTTTGTGCTATAATCGGCCTTTTCTCAAATAAATAAAGGGATTTTCGCTATGATGGGAATAGGGTTTCCAGAATTAATGATCATTTTGGTCATTATCATGATCATCTTCGGGGCTGGAAAGTTGCCGGAGATTGGCAGTGCCTTTGGTAACAGCATTCGAAACTTCAAAAAGTCAATGAAGGAAGCTGAAGAGAGTTCAGAAGAAATTCCGGAGGCTACCGATGCCGCGAAAGAGGTGACCGAAGGAGATAGCACTGAGCCCGCAACCGCTGAGAAGCCTGTAGCCTCGGTCACAGAGCCTGAAGCCAAATAAATCACCCGCCTTACCCCCTCCCCGGGAAGATGATTTTTTACAAAGTTTTGCGATCATTTGACGAATCGCTTTGTATTTAAAAGCATCTTAAAGTCACTGGAATAAGAGGGGGAATTGCAAGTCCCGACAGGTTCAAATACATAGAAACCTATGCCTTTTCCTGGCAGAAAATAAAACTGGATTTGCTCTTTTATGTCCTTTACCCAGCAAAAAGAAGATAAAGAAATAGAAGAAGCCCTGGTCAGAGATCTTCAAGCGGGTGATGTTGAGGCCTATGACAAAATCGCGGAGCTTTATCAAAAGAAAATATATGCCCTCAGTTTCAACCTTCTGCGCAACCAGATGGATGCGCAGGATGTGACTCAGGAGGTTCTCCTGACACTATTCAGGAAGATCAATACATTTCAGGGCAAATCAGCGTTTTCAAGCTGGGTTTATCGCATTACCTTGAACTCCAGCTATATGAAGTTGCGGAGCAAAAAAAAGGAACCCAACGTTTCCATTGACGAGTTACTACCCTCCTTCAATAGTGCCGGGTTTCAGCAGGAAAAAATTCAGGACTGGTCAGAAAATACCGAGTCCTTATTGTTTGACAATGAAACGCGCGAGGTCATCAACAAAGCCGTTGGCCTTTTGCCGGAAAAAGAAAAAGTGGTTTTCTTATTGCGGGACGTTGAAGGCCTCTCAACCGAAAAAGTGGGCGAAATATTAGACCTGACCATTCCAGCGGTAAAATCAAGGCTACACAGGGCCCGATTGTTTTTGAGGAAAAAACTTTCCGGCTATTTTGAGGAATACAATTCCCAAAAGGGGGATATATGATTTGTTGTAAAGAGTGCATTGATCTGCTGTACGATTATATTGAAGGATCTCTAAGCCAGGACACCAGCAAATCCCTTGAAGAGCATTTTGAGGAATGCCCTCCCTGCATCGCTTTTTTGAATACCTATAAGTCAACAACTACCCTTTGTCGGGAAACCTTGAACCAAATTAAAATCCCTGACGAAGTTCGCCATACCCTGCAAAGTTTTCTAAAAGAGCAGAAAAAGCAGAAAGAAAAAAAATAACCCCTCTTCTCCCTCGCTGAGGGGATGCCTGGGCGTTTCCGGCGCACAACGTTTCCGGGGCACAAGACATTGACAAATCCCACAGGGTTATCTATATTTTTCATACAGCTTCATATTGCGGATTTTTCACCTCAAACCTGATAAAGTCGCTTATTTCCAATAACCCTCTTTCGAGGCAAGACCATGGTTGAAATGAAAGTTGAGGGCCTTACGTTGGACCCGCTCACCAACATGCCCATCATAATTTTGAAAGATTCAACCGGTTCCAAGGCTCTGCCCATATGGGTGGGTTATTTTGAGGCCAATGCAATTGCCCTGGAAATAGAAAAAATCTCCACTCCCCGCCCCATGACGCACGACTTGCTCAAAAACCTGATTCAAAATATGAAGGCAGAGGTCAACCATATTCTGGTCAATGAATTAAAAGATAATACCTTTTACGCTATCATTTCCCTGGTATGCGGAGGCATTACACTTGCTATAGACTCGCGCCCTTCGGATGCCATCGCGCTGGCACTGAGAACCAAGTCTCCAATTTTTGTTGAAGAGAAAGTGATTGAGGCCGCTAAAAGTCTGGACCTCCCCGATCTGGGAAAAACCAAAACGGATGATGACAAACAGTGGAAAAACTGGCTGGATAATATAAAACCAGAGGACTTCGGCAAACTTTAATACAACTAATGATGCCGAAATATTCTGCCCACTGTAATTTACTATTCCTCAACCGCCCTGCCTTTTTCCTGTTAAATTCGGAATTATTTTCCGGGATGCGAGTCAACCATAAAACCCTGAGGAGCCTGTGAAAAATATTGGGTTGTTTTGTAGGCCAGGGGCCTCCAGGAAAGTGATCAGCGACCTGGCGCAATGGTTGCGAAAGCACAACTGTAAGCTTTTTATGGATCAGAATGCCGCTGAACGTGTCGGGGAAACAGCCGCTGGCACTTCTGAAGAAATTCCCGGCCTTTCTGATCTGGTCATTGTACTCGGAGGAGATGGAACCCTGTTAAAGGTGGCCCGCATCACCCACCCACACGGCGTTCCCATTCTTGGTGTCAACCTTGGAAACCTGGGGTTTTTGACCGAAACTACCATGGAAGATATCTACCCCACTCTTCAAAATACCCTGGATGGAAAATACGAAATTGAACACCGCATGTTGCTGAACGCTTCTCTTTGGCGCAATGAAATAAAAATCCAGAGTTTTAATGTATTGAACGATATTGTCATCAATAAGGGCGCATTGGCCAGAATCGTTGACCTTTCGGTGCGAGTTAACGATCAACCCATGACCTCATACCGGGCCGATGGATTGATCATCGCCACTCCGACAGGGTCCACCGCTTATTCGCTTTCAGCGGGAGGCCCCATCATTCATCCCAGCATGCAGGCTTTGGTTTTGAGTCCGATTTGTCCTTTTGCCCTGACAAACCGACCCATTGTGATCCCCGATACTTCCAAAATCAAAGTTCAACTGGCCAAGCGCCATGAAGACGAAGACGTAAGGATTACGCTTGATGGGCAAATGGGTTGCGATATGAAGTCCGGAGATATTCTTGAAGCGGAAAAAGCCCAAGTCTCGGTAAAACTCGTACAGGCTCCTGGGAAAAATTATTACCAAACCCTGAGGAAAAAGCTTCATTGGGGAAGCGAACCCCAAACCGATCAATAGCCATAACCCCACTTCATACCGGAGTGTGCAGTGAGCAATAGTTTACGCTGGCAAGAAGACCCTGAAACCTGTTGTTAAATACGATTCTCCGCATCAATTTATGAATCAAAATATCGTTTCCTGCGGCCAAAAAGTAGATATTGGAACCCGGGTGGTTTTGTGGAACGAAGGTTTTGTTTGTCCCAACAAGAGAGGGCGGTCTAATTGCTCACATCACGACCCAAAGCTCAATGACGCACCCACCCGAAAAGAGTCGGCTTATAAAATCCTGCAACCCGAATTGGCCTACAAGGAACTGGTTCAACAAGTGCATCAGTTCATTTTGCATTATGATGCCTGCTACACCTCCTCCCACTGCCACCAGTTGATGGAAGAAAGTTCCTTCAAAGGTAGTCATTTCTATCTGGATCTCGACGGCACCCTTTATCAGACCTGCGACCTGTACTGGAAAACCAATACCGCACCCGCTGATGATCGGCAAGGCAACGAGAGGGCTGTTCATGTCGAGATGGCGAACCTTTCGTGGGAAGCACTGGCCAAAGATTCCGAATGGCTCCCATCCAGGCAGAACAAATACCGAAAAAAAAGAGGCCAATGGGTGCTGGAACTGCCTGACGACTACAGGAAGAAAATCCGTACTCCCGGATTCCAGGCCATTCCATCACGCACGTACGGAACCAGAGGTTACTTCAGCAGAAAGGTCAATGGTCGAGTAGTCCGTATGTGGGATTTTACCGAGGAACAGTATCAAACTTTAATCAAGCTCTGTATCGGCATCAACCATCTTCTGCCCAGGGTCAAACTCCAAGTGCCTTTCGACGAGAATTCCGGTCGGTATCCCCTGGACAGGTTAAAAAACTATTCAAAATTTTCGGGCATCCTGGGTCACGCTCATGTACAAAAAGGTGGCAACGGATTGGAATGCAAGTATGATCCCGGATCCGCCTTCAACTGGGCTCGCCTAAAAAAAGCCTTCGACTCACTCCCTTAATAAAATAACACTTGATCCTTAATCCTGCGACGGGTGAAGGGGAATTTTGGGTTGACGTTTGGCCCAGTTTGGGAGAAGCTTGATGCAAGCCAAAAAATATTATAAAAACTATCCTATGCATAAGCCCTTTTTTATCCGATTCCCAATTTTGCTGGCGATTTTTTTACTGCCTCACCTGGCTGGCGCCGAGACCTGGTATGTCAAAAAGTCGTCCACCAAACTGCAAGCCAAAGCCTCGGCACGATCTGAAGTTTTGGGCGAACTGAATCAGGGCACCCCGGTGGAGGTTAAAAATAAATCCGGAAAATTTTTCCAGGTTTCCGCGGGCGGAAAAACCGGGTGGGTGTTCCAGTTCAAGCTTTCCAAAAAAGCTCCGGCGGGTGAACAGGGCGATGGGAATGTGCTGGCTGGCCTCGGGGGAAGCCAGAAAATGGCCGCCCGGGAATCCGCTTCCGGTTCCAGCATAAGAGGATTGAGTCCCATCTCAGAACAACATGCCCGAAAAAAAGGCGCTACCGATAAAAGCATTCAAGCTGTTAAAGATATGGAAACGTTTAAAGTTCGGCCCGAAGAACTGGACCGGTTTCTGGAAGAAGGAAAACTGGGTGAATATTCCCAATAAATATCTGCCATGCACAAAAATAATTTAAAAATTTTCGGATTCAGTTTTTTCTGTCTCGGGCTCTTCGGACTTTTGACTTGCGCAAACCCTTCCTACTCCTTTGACTTGGGCCGGATACTCAAGGATGTGGAGAAGTCGACCCAACCTCAACCCAAAAAGGAAGAATTGGACATTAAAGTTCAGGAGCCTGAGTCAACGACTCCAAAACAAAGTACCGATGATGGCGGAGTGATCGGTTTGGGCCAGTCGTTGGGTATTTTTGATAAAAAAACCTCCAACATTCTCAAACAAAGCGTGAATACCCTTCAAGCCCTTCAACCCATTGGCTATGAAGAAGAAAAGGCCATTGGCGGAAGACTTGCCGTGGAAGTATTCGGCCGGTATGGGGGTGCGTATCAGGACCCCGAGTTGCTTCGCTATATCAATCTGGTAGGGCAAGCTGTTGCGGAGGTTTCCAACCGCCCGGATATTGATTACCATTTTGCGATTTTAAACACCGAGCAGACCAACGCATTCGCGACCCCGGGGGGCTATGTCTTCGTCAGCATTGGCTTATTAAGAATGATTGAAAACGAGGCACAATTGGCCGGTGTGCTGGCGCATGAAGTCGCGCATATCAGCCAAAAACATGCCCTGCAAACTTTGGAACGGAGCAGGAGTTTGCAAGGAGTCAGTTCCCTGACGCTCGCAGTAATGGATAAAAATCCTGGCATGTTTGATAAGTTGATCGACGAAGTGTCAAACATCCTGTTCACCAAGGGGTTGGATAAAAACCTGGAATTCGAGGCAGATAAGTACGGGCGAGAATTTGCCTACCGCATGGGCTACTACCCAGGAGGGTTGCAGGACTTTATTTATAAATTGGGCAAAAGCGCGGCAGGAGGCGAGTCCATTTTCATGAGCACCCACCCTTCAACAAACGAGCGTTACAGCATATTGAAAAATTCCTGGAGCCGCTATCAGAAGACCGCCCTCTACCCCGTACTGGAGAAACGACTCCTGTCCGCATTGAAAAGGCTCAATTAATCATGAAGCAGAATTCAATTTTCCGGGATGAATTGCCGGGAGAAAAAAAGAGCATCATTAACCTGTTGATGACCGGCTACATCGTGGTCATTTCCTGCCTGGGGTATGCGGCCTTCTTTCTCTATGTTCAGCTTGGGCAAATTGAGAGGATTGTGGGAACCATGGACACGCAGACTTTGGCTCCCGATCAAATGGAATTGTTAAAAAGCCGGGTCATTCGTAGCGCCGGACAATTAAAAAATGAGATGATTGGAATGGCCATTGTCGGAAGCCTGGTTTCAATCATTGGCGGATTTTACACCGTCAGCATGATTATCAGGCCCTTGAAAAAACTGGTGCGGTTTGCGGAGGAGAAAGGGACGACCGAGCTTCCCGAAATCAAGTCCAATACCGAAATCAAGCAGTTGGCAACTGCCATCACGCAATTAACAGAAAGTTTGAATCAGCCTCCTCCCGCAGAAAAAGAGCTATCTTCCTGAGCAGACAAAAAAACCTTTTGGCTTAAAAGCCGTTGTAGTCCATTACCTTTGCGCTCAATTCGTCGTCAAAGGAAAATATCTCCCTCCTGGGAATGCCTACTTCCTCCAATAACGCGTCATAGTATTTAAAGGCCAATATTTCTTTCAAACGCAGGACCGCCCTCTGGATCTCCTCTGGAGACTGGGTAATTGGCACCAAGTCGTTGCAAAGCAATTCTACGGGAAGAGGTTTATTAGAAAGCCGGGCCATGAAGGTTGAAATTCTGGAAACCTCCAGATCGCGCCGGAAAATCTTCCTGTCGGTTATTTCCATTTTTATATACTTCACGCATTTTTCGTGAAGAATGAGCCTTTGCTTCCAGGGTTCAGTTTTTTTCCACTGCTCAAACCGCAATTTAACAGGTTGCTCTTGTTTTAACCGATGTATTTCGTCCATCCGGGACTGATAATTTTTTTGGAAAGCTTTTCGGACCTCGACCCTGTTCAACAATTCGTCATCGTAATATTTTTCATGGAACTTTTTATCCGCTTTCCTTTTTTCTTTCCATTTTTCATAACGCAGGGTGATCACTTCCTCGCGGGTCATGGATTGAATTTCCCGGTAGAGAGTATGAGCCTTTTTAATATGAACAGACGTTGCCTCTTCGACCATTTTTGCGTATTTTTCAGGATTCCTTTCCTCCAATTCCGCCAAAACGGGTTTGAACTCTTCCCAACGAAGATTGGCTTGCCATCCGCCAAAAACCAGTCCGCCAAAAATCATCCACTTGATGATCCTTTTTATGGTTTTTTTCATAGTTTATTCGACTCGGTTGAAAATGGGTTTGTCATCCTTGAGCATTTTGTCAAAAGGATCAAACCCTAGCCGGTATATTGCATGAGTAGATTAGTAAGGTAAGGACTTCATCCATAATAATCCCCCTCATCCTAACCTTCTCCCTCCAGGGGAGAAGGGACTTTTTGCTTCCTCTCCCTTGAAGGGAGAGGATGAGGTGAGGGTGGTTTAATAATACTTTCAGCCCGAACATGGGATTACTCATGCAATATGCGGAATAGTAACTTATCGGATTTTCGTGGGAAACTGTTTAGCCTCAGACTATCACAGGATGTGTGTCGATGTCGCGTCTGCGCAAGAATGGGGAGGATATATCAGGGTTTTTCAGGTGATACAGAAACAGGGAGGTTTTCTTAATGCTTGAAATGACGGATGCCGGTAAATACCATCGCTATATTGTGCTCGTTAGCCGCTCGCAAAACTTCTTCGTCCCGAATGGAACCCCCAGGAGAAATAATGGAAGTAACACCATTTTTAGCGGCCTCGTCAATGGAGTCCCGGAACGGGAAAAACGCATCAGAAGCCATGACAGCTCCCTGCAAAGGCTTGCATGCTTTCTCAACCGCGAGGCGGGCAGAGTCAACCCGGCTCATTTGCCCCGCTCCAATACCAAGAATTTCCCGATCTTTAGCATAAACAATGGCATTGGACTTAACATGTTTGGCCACGATCCAGGCAAATTTCATATCTTCCATTTCCCGGTCATCAGGTTTTTTTTCGCTCACCACCTTGAGTTGGTCTTCAACGTAGGTTAACGAATCCTGACTTTGAATCAATAGTCCACCGCCAATTCGCTTCAAATCAAATTTTTCAGTATCCGCTGAAGAGCCCATTGTCGGCATTTGCATAAGCCGGACATTTTTTTTCGTGGCAAATAACTTCAAAGCTCCTGGGTCAAAACCGGGGGCAACAACGGCTTCGACAAAGTTTTTAGCAATTTCCTCCGCCGTCTCGGCAGTAACCGGTCGATTGAACCCAAGAATTCCTCCAAATGCAGATACCGGGTCCACCTCGCGGGCAACAATAAATGTTTTCAATTGGTCCTCACCCTGCGCCACACCACAGGGGTTCGTATGCTTAATAATAGCCACAGCACCCTGATCAAATTCCTTGACCAACTCCCAGGCCGCATTCAAATCTATAAAATTATTAAAAGAGAGTTCCTTCCCTTGAAGCTGTTGGGCAGATACAATCTCTGACGGTAAAGGAGAGCTTTCTTTATACAATGCGGCGGACTGGTGCGGGTTTTCCCCATAGCGCAGTTCTTGCATTTTCTCAAACGGCTGGTTGAACAGCGGGGGAAATCCAGACTCTTCTTGCCATTTCCCTGTCAAATATGCGGCGATCAAAGAATCATAACGGGCCGTGTGCGCAAAGGCATCCCGGCACAATCGTCTGCGTGTCTCAAGAGTCACGGCTCCGGACTTTATTTCCAGTAAAACCAGGTTGTATTCGGCCGGGTTCACCACCACTACCACATCCTTGGAGTTTTTCGCCGCCGACCTGACCATCGCCGGACCACCAATATCGATATTCTCAATGGCAGTTTCCAAAGAGCAATCCTTTTGTGCTACCGTTTGCTCAAACGGATACAGGTTGATCACCACCAAGTCGATCGGCCGGATTCCGTGATCCTCCATTGCCTTGACATGCTCCGGCACATCCCTGCGTGCCAGAATCCCGCCGTGAACCCTGGGGTGAAGCGTCTTGATTCTGCCATCCATCATTTCAGGAAAACCGGTATAGTCGGATACCTGAATTACAGGAACTCCGCCTTTACGCAACAAGTCTGCCGTGCCGCCGGTGGAAAGTATCTCAACCCCGGATTTTTGAAGCTCGGTTGCAAACTCCAAAATACCGGTTTTATCCGATACGCTTATCAATGCCCGTTGTATGGGTTTCATCAAAATAAGGG
>Ga0210019_1004220_pt1 | contig 12621 bp, 10 predicted proteins | sample CryGeyCG2114_020_2_FD_183969 | JGI IMG/M metagenome (GOLD analysis project Ga0210019, IMG submission 183969) | Groundwater microbial communities from aquifer - Crystal Geyser CG11_big_fil_rev_8/21/14_0.20 (SPAdes) (version 2) | ecosystem: Environmental > Aquatic > Deep subsurface > Groundwater ...
TCTCTTTTTTCTTGTTCGAACCATTTCAGTAATTGCTTTTGCAGGATTTTGCCGGAGATGCGAGTGTTCATGGGAGAATAGGGGGATTGGTCGGAAACAAAACCTCACACACCGATAGCGTTTTTGCTCCAGATGACTTTGTGGAGTTGAGTTTGCAGGCGCACCGGCAACCGGTCTTCAAGAATCCATTCAGAGAGGTCTTTCAGGTCTAGTCTGTCATAAACCGGGGAAAACAAAACCTGCACAGATGGGGCCAGGTCGCATTTTTTCAACAGGTCACGGCTCCACTCATAGTCGGCACGATCAAGCAGGACAAACTTGACTTCATCGTGCGGGGCAAGGAGTTGCAGGTTTTCAAGACGGTTTTTTTCCTTCTCGCCGCTTCCAGGGCATTTAATGTCGAGAATTTTTATAACTTTTTCAGGAACCCCGTCAATCGGCAAGGCTCCGCCTGTTTCCAGCATGACCCGATAGCCTTTTTCCAGGAGGGCTTCCATAAGTGGATAGACATCTTCTTGCATTAAAGGTTCCCCGCCAGTAATTTCGACCAGAGGCAAGGCGAAGGCTTCTATCTTCTGCATTATTTGGTCAACAGTGAAGTCATCGCCCTTATGAAAAGCATAAGCGGTGTCGCACCAGGAACAACGCAGGTTGCACCCTGTCAGCCGGATAAAAACGCAGGGCAGGCCGGTGTGAGATGATTCGCCCTGAATGCTGGCATAAATTTCGTTAATTTTAAGCATGTTACTTCTGAATTCCTGTCTGGATTTTACCCGTTGAATAGACTATTTTAATTTTACAATATTTGAAAGAGGGAGGTTCATTAAACTTTGGCTAAATTCTATACGGAACTGGATGTGAAATTGCAGGAATTTATTGCTGACCAGAAAATATTCTTTGTCGGTACAGCGGCTCCCGAGGGTAGGGTTAATGTGTCTCCGAAGGGCATGGACAGTCTTAAAATTCTTAACGCCAGGCAGTTGATTTGGCTCAACCTTACTGGTAGCGGTAACGAGACCGCCGCCCATATACTGGAACAACCGCGCATGACCCTCATGTTCTGTTCGTTTGAGGGAAAACCCTGGATATTAAGAGTCTACGGAAAGGCCAGGGCCATTCACCCCAGGGATGAAGAATGGGAACAGTGGATCACGCAGTTTCCCGAGTATCCCGGTTCGCGGCAGATATTCCTGCTTGATGTTGATGAGGCGCAGACCTCCTGCGGATTCGCTGTCCCTAACTTTCAGTATCAGGGAGATCGGGATGATCTGATTAATTGGACGAAAAAAATTGGCGAGAATGATGGGGTGAAAAACTACTGGAAAGAAAAAAACCAGACCAGCATTGATGGCAAACCTACCCAGATTTTTAAATAAAAATGTATTCGGATGGTTTTCCTAAATCCCTAACCGGCTGGTGAGAATTTTGGTTCCCATCCGGGCTTTGGCGGTGAAGTCAGCCCAGGACCTTAACTGGGTGATTTGTTTCATGATGTAGGTGGGGCTACTGTAAAACCGGGCATGGCACTCGTCTTGAATCTCGCGCAATTCCTTTTCGGTGAAATCCTTGTTCCAGAACTGAATTTTAAAATCAGGGCTGGGGTTTTCCGCAAACTTCTGCCAATAATCCTCGGGAATGATTCCCTCGTTCAACATTTGATAATAGAGTTCCACCTTGGGATAAGGCGTGCAGATGGAGAACTGGGCGTAATCAGGGCGTAGTTTTTTTGCAAAATCAACGGTGGCAAACATTTCTTTTTTAGTTTCATGAGGAATGCCGATCATCATGTAGGCGAAGAAACCGATACCCGCTTGCCGGGTCATTTTTATCGCACGTTCCACTTTTTCCAGAGTTATGCCCTTTTGCAGGTACTGCAAATATTTTTGGGTTGCGGACTCGATACCAAAATGGATGCGATAACATCCTGCTTTTTTGAGTGCGGCCACGACTTCCGGGGTGATGGTGTCGACCCGGGCAGAAATTTTGAAGTGTATCTTGATTCCCCGCTCAACGATCAGGTTGCAAATTGCCAGCACGTTTTTTTTGTCAATCGTGATGGTGTCGTCGACAAAAAACAGATCGTCCACACCCATCCTGACCAACTCTTCAATTTCATCAACAACGCTTTTGGGACTGCGGATGCGGAACCTGGTTTTGCGAATATCGCAGAAGGTGCAAGCCGCCGGGCATCCTCTTGTGGCCTGAATGGTGAAGAATTGCCGACCCTCGCCAATAATATGTTGGTAGCTTGCAACATTTACAAGATGGCGGGCGGGAAAAGGCAATTCATCAAGATCAAGAAGTTCGGTCTCTGCCTGGTTAATATTGGAGATGCCATTTTGTTTCCAACCCAGTCCGTTAATGGACGATAGAGGTTCGGCATCGTTTTCCAGTGCCTGAGTCAGGCGGGTGAATATTTTTTCTCCTTCACCAAAAACCACATAATCGACTTCTGGCAGGTTGAGGGTTTCCTTGGGGTATAAGTTGACATGAGGTCCGCCGAGGCAGACTTTCAGGTTTGGGTGTTCAAGTTTCAAGACTTTCGCCGTGCGCAGGGCATCAAGCAAATTGAAAGTCATGATGCTCATGGCGACCATATCCGGTTTGATTTCACGGACACGAGCCAGCAAGGCTTCTTCTGATACGTTTTCCGGCGGGCAGTCGATGAAAGTGGTGGTGTTCCTCGTTTCGCGCTCGTAGTAGGCGGCGACATAGAGAAGCCCAAGTTTTGGGTAATAGCCTTTACCGCCTTCCAGCGCTTTTGGCACCGAAGATTCCAGGGAAACGGTTTCGGGTGGGACGAGGAATAAAATTTTCATGGGATTGGGCAACTTTTTCCTTTAAAATCAGACTCTTAATTTTACCATAGAAAAAACTGAAAGGACGGCGAGATGTCCATCGTTACCGTGACCAATATGTTTCCCGAGGGTGCTTTGGAAAAACTGGCACCGCATTGCGATTTGCGGACCAACCAGACAGAAAATTCGCCCACGGCTGAAGATCTTAAAAAATATGCTTTTGAGAGCACAGCGATCGTTACCTACTTATCGGATAAAATTGATCGAGACATTATTGATTGTGGAGAGAATTTGCAACTCATCGCCAATTATGGGGCCGGGTTCAACAATATTGACGTGGCGCATGCCGCTAAAAAGGGCATCTGGGTGACAAATACTCCCGGGGTCTTGCATGAAACCACTGCCGATTTAACCTGGGCCATGATTCTGGGTTCTGCTCGACGCATTGTTCCCGCCGAACGGTTTACCCGCGAAAACCGATTCAAGGGCTGGCAGGCAAAAATGTTCCTGGGAGGAGATGTATATGGGAAAACCCTTGGCATAATTGGCTGTGGTGAAATCGGTTCCGCGGTGGCCCGTAGAGCTTCGGGTTTTAATATGCGGGTTCTTTATTGCAACCGAAACAGGTTGTCGGCAGAAAAAGAGAAAGCATTGAACGCAGTTTATACTCCGTTGGAAGAGTTGCTTCAGCAATCCGACTTTGTCACGGTTCACACCCCTTTGACCGAGCAGACCCAACACCTGATTGGAAAAGAACAATTTTTAATGATGAAGCCCAGCGCTTATTTCATTCACACCGCCCGAGGTAAAGTGGTGGATGACAAAGCCCTGGTCGAAGCGCTGAAAGAAGAAAGAATCGCCGGGGCGGCGCTGGATGTTTATGAAAACGAACCGGCACTCACTGAAGGCATGACCGAGTTGGAAAACCTGATGTTACTGCCGCATATCGGCAGTGCCAGTTTTGAGACAAGGGATAAAATGGCAGACCTCGTGGCAGATAATGTGTTGGATGTTTTGGCAGGTAAAACCCCGCGTTGCCTGGTGCCATCGTGGGGCACTAGCCATGGAGGCAAATTATAACCAAAGAAATAGGAATCAAACGTTAAAACGAAAATGCATGATGTCGCCATCCCGGACGACGTAATCTTTGCCTTCGACCCTGAGTTTTCCCGCTTCTTTAATGGCGGCCTCGGATTTATATTTAACCAGATCTTCCAGAGTATAAACTTCGGCGCGAATGAACCCTTTTTCGAAATCGCTGTGGATCACTCCCGCCGCCTGCGGGGCTTTTGCGTTTTTCGGAATTGTCCAGGCCCGAGTTTCTTTTTCTCCTGCTGTGAAGTAGGTGGAAAGTTCGAGCAGTCCGTATCCGGCGGAGATCATGCGGTCGAGTCCGGTTTCGGTCAGGCCCATTTCTTCCATAAACATTTTTTGTTCTTCGGGGTCTTCGATCTCCATAATTTCGCCCTCAATTTTTCCCGCCAGGGCCACGACCGATGAGCCGTCCTTTTCAGCAATCTGTTTAACCTTTTGCACAAGTTCGTTTTCTGTATCGCCGGGGTCCATGACATTGCAGATATAAAGAACTGGTTTTGCGCTCAAAAGGGTCAGGCTTTTTACGAATTGTTTTTGTTCGTCATTTAAACCAGTAACGCTTCTGGCTGGTTGATTTTGATCAAGAGCCTCGGAAAGCCTGGTGAGTACCTCAACTTGCATGCGTGCTTCCTTATCCCCGGATTTTGCCAGTTTCTCAATCTTTGCCTTTCTGCGGTCGAGGGATTCCAGATCGGCGATAATCAATTCGGTGTTGACGGTGTCGATGTCGGAGACGGGGTCGATAATGTCGCTGACATGGGGAACATTGCTATCCTCGAAGCAACGCACCACATGGGCGATGGCATCTACCTCACGGATGTGACCGAGAAATTTATTGCCCAAACCTTCTCCCTTGGATGCGCCTTTGATGAGTCCGGCGATGTCGACAAATTCCATGGTCGTGGGAACAATTTTTTTGGTTTTGACGTAGTGGGTGATGGTGTCCATGCGTTTATCGGGAACAGGAACGATGCCGCTATTGGGCTCAATGGTTGTGAACGCATAGTTTCCCGCCATGGCTTTGGTGCGTGTCAAAGCACCGAACAGGGTTGATTTTCCAGCATTGGGGAGGCCGACAAGGCCGCAGGTGAATCCCATAAAATGTTAATTCCTTCTTTGTTAAAAGTTGGTTTAAGTAAACCCTCTTTATCCCCTTATCCCGGGGAACTATTGAAAACCTGAATCCAGAGGCGCAATTATTATAACTTTTCTTTTTCGTCGGGCGTTGCCCGGAAGGGTTTTAAAAAAAACAGGCACAAGAATACCAGAAAAGCATAGCCGGCGAGGACTTTAAAAAATGTTTGAGGGGTCACAAAACTGAGCAGGGTGAGAAAAAACACCGACCCGACACTACCGTAAGCCCCCGCCAGGCCGGCCATTTTCCCGGTGAGAGGTTTCGATATCAGGGGAATCACCGCGAAGCATGCGCCGTTTCCAGATTGCAGGAAAATGGAGCAGGTTACGGAAAGGAGAATAGTGGAAACAAGCGACCAGCTATTATCCATTTCCCCCATACCCCAATAACATATGCTGGCTCCCAGAATTAAAATGAAAAGTGTGCGCCTTCTGCCGAAGTGGTCTGAAATCCAACCGCCTGCGGGGCGGGTGACCAGGTTCATGATGGCAAAGCTCGAACCCAGCGCTCCTGCAACCTGCACGGTTAAAGCAAATGTGTTTTCCAAATACTGCGGGAACATCGAAATGACAGCTAGTTCCGATCCAAAGGTCAGCGTGTAGACGAGACTCAAGATCACTATTTGGCTGTAGGGATAGTGATCCTGGATAGGTTGTTGCAATCTTCGTACATTTGCTTGCCAGCATCGTAGTGCGTTCAAAATAAAAAGCCCGGCAATGGCGAGAATCAGGGCCACGGAAATAAAATCAGGGATTAGAGATAGTGGCTTTCCAGAAAGTTTCCAGATGAAAAGAGCCAGGGTTCCATAAACAGGTAAGAGAAAAAGAATTTGCATGATCAGGTCCCGGTATGAAGTGACCTCAATCACGCCGTGCAGGTCGACTAGGAAATCCCCTCCCTTTCCTGGAGCATCAGGGCAAAACCGGTAATAAATCCAGGCCCAGACCAGGCAGGATAGTCCTGAAAGGCCTGTCGCCACCCGCCACCCGGACTCTTCAGGGAAGAGCAGGGCAATCATAGGGAGAGAAAAAGCCGCAAAGGCGGAACCGAAGTTTCCCCAGCCTGCGTAAATTCCCTGAGCCGTTCCCATCTTTTGTGGCGGGAACCACTCGGCGATCATTTTTATCCCTACTACAAATCCACCTCCAACGACTCCCATCAGGAGACGGGTGATCAGCAATGTCTCGAAGTCCTGGGCCAGGGAGAAAGCAAAACATACCAGTGCGGCAAACACCAATAATCTGCTGAAAACTTTTTGTGGGCCATATTTATCAACCCAGAAACCGATAATGATTCTGGCGGGAATGGTCAATGCCACATTGCAAATCATCAAGATATTGATCTCGGTGGAAGACAGGCCCAGAGTGTGCATGATTGTGGTGTTGAACGGCGCCATATTGAACCAGGCCACAAAGGTCAAAAAGAATGCGACCCAGGTCAGGTGCAGGGTGTTCCACTGGGTTTTGCTGAAACCTAACATTCCGTGATTTGTTTGTAGACGCGCAAGGGGTTAAAAAGAGTCATGGGTTGTAGGGGAAGGCAAGGAAAGAAGTTGTTATGATCCGTTTGTTATAACTTTTTCAAGGCTGGTTGGTCATCATTTGATGGGACTTCACAACACCACTCTGATCAAAAACGATAACCATATCTTTGGTGATATTTTTCCCCAGAGCGTTGTAAAAATTGTATTCATAAGTCCAGACCTTGTAGCCGTTTTGAACGCCCTTTTTAAAAGGAGACCCAAACATGGACTGAACTTCATTATAGGTTGTTGTTCCCGCAACAATATTTTTATAGAGAGACTCGTCGAAGTTTTTCCCGGCCGTGCCGCAACCGAAGGCAAAAAGTAAAGCCGCCAGGAGAATAATATTTAATACCCGAGTGCAGTTCATATTTTTAACCCTCATCATGATGCCACGATATTATATTTTTCCCGATGCAGTTTCGGGTTTACCTGAAAGGTGATTTCGATATTGCTTTGTTTTTCCATCTCCTCAACAAAGCTACTCTCTTCCTCGAACAGCAGGTCATAAACCGCTGGATGTAATTCAATGTCGATTTTCTTTTTAGTGATGTTGTCGGTTCCCCGTCTTTGGATTTCCCGGATGATTTCGTAACAGACAGTGGAGGTCCCTTTGATATACCCTTTTCCTTCACAGTAATCGCAGGGGTCACAAAGAGTTTGCGCCAGACTTTCGCGCACACGCTTACGGGTCATTTCCACCAACCCTAACTCGGAAATTTTAAGGATGCGGGTTCGTGACCGGTCTGACTTCAGCGCTTGTTTGAGCGCGTTGGAGACCATTTCCTTGCTTTCTTCTTTAGCCATGTCAATGAAATCAACGATTATAATACCGCCGATGTTCCTGAGGCGGAGCTGGTACACGGTTTCCTTAACCGCCTCCAGATTGGTTTTAAGAATAGTATCTTCAGGGTCGCTATGGCCAACGTATTTCCCTGTATTGACATCAATGGCGACCAGGGCTTCGGTCTGGTCGATAGTGATATAGCCACCGGACTTAAGCCAGATGGTCCGGCCCAGAGCCCGGCTGATATCCATTTCTATCCCATAATGGTCGAAAATCGGCATCGGGTCTTTGTATTGCTCAATTTTGCCCGACAAATGCGGGAGATAGGTGGAGCAGAACTCCAGGCATTTTATGTAATCTGATTTTGAGTCAATAACCAGCCGTTCAGTATCGTTGGTGAAAAGATCCCGGATTGACCTGAAGACCAGGTTCAGATCCTCGTAAACCAGGTGTGGCGCACCCAGGTTTTCAGATTGTTTTTTCAGGTTTTCCCAAAGTCGGTGAAGAAATTTCAGGTCCGACTCAAAGTCCGCACGTGTGGCATCCTGCCCCGCGGTTCGGACAATATATCCTTCACCGGGATTGCCGATTTCGCTGACCAGTTGTCTTAGCCGCTCTTTTTCTTCTTCTTCCTCAATGCGACGGGAAACACTGATGTGATTAACGGTCGGCATATAGACGAGGTAGCGTCCGGGCAGGGTGATGTAATTGGTGATGCGGGCTCCCTTGGAGCCCAGGGGATTTTTGGCAACCTGCACCAGAATTTCCTGGCCTTCCTGTAAAATATCCTGAATGCGGATTCCATGATTGGGTCGACCAGGTTTCCCGGAAAGGGGGTCCTCGGTTTCATCCGTCAGGGGAGGGGGGGGCAATTCGTCCTCAAGCCCCAACATATCAACAACGTCGATATCTCCGACATACAGAAACCCGGCTTTGTCCATCCCGATGTCAACAAATGCCACCTGCATTCCAGGAAGAATTTTGGTGACCCTGCCCCGGTAAATATTTCCAACAATGCCCTTGTTGGTTTTATGTTCGATAAATAATTCCGAGACCTGATTGTTTTCCATCAGGGCCACACGAATTTCCCGCTGGTTGGAATTTATCAGTACTTCAGAAGCCATGGATTTCCTGCATCAGAGTGGGTGATAAAAAATTATAACATGCCGGGTGGGGCAAACCTTGAGAAAAAATAAAGCCGGGAGTTTTAACCCGCATATTGCACGAGCACCACTCGCCGTGGGGCAACGAAAAGTTTGCTCGCCTCAACCCTTGTCATTCCCGTTAACCTACTACGTCATTCCCGCGCAGGCGGGAATCCAGAAGGGTGAAACGAGACAACCCAGTGTATACTCCCTACTTCGAACAACACGAAGACCATGGACCGATCACCACTCGCCGTGGGGGCAACATGGCTAAACGTTTCGAAACAACGCCACGAGGCCTTGAGCGCGCAGAAATGTCGGGTCTGCTGGCCGTGCGCCGAGCACCCGCGAAAACAGGTCAGGAAATGGAAACGAGCCTGTCAGCTACGCCTGATTGAAGAGCGAAATCCTGATTTAATTTCTGGATTCCCGCCTGCGCGGGAATGACGTTCTGAACAAGGAAGCGTGAACCTTGCGGTGTTTAAATCCGGGGAATTCGATCTGGATCGGGGGTACAATCTGTCACGGCGAATTCCTTTCTTTGAGTTGTTGCTCAGCCTTATTTTAAAGGCTTGAAAGGTTTTCGCCATCTTTTTTCATGCAATATGCGGGTTAATGTATTGATCTTCGCATTTCAACATTGAGAAGAAGTCCTACCGCAAAAAAATTGGTTATGAGGGAAGAGCCGCCGTAACTCAGGAAAGGAAGGGGAATTCCGGTGATGGGAAACAGGCCAATGGTCATCCCCACATTAAAAATGATGTAAAACGTGATGGAACTGATCAGTCCCAGAGAAAGAAAAAAACCAAACCGGTCTGCCGCCCGAAAAGCAATGTTTAAACCTTTCAAAATAATAAAAAGGAATAAAGATAAAAGAATGACCACGCCTAAAAAACCGGTTTCCTCCGCGAAGACTGAAAAAATAAAATCCGTATGTTTCTCCGGCAGGAAGTTGAGCCGACTCTGGGTCCCCGCGAGCAGACCCTTTCCCCAGAACCCGCCGGACCCGATGGCAATTTTGGACTGGATAGAGTGATAGCCCGCTCCAAGCGGGTCCAATTCCGGGTTGAACAAGGTCAAAAGCCGGGACTTCTGATAGTCTTTCAGGAAAAACCAAAGTGCCGGAGCCAGCATGAGCCCGCCGGTAAAAAGTTTTATCAAGGTCATTCTTTCCAATTCAATGGCGGCTACAAATACCAGGAAAATGAAAAAAATCATCATGGTGGTGCCGAGGTCGGGTTGAACAACAATGAGTCCTCCCAGGAGTGCCGTCATCAACGCCGGGATGAAGAGGTCCTTCAGGTAATACTGGTTTGACATTTTCCCCGACTCAAAGTATTTGGCCAGGGCAATGATCAGCGACACTTTAGCGAACTCGGAAATCTGGATACTGATGGAGCCTATATGAATCCAGCGTCGGGAACCGGAGGCGATCACTCCTTCGGCCAGTACATAGGCGAGAGCCAGCAGGGTGAAAACATAGATGAGGTAGGCATAGCGGCTGAACCAGCGATAATCCAGCACCAGGGCTATGAGCATGGCAACCAGCCCATACCCTATCCAGTAAATTTGCTTGATATAAAGGCCGCGAAAAAAAGCCTCTGGCCGACCATGGTTGGCGCTGTAAATGGTCACCACGCCGATAATAGAGATTCCCAGGCAGGTCAGAAAAAAAAACCAGTTGAAATTGGAAGCGAGGCGATGATTGATCATGTCAAGATTTTATCATAACGCATTGAAAGCCATGGGATATTTTCGTTTGCCTGGCAGGCCCCCAGGCAGGAGGTGAGGTTTTTTCCTGGCCTGCCGGTCAAGTGGCGGGGGTGACGCTGACATTATCAAAAGAGGTGGTGCTGGTATCTGTGGTCAAGGCAATTTCTCCCTGGGAATAGGACGTGTCGGTTACGGTAATGTCCCAGTCCGTGGGTTCTGTGCCGCTCCTGATCCAGAATTTTGCGTTGAGGTCATTCCCGCTGGCACTGGCCTTCAGGGTATAGTACTCGTTGTTATCAAAAACAAAGGCACTCGAACTGACCAAGCTGGTTTCAGCACTATTGTAATTCACCAGTTCCAATACATATTGGTCATCGTTAGGGCTTCCCCCGCAGTTGCTGGAGCAGGATACTTTGACCATATAATACTGGTTGGCATTTTGATACCTCAGTACCAGGCTTACAGATTCACTTGCGCTCAATGAGCCGTTGCGCTTGATATCCACCTGGGCTTCGTAATTCTGCCAGGCGGCGCATCCATTGAGGGACCAGGCAAACCCATTGGACGCGGTCTTGTATTCTCCGGATGCGACGTTCCAGTTGGCAGTACCCCCTTCGGTCCAGCCAGTACTATCACCATCATCAAAGTCATCGGTGAAAATGCCGGTGCCCGACTCAAAAGATACAGGAATAGCATTGAATACCGGGAAGTCTTCTCCGTCTACATCAATAAGAGCGCTGGCGGAAACAGTAGCGGTGACGCTGGGTTTTTCCCAGTCGTAAGTCAATACGGTTGTGGCGCTTCCCTGCCCGACGGTTCCACTGGCGGCAGGGGCAAGGGTGCCCTCGCTGGTGTTGAAATTGACAACGGTGCCCGCGCCGATTCCCTCTCCGTCTCCATCTACCACGCTAGCTGTAATGGTGGTGGAGTTGTCGGGACAACTGACTGGAGTGGGGTTAGCCGCCAAACTTATTTTTCCCCAGGGAGCGGTGACCAGGTTTCTCGGAGAGGTGACGGCGGTATAAGTTTCACGGTGGTAACGGTCGCTATAGGACGTTGTGCCCCCGGCGGTAGCAACACTTCCTGCATAATAAGTTCCAGTGTTTAAGAAATTTTCATTAGGGTCTTCATCTTTCGACCGGGTAATGATTTCCATGGTTACTTTTCGGATATCGTTTAACTCATCAGTTGGGAGGACATAAGGCGGAATGGGGTTACCGTCCGCATCCGTGGATACTCCTGCTGGTAGCGGGTCCCCGTCTTTATCCCAGTAGCGGATAATCAGGTTGTCGATGTTGCGGGCCACTTTACTTTTTGTGACATCACTGGTTCCTTGATCAGGGGTGATGCGATAAAAGTGAAACGGAGGATTCTCCAATCCCAGAGAGATTTGGTAAGTCCGCGTTTCGGAGCTTTCTACCTCCCCGTCGCCATCATCATCGAAGAACGGGTTGATGGAGAAGCTGGAGAGGGTAGAGTTATCCGGGTTTGAGACCGCATAAGTCATGACCTCATCGTTTTGAATGGTACCGTCATTGTCATCATCAAAAACCATGGTGATATAATGATCGGATGCGGCGAGGAACCTTTTTCCGCGGGTGACGTTGAAGCCCGCATTCTGGACACTGCGGGTGATGAAGTCAACAGTCGCTCTGCCGTTGGCCTGCATTTGACCCAACTGGCTTTGCCGTGAAAATGTGCTTTTCTGTGACTGGATAATTCCCGCTACGAGGGCAAGCAGGATCAAGGAGATTGCCGAACCTATCAGCAATTCGGTCATCGTGAATCCCTGCTCATTCATCTGCCAGAATGGTTTTTTTTGTAACTGGTTCATTGTCTTTTCCTCGTTTGATGACTATTCGAGAAAGCCCACCCGTTCGACACTGAAGATGGATGGGATAAAGGGCGGCCAGAAATCCGGATCTTGAAACCTTACGTCCCATCCCCAGTTGCGCACGGGTCCTGAATAACAATCTCCGCCTATGCACCACACCCCATCAGCCTGTTCGCTGTCCCAAAGGTTGATAAACGCGCCGTTAATGTTCAAAGTGCGGGTTGGGTTCCATGAACGTTGTGTCCAATCCTCATGAAGCCGCGGATAAGTATGTAAACCTCCGCTATATACTGAACCATCTGGGGTTGTTGGCACATGTCCGGCAAAAAGCGCGGCATTGATGGTGGTCGTGCTTGCCCCATAGTTGTTGTAAAGGTCTGGCCAGCTTATCCCGCAGGGCTTGGTGGTTAATGCGTTAGAGAGTATGTTCATGGCATCGCCAATCAACGCGACTCCATGGGTATCGACGGTATTGAAATCGCCGTGGATATAAAGCGGATTATCAGTAGCTAATGTGGTTTCATCCACCAATTGCGGGCTGGAGGTAGCGTCCATGGTGATGACCCTTATTGCCTGCAAGTCCGACCCATTG
>Ga0210019_1004222_pt1 | contig 12613 bp, 16 predicted proteins | sample CryGeyCG2114_020_2_FD_183969 | JGI IMG/M metagenome (GOLD analysis project Ga0210019, IMG submission 183969) | Groundwater microbial communities from aquifer - Crystal Geyser CG11_big_fil_rev_8/21/14_0.20 (SPAdes) (version 2) | ecosystem: Environmental > Aquatic > Deep subsurface > Groundwater ...
TAGTGATTAGTGGTTAGTGGTTAGTTAAAAACAAAATATGAAATCGTATAAAGAACTAATAGTTTGGCAAAAGTCTGTAGAGCTTTGCGTTTTAATTTATAAAATAACTGATAATTTTCCAAAATCGGAACTTTACGGAATTACAAACCAAATAAGAAGATCAGCGGTTTCAATACCTTCTAACATCGCTGAAGGACAAATGCGAGGACATAAAGAATTTATTCAATTTCTTAAAATATCATATGGATCTGGTGGCGAACTTGAAACACAGCTGATTATTTCGTTAAAAACGAATTTGTTAAATAAAAAAGATTTCGATCAAATTTATAATTTGTTAGAAGAAGTGATGAAAATGTTGAATAAACTTATAAGTTCTCTAACTATCCACTAATCACTAGTCACTAGTTACTAACCACTATGAATAAGGTTTTACATCGGTTAAAGATAGCAAAAGGACATTTAAGCAAGGTGATAGAAATGGTTGAGAAAGGGGAGTATTGTCTGGATGTTATTCAACAGACTCAGGCCGTTACAAGCTCACTCGAAAAGGTTTCTGAAGTGATCTTGGAAAACCATCTTAAGACATGTGTAAGACAATCAATGGAAAGCGGCAAAGGGATAGACGAGAAAGTGGCAGAAGTAATTGAAGTATTTAAACGGAAATAGTTTATAAAGTTATAAAGTTATAAAGTTCATAAAGCTTTTAAAGTTATGAATTCAAAGATACTGGTAATTGGGTTAATAATATTTTCTCTAATGGCAATTGTTGGTAGCTATTTTATCTTAGTTAGTGGACAAAAACCACAGGTCCAAATTATTTCATATTCGGTCTCTGATAAGCAAAGACCAAAGGTTGAAGCAAAAACCATTTTTTCAGATCTGGGAACTATGAAAGTATCTGAGGACAGATCAGCCAACTTCAAAATAAAAAATATCGGTCAGAAATCTTTGCAGTTGAGTAATGTTTCTTCAAGTTGTAGCTGTACTTTTGGGCAGGTAGTTATAGACGGTAAGGAATCAGAACTTTTTGGGATGCATAATATCTCAGATTTTGCAGGTGAGGTATTACCGGGCAAAGAGGCAACGGTGAAAGTAATCTATCGACCTTCTATTATGCCGGTTTATGGAATAATTGAAAGAGAAGTTTATGTCAGCACCAATGATCCGGAAAATCCAAAATTAGTATTTAAAGTCAAAGCAACGGTTAAATAAATCAAAAATTCAATGACCAACACCAATACTGACCAATTTCCAGTACTATCAATAATCAAATTGATACAAAAGTAATTGATAATTATTCATTGTTCATTGTTAATTGGAGTTGGTCAGCCAGCTGGCGGATTGGAGATTGTTTATCTTTGAAGTTTTAATATTATGCAAAACAACTTTTTCTTCGGAATTTCCTTGACAGGCTCATTTTTAGCGGGAGCTTTGGCTTTATTTGCTCCCTGTTGTATCACATTTCTTTTTCCTTCCTATTTGGGGACGATTTTTAAAGAACGCAAAAATGTAATGTTTTACACGCTGATATTCGCTTTGGGTTTAGCTTCTATCTTAATTCCTGTTTCTTTAGGTTTTCGTATATTTATATTTTTCTTTGACCAATTTCATCGATTAATATACTTTTTAGGTGGATTATTTTTGATCTTTATGGGTTTTATGACAATTAAGCCACTATTTGACATTCCTCAGTTTTTTCACGTAAAACCGGAGTTAGATAGGAAAATAGATACTTTTTCTGTTTTCAGTTTGGGGCTAATGTCCGGGTTATCTTCGTCATGTTGTGCTCCTGTTTTATTCGCCGCCGTTACTCTGACCAGTTTAGCACCGAGTACTTTTCAAGCGATAGTTGTTTCATCGGCCTATGTTTTAGGGATAGTTTTTCCGCTTTTTATTATGTCATTGTTTTACAAAAGACTAACAAACAAAGTTTCCGGGTCAAACCGTCAAAAGATCTACAATATTTTCAAATTTTTAGGAGCCTTTGTTTTCATAGCCAGCGGAATCTTAATAATAATCTTTGATGCATTAAATAAAATTCAAATGTACCAAATGGAAAAATACACAAAACCTATGAGAATGTTAGTTTTTGAGCTGTCAAAATATTTTCAAAATCCAGTCCTTGATTTGCTAATTTTTAGTTTTATTATCTTTATCTTTTATAAATTAATCAAAAAAAAATGACAAAAATAAAAAAATCTGTCAGGAATCATTGGTTCGTTGTCTTGGGAGTGAGCATATTATTCAATATTTTAGCCTTAACCTACCTATTAAAACCACAGTTTGACAAGCTAATCTCAAAAAATAAAGAATCGATTGTGAAAAAAGAATCAGCTAATTTATTTGATGAAATCAATCCTGTTAAAGGCTTCGAGATTAACGCAAAATATGGTGATTTGGGTCCTAGAATGATTCAATCTGGAGTGATTGATCTAGAAAAATTTAAACAAACATATGAAAAGAGCGCTCAGCCATTAACTAAGGAGCAAGTTGAAATTTTGACTAAAGGTTCAAATAAGAAAATTAAAATTGATCGGGATAATTCATACTTTTTACTTAACTTTTTTTGGGCTGCTGGGTTGGCAAACAAGTCAAAAGCATTGACGGAAGGGGATATTGTCAAATATGGTGAAGGACAGGTTGGTAACTTTGCTTCAACTGGAGGCTGGTCGCTTTCTAAAACTGAACCTATGGATTATTATGCGAAGTCTGATCTAATTCCAATGACTATTGAACAAGAAAATCTGGTAGAAAAAGTAGCCGGAAATATCTATCGCCCTTGTTGTAATAATTCAACCGCTTTTCCTGATTGTAATCATGGTATGGCATTATTATCAGTTTTACAGTTAATGTCAGCCAACGGAGCAACAGAAAAACAGATGTATGAGGCAGCTAAATATTATAATGCTTTCTGGTTTCCAAGCAATTATTATGATTTGGCACTATACTTTAAAAATAAGGAGGGGAAGAAATTTAGCCAGGTTTCAGCTAAGATTATATTGGGAAAAGATTTTTCTTCCTCGTCAGGGTGGCAGGCAGCAAAACAATGGTTAGTAAATAAAGGTGTGGTTGAGCAGCCACCAAAACAGGGAGGTTCGTGCGGGGTATAAAGAGTTTATAAAGTTATAAAGTTCATAAAGTTTATAAAGAAATGTCATTTGATAAAGTCTTAGTGTTAATATTTGGTTTTTTATCAATTATATTTACCTATTGGTTCTTTTTTATGAAAAAAATTAATACTGTCCTGGCAGAAGGGATAGTGAATATTTTAGTTGACGGTGGGTATAAACCGGAAAAAATTTCCATTCCATTTGGAAAAACTACTAAATTAATATTTGAGAGAAAAGATAAATCAACCTGCTTGGAAGAAGTAGTTTTGGCTGATTTTAAAGTCAGGAAATTTTTACCTCTCAATGAAAAGACTGAAATTGAAATTAATCCAACTAAAAAGGGAGAATTTGATTTTTCCTGTGGGATGGGGATGTTTCACGGGAAGCTGATAGTTAGTTAGAAGTTTAGTTACTTAGTTACTTAGTAAATTGAATACAATTTAAACTAACTAACCAAGCAACCCATAACCAAGCTACTAAATATATGTTTAATTTTGAAAATCTTCAGGTATATCAGATGAGTATTGAGTTTGTAAACTACATTTATGAAGTGACAAAGAAATTTCCCAAGGATGAATTATTTGGTCTAACAAATCAAATAAGAAGAGCATCTGTCTCAATATCTTTAAATATTGCGGAGGGATCAAGTCGAACTGGAAAAGAGTTTAAACATTTTTTGTCGTTGTCAAGAGGGTCTTGTTTCGAATGTGTGGCGATTACATCAATTGCAAAAAAACAAAATTATTTAACTGAACTAGAATTTAATAAAATTTATCAAACTTGTTTATCACTTTCAAAAATGATTAGCAAATTAAAAAGTTCTTTATGAAATCAAGTAACCAAGTAACCAAGCAACCAAGTAACCAAGTAACCAAGCAACCAAGTAACCAAGTAACCCATAACCAACTAACTAAGATAACTTTTGCTATTAAGGGAATGCACTGCGCTTCATGTGTTTATACAAGTGAGAAAGCCCTGAAAGCAATTCCCGGAGTTACCGATGCTGTCGTTAATTTAGCCACAGGAAAGGCAACTCTGACGACAGATTCAATGATTGAAAAAAATAAAATTATTGACACTGTTAAATCAGCTGGCTACCAAGCGATGTTTGAAGAAAAGTTAGGAGTTATGGGTTATGAGTTAGGAGGAAAGACAAGCTTAGATGACAAAATAAAGGTGGAAAAAATGAAAGAGTTAAAAGATCTTAGGATCAAAGTTTTTGTCAGTTTATTTCTAGGTGGTTTGATAGTTTGGGGAAGCTTCCCAGGGATAATGGATTTTGCTCCAATTCTTCTTAGAAATTTCTATTTTCAATTTGTTTTAGCAACGATTGTTCAGTTTTGGGCAGCCGGTGACCTATACCGAGCCGCTATATCTTCGCTCAAACATCGGACTGCTAATATGGATACTCTTGTCGTAATCGGAACAACGGTTGCTTTTTTGTATTCAATATTTGTGACATTTTTCCCAAATTTTTTTATGGATTTGAAGATTGAAGCAATGCCGTATTTTGATGTTTCAACGGTCATCATTGGTTTGATCTTGTTGGGACGCTATTTGGAAGCACAAGCCAAGGCTGGGACGGGTGAGGCAATTAAAAAATTGATAGGGCTTCAGGCAAAAACGGCCAGAGTGATCCGTAATAAACAAGAGGTAGACATTTCAATTGATGAAGTTCTTGCAGGAGATCTTATTCGGGTTCGTCCTGGTGAAAAAATTCCGGTCGACGGAATCATAATAGAGGGAGAATCGGCGATTGACGAGTCAATGGTAACAGGTGAAAGTATGCCCAGCACAAAGTATAAGGGTGACACAGTAATTGGTGCAACAATGAATAAATCCGGCAGCTTTGTTTACAAGGCAACAAAAGTAGGGTCCGATACAATGCTATCACAAATAATAAAATTAGTTGAAGAAGCGCAGGGAAGCAAAGCCCCAATCCAGCGATTAGCTGATGTTATTTCTTCCTATTTTGTCCCTATTGTTATTATGTTGGCAATTGGAACATTCGTCGGTTGGTATGTTTTTGGCACTTCACCTGTATTTGTACATGCTATGCTTCGGGCGATTGCGGTTTTAATCATTGCCTGCCCGTGCGCGATGGGATTGGCTACTCCAACAGCAATCATGGTTGGAACAGGAATAGGGGCGCAACATGGGATACTGATTAAAGATGCGGAAAGCTTAGAAACAGCCCATAAGGTAAATACGATCATTTTTGATAAAACCGGGACGTTGACGAAGGGAAAACCGGAAGTGACGGATGTGATAGTTATGAGTTATGGGTTACTTAGTTACTTAGAAATAAATAAAGCAAACGGCCAAGTAACCAAGCAACCAACGAACCATGCCACTAAGGATATACTTCTTCAATTATCAGCTTCGATCGAAAAACATTCAGAACATCCATTGGGAGAAGCGATCGTAAAAAAAGCCGAATCGGAAGGTTTAAAAAGTTTGAAGGTTGAAAAGTTCAAAAGTTTGACAGGAAAAGGGGTGATGGGAAAGTTACGGGTTAGGGGTTATAAGTTAGGAGTAATACTTGGAAATAAAAAAATGATGGAAGACTTTGATCTATCGATAGATAAAAGTGGTCATGAAAAATTAGAAAAAGATGGTAAAACAGTTGTTTTTTTAGCTATTCAAAAATTTAAACCAAATAGCCAAGTAACCAAGCTACCAAGCAACTATGAACTTATTGGCTTGATCGCTATCGCCGATACAATAAAAGATAGTAGCTTGGAAGCAATCTTATCTTTGAATAGGATGGGAATAGATACGGTTATGATCACCGGGGATAACGAAGCTACAGCAAAGGCGATTGGAAAGAAATTAGGCATAAAAAAAGTTCTTGCAGAAGTTATGCCCCAGGATAAAGAACAAGAAGTTAAGAGATTTCAAAAAGAAGGTAGAATTGTTGCTATGGTTGGAGATGGTATTAACGATGCCCCGGCACTGGCCGCAGCCGATATTGGCATTGCCATGGGTAGCGGTACCGATGTTGCTATTGAAGCGGCAGGGATAACACTTGTCAATAAAAATTTAATGTCTGTCGTCTCAGCAATTAAATTATCTAAGCAAACAATGAAGACAATTAGACTTAATTTATTCTGGGCTTTCGCGTATAATGTAGTTTTAGTACCAGTGGCAATGATGGGATTGATTAGTCCAATTTTAGCTTCAGGAGCTATGGCGTTTTCAAGCATTTCAGTAATTACAAATTCTCTTTTATTGAAAAGAGCGAAAATATAATCTATGATACGCGAAGGATGTTGTGGTGGTGAAAAAAAAGGACCCAAGAAATAAATTTCTAATTTTTAATTGACCTAATTAATTTAAGAAATTATCAAGCTTTAAATCTCAGTATGATTATTGGGTATTTTTTAGGTTAATTAGAATAATTAGATTAATTAGGTTAATTTTATATTTATGGCAAAACTCAAGAAATGTACTCTATACATTAAGGGTATGCATTGTGCTTCGTGTGAGATTTTGATCACTGATAAATTTAAGGAGATGCCCAATGTAACAGTTGTTAGGTCAAGTTTTAAAAAACAAGAAGCGGAAGTTTATTTTACCGGTCATTTAGATCGGGATGCTGTTAATAAGAAGATCCAATCTTTTGGATATGAGATAGGAGATATGGGAGAAAAGTTAGGGGGTGGGGGTTATGGGTTAGGTGGGGAAGAATCAATTTGGAAAAAAATAATTGAGGCAATTTTTATTGCAATCGGATTAGGATTAATCTATTTGATTTTTAAAGAATTAAATTTAATTCCAAATATTAATATAACTGGTAATTTAAATTTACTGACCGTCCTGTTTTTAGGCCTGGTTGCTTCAGTTTCAACTTGTATGGCAACTTCCGGAGCCCTATTCTTATCAACGATCGGAAATAAAACCAATAATCTAAAGCAGGCGATTTATTTTAGTCTGGGACGAATTATATCTTATGGTTTCTTTGGATTTATTGCAGGGTTGGTTGGTAGCGTTATTATTACCAACCTCAAATTTGGAACAGGTTTGACATTATTGGCGGCTATCTTTATGATCCTCCTTGGTCTTGATATGTTACATATTCTTTCATTTGCATCAATCATACCTTTCGGAGTTACCTCTAATATTTTTAGAAAATTAGAACATTCTTTAATCAAGGACCCTCATAAATCAGCCTTTTTTCTGGGAATGATTACATATTTTCTACCTTGTGGTTTTACTCAGGCAACCCAGGTTTATGCTCTTGGATTAGCGTCGCCTTGGCAGAGTGCTCTAACAATGGCAGTATTTGCGCTTGGAACTGCCCCAGCAATAATTTTTATCGGTTCTTTACGAGGTTTATTAAAAAGCACTTTTTATCAGTATTTTATGAAAACAGTGGCCGTCGGAGTATTAATATTAGGAGTATATTATGCGAGTAATTTTTTCTCAATTTACGGAATTAATTTTGGTTTCAATAAAATTGATAAAGGAGTTTATTCCGACGTGAAAATATTAAATGGAAAACAGATAATTAATATGGACGTAGTTTCTTCCGGATATATACCAAATTATTTTTCTGTCAAAAAAGGGATTCCTGTTAAATGGATTGTTAATGGCAAAAACGTCTTCGGTTGCCAGGGATATTTTGTTGTCCCACAATTGAATATTTCTAAGGCGCTTTCAGAAGGGGAAAATATCTTTGAATTTACTCCAAGCGATTTAGGATTTATCAATTTCTCTTGTGGTATGGGAATGTACCGGGGGAGAATAGAGGTAAGGGATTAGACGGTTAGACAATTAGGGGTTAGAATCGGTAATCAGTTGAATCGGTCGAGTCGGTCAAACATGATATAATTAAACCATGAAAGTGCCAAAAAAACTGCAATCGGTTTTATGGTCAACCGACGTTTCAAAATTAGATCTTCAAAAAGATAAATACTACATTATTCATCAGATACTTTCTTATGGGATGATGGATGAAATTCATTGGGCATTAAAAAATTATTCTAAAAAAGAAATAATTGAAACATTTAAGAGGTCTTTTAAAGATTATCGAAGACAACGTTTTTACTTAGTCAAAGATGCCCTTTTAGAATTAAATGACTGGCATCCGGACGAGCGTTACTATGTCAAAAATACACCTAGAATTATTGGATAAAAAAAGACAAAAAGTTTTTGAAATATTATCCGCTTTTAAAAATAACGGATATTTAGGCGGAGGTACTGCATTAGCATTGCAAATCAACCATAGACGAAGTGAAGATTTTGATGTTTTTACTTTTCAACCGCTAAATAATAAATTAAAACTTAAGATTGAAAAAATATTTGGTCAGGTTAGTTTTTCATTGAATACCTCTGATCAAATTAATTTTAAAACGAAAGAGGGTATTAAAGTAACCTTTTTTTGGTATTATTTTAAACCAATTAGTGATTTGGTTAAAACAAGTTCATTGTCAATGGCTTCAATCGATGATATTGTTGCTGATAAGGCACATACAGTAGGATTTAGAGCTGTCTGGAGGGATTATGTTGATATTTTCTTATTACTAAAATCAGAAAATTATAGTTTGAAAAAAATTATTGAATTGGGAAGAAAGAAATTTCGGGGTGAATTTGTTGAGACACAATTTTTAGAACAATTGAGATATTTTGACGACCTTCAAATTGTTCCGGTTGATTTTGTGAAAGAAAAATATAAAGATGAGGAAATAAAAAATTTTCTTCAAGAACAGGTGAGAGGGTATTTGAGAAATTTATAAATTATTAAATAGTTTTGTACGCGTAATTAACCTACTTATTAAATATCCAATTATTCCGCCTCCAACCACATCTAAAAAATAGTGGCAACCTAAATAGATTCTAGAATAACTAATTAAAATTGCCACGAGATAATAAAACCACCTTCTTTTTTTATCAAAAAATGTCAGAACGGTGGCCGAGGCGAAAGCAGTGGCGGCGTGGGCGGAGGGGAAGGAGAAGTCAAGAGGACAGGAAAAAGTTGAAAATAGTTGAAAATGGTTATAAATAGTTGTAAATGGTCTATGACGCTGGAAGATGTTTTTTAGAACGATGTCAGATAGAAAGGCTGTCAGGAGAAAGGAGAGGGAAAATAGGATGAGAAATTTTTTATCAGTCCTGCTTATTCCAGGTTTTTTACGTTCTTCAAGAATTACGGCTATTAAGATAACCAATATCCAAATTAATATAGAGGAACCTTTTAATGAAAAAAATGAAAAAAAATAATCAAAAAAAATATTATGAGGAAAAATATAGCTTAAAAATTGGGTAATTTTGTTGTCAATTATTAATAGATTGGACATAACTTAAATTGTACTATAATAATACAATTGATAATTGTTGATTGCTAATTGTTAATAGAAGTATGGCGACGATGAAATTAAAAGAACTTACGGCTTATAGTGTAGCGGTTGAATTATCAGCATTTGTCTGGAAAATAGTTAATGCATGGGATTGGTTTAATAAGAAAACACTTGGAAGCCAATGGGTAGAAGCAACTGATTCAATAAGTGCGAATATTGCTGAAGGATTTGGAAGATTCCACAAAAAAGATAAAGTCAAATTTTATTATAATGCTCGAGCAACAGTTTATGAATCAATCAATTGGAAAGACAAAGCATCAGAAAGGAAATTAATTTCTGAAAAAGAGAATAATTTTATCTCAGATCATTTAGATAAGCTACCAAAAGAAATAAATAACTTAATAAGTTTAACGATGAAGAATTTGAAGTATTAAAATCAAAATTGTCAATAGTTAATTATTGATTGTCAATTGTTGTGAATCAATTAACAATTAGCAAATTATTAATTAGCAATTATTATTTTTCAATTATCAATTAACCATTAACAATTAACAATGATTTCTACAATCATCTTCGACTTTGATGGAACTATAGCTGATACGCTACCTTTTAGTTTTAAAAAATTTCTTGAAATAGCTCATCTTCTGAAAATTGACGACTTAACTGATAAGGAAATTATCAAAGAAATAAGATCAAAAAGTTATCAAGAATTACTAAACGGAAGTTTTAAGAGAGCTTGGTTAAAGTTGCCATATGTGGTTAAGATGATAAAGAACATGCAGATCGAGCTGGAAAAAGAAATACCCAACATAAAATTTTTCCCGGGTGTAAAAAAACTTTTATATAATTTAAGAAAAGATGGTTATAAATTAGCTATTATTTCTTCAAACAGAATAGAGAACATTGATAAATTTATAAAACACAATGATCTTGATATTTTTGACTTTGTTCATGGGAAAACCGATCTTTTTGGTAAGGCGGGCTACCTTGGGAAGTTTCTTGATGATTTTGACTTAGATAGCTCAGAAGTTATTTATGTAGGCGATGAGATCCGAGATGTTGAAGCCTGTAAAAAAGCGGGGATAAAGATAATTGGTGTTTCTTGGGGGTTACATACAGTTGAGGCTTTAAAAAAAGCCGGAGTAGATTATATTGTGAAAAAACCTTCGGAAGTTTTTAAAATCATAACACCTTAGAGCGTCCTATCCGACCGACGTACAACCTCGGAGGTTATGCAAGCTTGGCAGAATTATGAATAGATATGGATTTTATTTTTTCCATTGATTACTTTAAACTTATTGAAGTTGGCTTTGAATTTTAAAGGATACATATAGCTGACAACAGAAAATTTTGATACTTGATTTTTAATATTTAATATTGTTTTCTCTAAAAACCAGGGGGAGATGTAGAGATAGAAGGTTGTAGAGACGCAAAATTTTGCGTCTGTACATTGGGTATAGCGGGAAAAATCCATTTTAAAAATATCATCCTGAACGATTTTAATGTTTTTTTTATTTGGATGAAAGAGTCGGCGGAGATGTAGAACCAAGATCAAAATAGGATTAATCTCGATGGCAATAAATTTCGTATTTAATTTTTTTTGAAACGCTTCTGTTGCTGAGGCAAAAATCACTATTCCATCTCCAGCCCCAAGATCAATGACTGTTTGGTTATTTTTTAAACTCAAAGCTTTGACAATTAGTGGCATATCAACAGGCTGGGAAGGGAAGTAGGGGATAGGTGAGAATTTTTTCGAAGAAAAAATAAATATTATAACGATTATAAAAATTATAAATATTATAAAAAATCCCATTGACTAATTCTATCAGTTCTTGTTAATATTAGGACGGTTTAAATTTATTTTTTTTAAATTTAATATGATCAAACTAGTCATCGGCAGCCAGTGGGGGGATGAGGGGAAGGGTAAGATAGTCGACTTGATGGCGGAGAAAGCTGATTTTGTTGTCAGGTTTCATGGCGGTAATAATGCCGGTCATACCGTCGTCGTCAATGGGAAAAAGTTTCCTTTTCACTTAATTCCTTCAGGAATCTTACAAAAAAAACCAACTGTTATTATCGAAGCGGGTACGGTGATAGACCCGGATGTTTTATTGGAAGAGTTTGATATTTTTGAAAAGATGGGTATCAATTTGAAGAAAAAATTAGTCATTTCCTCCCGTTGTCATTTGATAATGCCTTATCATAAAGAACTTGATCAGGCCTATGAAAATGCCCGCGGTAAAAATAAATTGGGGACAACTAAAAGGGGAATTGGTCCGGTCTACGCTGATAAAGTAAGCTATAACGGTATAAGAATTTATGAGCTTTTGAATTGGCCATTATTTGTAGAAAAATTTAAATTTCAGGCAAAGATTAAAAATAAAATTTTAGTTGCCTTCGGAGTGGCTCCAATAAAAGTAGAAACCTATTTACCAGTTTTTAAAAAGTTGGCGGAAAGAGTCCGTCCTATGGTTAGGGATACTTTTGCGATATTTCAAAAAGCGATTAAGGAAAAAAAATACATTCTTTTCGAGGGAGCGCACGGGGTAATGCTTGATAATAGTTTTGGTCTTTATCCATTTGTGACAGCTTCAAACGTCATTGAAGGTGGAGTTAATATTGGCTCTGGTGTTCCCTCAAAAAGAATTGATGAAGTTTGGGGAATAGTTAAAGCCTACACTTCAAGAGTTGGGGGTGGTCCGCTTCCAACCGAATTATTTGATGAGATTGCGACTGGAATTCGTGATCGAGGGTATGAATATGGGACGACGACCGGGCGACCGCGCCGGGTTGGTTGGATTGATTTGCCGGCGGTTAAATTTGCCTGTCAGCTTTCATCAATCAATAGAATTGCGATTACTAAAATTGATATTTTATCTGGTATGCCACAAATCAAAGCCTGTGTTGGCTATAAATTAAACGGTAAAAAAATTGAATTTAGCCAGTGTGGATATTTAGAGTTAGAAAAATTAACACCTATTTATAAAACTCTTCCCGGTTGGAAAGAGGATATTTCAAAAAGAAAATCTTTTAAAAAATTACCAAAAAATTGTCAGAAGTATATTAGGTTTGTAGAAAAATATTTAGATGTTACAATTAAAATTGTGTCTGTAAGTCCAGAAAGGGAAGCAAGTATATTATTATAAATTTTCAAAAATAATCAAAAATCCAATGACCAACACAATCAATAAACCAATGACCAAC
>Ga0210019_1004223_pt1 | contig 12609 bp, 16 predicted proteins | sample CryGeyCG2114_020_2_FD_183969 | JGI IMG/M metagenome (GOLD analysis project Ga0210019, IMG submission 183969) | Groundwater microbial communities from aquifer - Crystal Geyser CG11_big_fil_rev_8/21/14_0.20 (SPAdes) (version 2) | ecosystem: Environmental > Aquatic > Deep subsurface > Groundwater ...
ATCGCCTCCGGCGATATCGAACCATTCCAGAATTCCTTCAGGAAAAAACATTTCCAAAATTGATTTTTCAATTGTCATAATGATAATCGTTAGCTTAATTATGACTATCATTATATCCTCATCAGCTCAAATTTTCCAGATTAGTCCAGCAATATTCTGTATGACCCGTCCTATTCCTGCAATACATACGAAGAGGCACAGGAGGAGTGGGAGCGCAAACTCTACGCGTCAATTGACGCGATGGAAGAAGAAGTAGAGGTTATAACTGGTCGTGTCGTGCGAGTAAGTGACACGACCAGTCAGGAGACTTCTGGAAGTTTTGTTAGTGGCGCAAAGCGCCACTATACTTATGAAACAAAGAGCGGGAAGAAATTCCTGCTCAACACAGGGGAGGTTGTTAGTATATCCTGTGTGGATGATGCAATTCTATTCACCACACACGGTGACTCTGTCACTGTGGTGTGGAAAACAAAGGGAGGCCACAGGTGGAAAGGATCCTCCTTTATTAACCATGACATTAACATGTCATGGGAACAAAAGTGGTAGTTGGATTTGCAAGGTGGCCTTTTGTGGAGTATAATCTCTCTGCAATCGGCCACCTCTTTTTTTATCCAACATTCATCACTGAATTATTTTTTCTTTTGATTTTTCATCCGTATCATGCTCAATATAGCCAATGCTCTCTAAAATGTGGCGCAAGAATATATGCACATCTTTGGTATTATCCATATATTTGAATTTGTTCTTTGAAGATTTTGTCTTTTAACAGCGGATGAACAGAATTATATGTGAGTAAATCAACTTTTTTCTTTAAAACATCTTCCAATTGATGTTTAAGTCCGATTAATCCAAGGAATGTCATTTTGTCTGGCGGCTCTACCAGTATGTCGACATCGCTTCCTTTTTTGTCTTCACCTCGTACAACCGAACCAAAAATAGCAGACCGTTTTACACCCTCTTTCTTGAGTATTGGCATAGCTTTTTCCTTGATTTCTTCTATTGTTTTAGTCATATTTTTTTTATGCAAGCTGTGATGCAGTTATTGTATCACATTTTTTGAGTAAAACAAATCTAAATTATTGAAATAATTCCCAGGCTTGCCAAAGTCACAATCACGCCAGCAATCGCGACTCCTAAAGCAATCAAACCTAAGGCGCGCCAGAATGGGATGCCAAGAAGATACGCAGCCACAGTTCCGGTCCAGGCGCCAGTAATTGGAAGTGGAGTGGCGACAAAAAGCACTAACGCGATATAGCCGTAAATTTTGTATTGACCTTGAATTTTTCTGCGAGTTCGCTTGAACAGCCAATCAAAAAATTTTCTAAAAAATTCAGAATGCTTAATCAAGAATTTTGAGATTACTTCTAAAAATAAAAGCCAAAAAACAACTGGAATCAAATTTCCAATTACAGATAAAACATAGGCCTGGCCTATTGTGAGGTCTAGTTTTGCCAATGCGAACGGAATAGCTAGGCGCAATTCGCCGACTGGGGTCGCGGCTAGCGTAATTGTTTGAAGATAGGGATGCATTTTGTTTTAAGCGCGAAATTATTTCCGCCATTTTTTAGATACGCCAATTCTAGCGCGGTCGCGCGCGAGCATGTATTCAAGATTTGTGTATGTGTTGATATCAAGTTTTTCCTTGTCTTTTAGCTTCTCTGCCAATTCCTGGGCGCGTTTTTCAGCTCGATCCAAATCAATTTCTTCAACATGCTCCGCAGTGTCAGCCAAAATTACCAAAGTATTGTTAAACATTTCAATTACTCCGCCTGCAATTGCCAAGGGCTTGTCTTTTTTGTCAGTGCGTATGATAAGTTCTCCTGGCTTTAATATAGAAACCAAAGGAGCATGGTGCGCCAGAATCGTAATCTGTCCATCAGTGGTCTCAGCCACAACTTCATCAACCTCTTCTTCTAGAACAGTTTTAGCTGGAGTAATTAATTTTATGTTTAGTTTGGACATGTTTATTCCACTTCTTCAATCCCGCCTTTCATGTAAAAATCTTGCTCATTCAAGGCATCATATTTGCCTTCAATAATCTCTTTAAAGCTTTTAATAGTATCTTCAAGTTTTACATATTTACCTGGTTTTCCTGTGAATGTTTCAGCAACATGGAATGGTTGTGATAGGAATCTTTGCACTTTTCTGGCGCGAGAAACCGCGAGCTTATCTTCTTCAGATAATTCTTCCATTCCAAGAATAGCGATAATATCTTGCAGATCTTTGTATCTTTGCAAAATTTGTTGAACTCCTCTCGCTACATCGTAGTGTTCCTGTCCAACCACATTTGGATCAAGAATGGTTGAAGTGGAATCAAGCGGATCAACAGCTGGATAAATTCCAAGTTCAGTCAAAGACCTGTTCAGTACAACTGTGGAATCAAGATGGCTGAATGTTGTCGCAGGCGCCGGGTCAGTTAAGTCATCAGCTGGAACATACACTGCTTGCACTGATGTGATTGAGCCATCTTTTGTTGAAGTAATGCGCTCTTGCATTTGTCCCATTTCATTTGCCAGAGTTGGTTGGTATCCTACAGCGGACGGAGTGCGTCCTAAAAGCGCTGAGACCTCAGAACCTGCCTGCGTAAAGCGGAACACATTGTCCATAAAAAATAATACATCTTGATGTTCTTTATCACGAAAATGCTCAGCAATGGTGAGCCCTGTCAGGCCGACTCTCATGCGCGCTCCTGGTGGCTCGTTCATTTGACCAAATACCATGGATACTTTGTTTAACACGCCTGCGTCGTCCATTTCATGGTACAAGTCGTTTCCTTCGCGAGTTCGCTCTCCAACGCCAGCAAAAACTGAATATCCGCCATGGGATTTGGCAATATTGTTGATAAGTTCCTGAATAACAACTGTTTTTCCAACTCCAGCGCCTCCAAAAAGCCCTACTTTTCCGCCTTTTACAAATGGGCAGATTAAGTCAATAACTTTTATTCCTGTTTCTAAAACTTGGGTTTCTGTGGATTGGTCAGTGAATTTCGGCGCTGTTCTGTGGATTGGATCGCTTTGCGCGCCTGTTATTTGGTCTTTGCCGTCAACAGTTTCGCCGATTACGTTGATCAGCCGTCCAAGCGTTTTTTCGCCAACTGGAACGCTGATTGGAGCTCCTGTGGCTTGCACCTCTGTGCCGCGTTTTAATCCATCTGTTGAGTCCATTGCGATTGTTCGCACGTTGTTTGAGCCAATGTGCGCGTTCACTTCCAAAACTAAGCGCTTATTATTATGCTTTAATTCCAAAGCATCATAAATCGCTGGAAGTTTGCTTCCTTCATTAAAGGCCACGTCAACAACTGGGCCGATTATTTGTGATATTTTTCCTGTTGTCATATAAGTTTATATAAATTTTTCTTATTTTATTATTCTGGATAAATAAATACTTCATGCATGGTGTCATTTCCGACTTTGTATGTTCCGATTTCTTCCATTTCAAACTTCATGCCCGTGTCTTTGGTTAATTTTTCTAATTGTTTCACGATAATTTGATACGAGGTCTGTTCTCTTAATTGAGCTAAAATCGGCATGTGGTTATCTTTGTCAATATAATTTCTTTTGTATGTTTCAACAAAGCCCAATATTAATGAACCTCCAGCTCTTGGATTGCCATCACTGGCCAAATCAGATATGTATATAACAGGCTCATCATCCATTGATGATTCATCATTTTCTTGATCATAGTATCCCGGTCCTAATTTACCTTCATACGCCAAGACATACCCGCGAACCTTGCCTTTATCGTCAGTATATTTCAAACTCATGTTAGGCCTGCCTTTGGCCGCATTGTTCACATCCTTGGCAATTAAAGCGTTTTCCATATTGTGGAGATATTCCATTAAAGATTCATTTTCCTTATAGGCCTTGCCTTCAATGTACGCAACCGGCAAAGTATCTTGAAATGTCAGATAACTAACGCCTTTGGGCAGTTTAATTTCATCTTGTTTGATTTTTTTAATCTCTTGAATTGATATTTTTTTACCAACAATCATTTTCTTGTCTATTTCTCCTTTTTCAATATCCAAAAGATACGCTTTCTCGTGCAAATTATCGCTATAGCCAACCGGCGCTTCAGGAATAAAAGTATTCTCAATTTCAGGCAAGCCGGTTAAAGCATCAGTATATCCTTTGCCAACCGGAATCTTGTTTTTCTCTAAATTATCTTCGTCTCCAAACCTTTGGAGATATTCTTGGAAAAAATCAGTGTAAATGGTTTTTATTGTTTCTTCCATCCTGGAATGAGATTTAAAATTTTGAGCCACTTCAATATTGTCGCAGACGATTACGCCTTTCTTGCCGCGCAGAATTTCCTCATTCACTACTTCGTGCATTTTAACTCCGGTATTTTCTAATTTGTCTCTTAATTCCGAGATATTCTGCTTAATGTCTTTATTTTTAGTTAAAACACTTTGCGCCACAGTGCGCCATTGTCCTTCAGCTGTTTTTCTTTGGACTGTAAACAAAGAGCAAATAGGATTAAATGTATAGACATTATTTTTACCGCTTCCAAATGGCATACAGCAAGCTGTGTCATTGCCAGCTACCACTCCGTCAGGATCTGATTTAAGATTAATTTTAGCCCTATATTGCTCTGTTTCTTTTTTGGCTGATTTCATGCCAAATTGCTCATTCATTAAAATTTCATCAATTTCATTTCTAAATTCAGATACTTTTGGAAATTCTTTTTCAATGTCAGCGGATTTGAGAAAATCAACTAATTTTATACCTCTTGTTTTGAATAATTTGGTTAATTTGCCAAATGTTTTTTTGGGGTCTTTGGCTTCTCCGGCTATGCCTTCGCTTCTTTTGCCGACTGCCTGATAAATTAATTCTGGCAGATTTGTTTTTTGTTTACCTGTGCCGCTTTCCGCGATTCTGTATTCTATTTCCATTGGCTTAAAAACTTGCAATTTATCGTAATCGCCCTCTACTAGCGCGTCCACTAATTCCTCAGCAGTTAAATCCAAATGAGGGAATTCCACATAATTAGACGGCTTTTTGCGATTTTGCACCTCTCTGGGCGTATGCGTATCCATGATTTCTAAAAATCGTTCCGGCTCTTTCCAAAACTCCATTACTTTTTCCATTGAAATGTTAGGATGAAAAGCCAGTGTTTCCACATACGCGTACAGTTTTTCCTTGCCCTCTTTTTTTAATGACTGCAACTGATCTAAAATTTCTTTTCTTTGCAATAATTCGCAAATCTCCTCATATTTTTTTAGATTTTTCCATGATTCAAATATCTTTTTAGGGGAATCCAAATCGCCCAGCAATTCTTGCAACTTTTTAATATTCGGATACTGCCGCCCATCCTTTATAATCTCTTCAAAATCCAAGTTTATGCTATCAACTAAGTTATTCAATTTGTGATGAGCGGTTCCTTGGCCATACACACTGTCGTCTTTTTGGGCTTGATTGAGGATATTGTTATAGAATTCCTGTGGCGGCAAGCCAGAAGACTGCGCTACCTCGCATATCCTTCTGAAATTATGCAGCCCATCGTGACGGGACAAGCCGTCACGATTCAGGTATTCAAACATCTTCTGATAGCCAAAGTATTCCGCGCCTTGCTCAAAGGGACCTGTGATATTTTGCTCGTCTTTCCATCTGGCGTCCGCAGTTCCGAGATTCTCATAAATTTTTTTAAAATCAGATTCGTTTAGTTCATCTTTTTCGCCGATTATGCCTTCTGACAAAAGAAATTCAGATGGCTTGAGATTTAATTTTTCAACGCTATCAAGAAAGGCATCATCCGCAAAAGAAAAAATTGTTATATTTTTATCTATAAAATCATTTGTTTCTCCATATGTATCTAAAAGTCGTAGCGCTATTTCCTTATGTGTAATTTTAGTGAATCTGTCACTGTTTTGCATTATTTCAATTGCAGGTAAATTTCTACTGGTAATTAAACTTAACTGCATCTCTTTGTCGTCGCTAATTCCTTGAAATTTGTCAAAGTTTTCCCATACTAGAATATGTTTATTATTATTGATTAACTTTAAGGCAATTGTTTTATCAAGTAGCCCATGAAACTTATCAAGAACTCTGCATAGTTGACGTATTCCATAGCTGGTGGGCATTTCAATAAATTTCAACGCAACTTCATTATCCAGTCCCTTAAATCTGTCAAGTTTACTGATTAATTCATCTTCATAATTTTCATATTTGCCAAGATCCATAAGCTTTATGAGGACATGCTTATCAAGATTGTGAAATCTGTAAAGTTCTCTATTAACTATTCTGCTGGCAGTTATTGGTCCATCGATGTATTTTAAAAGTATTGTACTCTTAACTGAATCTGGAAATTTATCAAGGACATCAAATAATGCGTCTCTTTTCGCCGTTCCTTCATTAAAGATCTTTAAGGCAACGAGCTCATTAAGATTTTTGAAATTGCCGATATTATGTATGACATAATAACTCATTCTCGCATCGATCAATTTCAAAGCAACTTCCTGGTCAAGATTTTTAAAATCATTAATATAATACGTCACATATTTCCCTTGTCCGGATTCAATCAGTTTTAATGCCAATGATTTGTGTTTAGATTCCGGGGTATTGTTTAAAATTTCTCGCCATTGAGATGCGCGCACCTCGTTAACACTTAAATTCTTAGCATCTAGTTCTCTTGCATCCATCAACATCTTAAAATATTCTTCTTCTGTTTTTTCTTCCGCATCCTTATAATCCTCCGCCTTTCCGCTATCAACTTTTTTCTTTAATAACTCGGCTTCATTTTCGGCTTCTTCTAAAGTATATTGTTTTGATTCTAGATTTTCTGGCATATATTTAGTTTAACTTACTGCCGCAGTCCCCGCGGATATTTCCGCGATTTCCTGGGTAATGGCGGCTTGGCGCGCTTTATTAAATACCAGCACCAAGTCCTCTGCCATTTCTTTTGCAGCGTCTGTGGCGTTTTTCATGGCGACCATTCTTGAGGAATGCTCTGACGCGTTTGATTCCAAAAGCGCCTGATACAATTCCGCCTGCCCGATGCGCAAGGCCAAATATTCAAGAAGATCATATTTATTTGGTTCATACAAATATTCAAGATTTTTTGGCGCTTGTTTCATGTCTTCCATTTTTCGGCTAGTATCATTTTGTCCAAGCCCAAACTGCTGTGTTCGGCTAAAAGGGTATAATTGTTTTAAAACAGCGTTTTGCGAAATCGCGCTTTTGTAATCTGTATACGCGACTAGGACTTTGTCGGTTTCTCCATTTTTAAATTTGTAATATACATGGTCAATAATTTCCCTGACAGATGAATCCTCAATCGCTGTGTCGTTTTTTTGGTACGCGAGCTTTATTTCTTTGCCCAGCGCAGTGAGTGTGGACGCGCCTCTGTTTCCAATAGTAATCAATTCTGTGTTCTTGTTTTCTTTAAGGTAGGGAGCAGCTAGTTTGATTATGTTTGAATTGAATGCTCCACATAGGCCTCGGTTAGATGTGAATACAATAAGTGTGGTGTGTTCCTGAGTATTGCTCTCTCCTGCCTGCCCGCCGACTCGATTGGGTTCAAAGAACCGTTTAACTGGGCTGATTGAATCAAACCAAAGTTGTGAATTTATCAATCTATCAACAATTCCCCATGCAAAAGCATGATAATTTCTAGTGCGCAAAGTAGCCTCAACTGATTTGCGCATTTTCGCGGCCGCGACTAATTCCATTGCCTTAGTAATTTTGCGCGTGTTATTGATGGAATTAAGCCGCTGTTTTACTTCTTTGGTGTTGGCTGGCATAGGTATTATTTATTGACGTAGATTGCTTGTCCTGTCTTTTTGTAGGAATTTCGCGACATACTTAGTATTTTTTTTGCCACTATTTGTGGGGAAAGTATTCCGTGTGGCATACTCTGTATTATTGTATTAATTTGTTTTTTTGTTCTAAATTTTTTTAGTAGAGGTGTATCGACTGCATCTGGGCAGATTGCGTTTATTCTTATATTATATTTTTTTTCATCCAAGGCAGACGATTTAGTCAGTTGAACCACTGCAGCCTTTGTAGCTGAATAGACAGCTCCGTTTTTAGTCGGTTGTAACCCCAAATCAGACGCTGTATTGATTATTGTGCCTTTCTTTTGTTTCCGCATATGGGGTAGGGCCAATGACATTAAGTTAAATACACCTTGAAAGTTTGTATCTGACATTGATGTGAATTCTTTATACGATGTGTCAGCTACGGTGCCTGGATATGCAACACCGGCGTTATTCACTAGAATGTCTATTTTTTTATATTTTTTGACAATCTTTTTTATTATGTTTTTGATTTGATTGTAATTCGAAATATCAGCGCGGAAAATATTTTCTTTTTTAATTTCCGGAATTGATATCTTTTTTATGTCAATTACATTTACTATAGCGCCTTCTTGAGCGAATAACTTTGTGGCTTCTTTACCGATGCCGGAAGCAGCACCCGTGATGACAGTTATTTTGTTTTTTAATGCAGGCATAAATCTATTTTTCTTCTTTCTTCTCAACAAACCATTCCTTATCAGCGATTGACTTGTAATCATCAACTGCTTTTTTCAAACCATTTTCCCAGCCCTCATCAAATTCTCCCTTTTCATCAATCAATTTCAAAAGCTCTGGATTGTTTTGTTCAACATATTCGGACAATCCATCTGCGAATTCGGAAATGTTTTCAACTTTTACATCATCCATTAAGCCATTTGTTGCGCTGTAAATTTGGACCACCTGTTGCGCCACTGGAAGAGGGGAATATTGCGGCTGAATCAAAAGTTTTTCAAGCCGTTTTCCGCGCTCTAGGCGATTTTGCGTTTGCTCGTCTAAATCAGAGCCAAATTGCGTGAACGCTTCCAGTTCCCGGAATTGCGCCAAATCCAAGCGCAAAGAGCCGGCAACTTTTTTCATTGCCTTAATCTGTGCCGCGCCGCCCACGCGGGAAACAGAAAGCCCAACATTGATAGCTGGCCGAAATCCCTTGTTGAACAAGTTTGATTCAAGGTAAATCTGGCCATCAGTAATGGAAATCACATTGGTCGGGATGTAGGCTGATACATCATTGCCTTGTGTTTCAATAATCGGCAAAGCAGTCAAGGATCCGCCTTTGTTGTCCTCGTTCAACTTAGCTGCTCTTTCAAGAAGTCTAGAATGCAAATAGAACACATCACCAGGATAGGCCTCGCGTCCCGGCGGCCGTTTTAAGAGCAAAGAAATTTGCCGATAAGCAACAGCGTGCTTGGAAAGGTCATCATAAATAATTAAAGCGTCTTTGCCTTGGTCTAAGAAAAATTCGCCCATAGAGCATCCGGCATACGGCGCAAGATAATTCAAAGCAGCTGATTCAGAAGCAGACGCGGAAACAACAATTGTATAATCCATTGCCCCTGCTTTTTCTAGGCGAGCAACAATTTGCGCGATTTTGCTCTCTTTCTGTCCAATTGCAACATAAATACATGTCATGTCCTGTCCTTTTTGGTTCAGAATCGTATCAATAGCGACCGCGGTTTTTCCGGTTTGCCTGTCGCCGATAATAAGTTCGCGCTGACCTCTGCCAATAGGAACCATTGCGTCAATTGATTTTAATCCGGTCTGCACTGGCTCATGAACTGATTTTCTAGTAATAACTCCAGGAGCAACCCGCTCCATTGGATATGTTTTTTTGGTTTTTAAGTCCTTGCCGTCTTTTGGCTCTCCAAGAGGATCAACCACCCGTCCGATCAACTCTTCTCCAACAGGAACATCAAGAATTCTTCCCAATGCTTTTACTTTCATGCCTTCAGAAATGCCGCGGTATTCGCCAAGCACCATAATTCCAACTTGGCCTTCTTGCAAATTCAAGGCAACGCCGATAGCGCCATCATCAAATTCCACCATTTCCATGGAAGCCACGTCAGATAATCCTGTGGCAATCGCGATTCCATCAGCAACATTAATTACTGTGCCTATTTTTTCTTCCGCAATCTCGGCCTTAAATCCGGAAATTTCTTTTTTTAGTTGTTCTATTATTGAGTCCATAAATATGTATCGTCATCCTGAACGAGCGACTGCCTGTAATCAGGCTGGAGCGAAGTGAAGGATCTCGCGAATCACGCCCATGCGTCATGGACGAGATTCTTCACTGCGATCGCCCTGCTTCGCAGGGTCTCCCTTGTTCAGAATGACGTGTTAAATAAGTTGTTTTGAAAGTAATACTAATTGATTTTTTAAACTTAAATCCCAGCGCTTATTTTTTGTCTCAATCTGAATGCCAGCAATCAAGTCTGGATTGATTTCTTTTGATACAGTAACATCTGTTTTTAAGATTTCCTTGGCCAGTTTTTTTGCTATAGCGTCTGTCATTTCTCTTGCGCTTGTTACTATTACATGTTCAATTCCTTGCGCTTGATGCTCAATCTCCTCTAGATTACGAAGAATTTCAGATAGCTTTGATAATCTGCCGGTTTTATATAGATGTGCTAGCATCTTTTTGTTGATGTCTTTTGGTGCTTTTTTATTCTGTAATAATTCATACCAGGCAGTAGCGTATTGTTTTGGAGTGATTGTCATAATGTATTGTCATTGCGAGCGAATGTACTCATGAACGAAGCAATCCCAGAATTTAACACGGGATTGCCACGGTCGCTATCGTTCCCTCGCAATGACATTAAGTGATTCCTCAATAAATTCTTTATCTTCTTTTGAATCAACTTTCTTTTTCAATAATGCTTCAGTAGCGGCAATAACAGCAACACCAGCTTCTTTGCGAACGCTTAATAAGGATTGCTCTTTTTCCAAAGAAATTTCTTTTTTCGCTTTTGCAACAATCGCGCTGGCTTCGTCCTTGGTCCTTTTAACAATCGCGTCTGCCTGAATTTTTGCTTGATCTTTTGCTTTTCCAATAATATTTTGCGCTTCTTTGTGCGCCTTGGATAATATTTTGTCCTGTTCTGTGGCCGCATCATCTAATCTTTTGGCAGCTTCTTCTGCGTGCTTGATTCCTTTTTCAATTTTATCCTGCCGCTCTTTGACAAATTTCAAAATCGGCTTGTATCCAAGCTTGTAAAGAATGAAAACCAAAATCAAAAAATTGACCAGGTTTGCTATAAGTAATTTAATATCAAGGCCAAAGGCTTGTAATATTTCCATATGTGTTTTATTCGTCATGCTGAACTTGTTTCAGCATCTGTTTTTTATATAGGAACAGACCCTGAAACAAGTTCAGGGTGACGGTGTTAATTTAGCCAAACAAAACCAACAAAGCAATAACCAAGGAATAGATTCCTGTTGATTCTGTGACAGCCATGGCAACGAACATTCTTGTAAAAATTGTGTTGCCAGCTTCCGGGTTTCTGCCCATTGCTTCTAATGCTTTTCCTCCAACATAGCCCTCTCCAATTCCAGGGCCAATAGCTCCGAATCCCATTGCGATTCCGGCCGCGATAACTCGTGCTGATTCAATATCCATATTTTTTTCGTTAATGATTAGTTAAATGTGATAATTATTTTTCAAGTAATGCGTTTGATCTATGATTAACATCCGCAATCGGTTCTTTTTCAACAATACTCATTTGTATATAAATCATGATCAAGAGCGCGAACACTGCTGGCTGTACAATTGAGGATAATAGCAGAATCATCATAAATGGTAAAGGAAGCACATAAGGGAAAATAAACAATAATACCGCGATTAAAACTTCGGCTGCGAACGCGTTTCCAAAAAAACGAAAAGATACTGATATTAGTTTAGCAAGTTCTCCGATTATTTCAAAAAATCCTAAGATAAAATCAAGAGGGGATTTAAAATTGATAAATCTTTTGATATATCCCCAAATTCCGCCGGTCATTACATTCACGACCTGAGCTACTGTTAAAAATACTAAGGAAAGTATAAGTATTAGGTTGTAGTCTGTTGTTGCTGTTCGATATATTGGATCTCCATTATAGGTAAGCGAGGTTAATCCTGGTATAAATGAAAGAAGGTTGCCAAATAAGAAAAGTAGCAAAATTGTTAAGACAAATGGGTGCAATCTGTTGGTTGCTTTGTCATTGTTCATTGATTCTTTCATGAATGACTTGGACCCATCAACAATAATTTCAAGCCATAATTGAAGGCCTTTTGGCACTTCTTTCATTTTCCTTGTTCCAATAAAGAAAACAAAAATTAAAATAAACGTCAAAAGAATAGTTACCCAAAATGTGTTTGTAATTGGGAAGCCAGCGACATAAGTTAAAATTTTTGGCGTAAGCGTGAAGTCCATAGTTATTTTTTATCCGCGTCTTTGCTCTTTTCTACAAAATGTTCAGCATCATTTTTGGCGCGGATGAAAATCAAAGCATTTGATATAAAAAACGCGATAATAATAAACGCGAACAATACAATTCGTGATGTGTTAAAATGTTTCTGAATCCAGTATCCAAGTCCGCCTAAAATCAAAAGTGGGCCTAATATATAGCCCGAAATTCTGGCAGAAAGCGCCATGCCTTTAAGTAGGTATGAAGGATTGATAGGAGGGATTTTTCCGCTTGTAGCGCCGTCGTATTCGTCCTCTTCATCAACATTTTCGGTTTGCGTATTGTTCATATAAAGAACTATAACATATATATTGTAATTTTTAAAGCATTTATGTCAAGTATATAGAAGTGTTGACTTTTTTGGTGGTATGTGCGTG
>Ga0210019_1004224_pt1 | contig 12607 bp, 16 predicted proteins | sample CryGeyCG2114_020_2_FD_183969 | JGI IMG/M metagenome (GOLD analysis project Ga0210019, IMG submission 183969) | Groundwater microbial communities from aquifer - Crystal Geyser CG11_big_fil_rev_8/21/14_0.20 (SPAdes) (version 2) | ecosystem: Environmental > Aquatic > Deep subsurface > Groundwater ...
TCCGGCAAAACCCCATTGAGGACTTGTTTCCCCGCGCAAAGGAGAAAGGCGTATCGCTGATCGTGCGGTTGCCTCTCGCCTCGGGTCTCCTTTCCGGCAAATTCAACGCGGATACCACGTTTCCCGTGAACGATCACCGCAACTACAATGCCAACGGCCAGAAGTTCAACGTGGGGGAAACATTCTCCGGTATTCCTTTTCCCGAAGGGGTGCGCTTCGCCAGCAAAATCCGCGGAATGGTGCCCAAGGGAATGACGCCGGCGCAACTGGCCCTGCGCTGGGTTCTGGATTTCGATGCGGTGACGGTGGCGATCCCGGGGGCGACCGCACCCGGACAGGTGGGAATGAACCTCGGCGCGTCCACCCTTGCTCCCCTGCCGAGGGAACTGCACGATCGGCTTCGCCTTTTATATGAAGCGGAAATTCGTCCCTTGATCCGCGGCAAGTATTGAGGCCCCCCCGGGAACGGTTCTCCCCGAAAGTACCCCCTCAAAATCGGGACAACCGCGGGGGGCGCGGATATTCGGCCCCAAACCCCCAGGGGGACGGGGAGAGGGGTTTTTCTCCGCGGTCGTCTAGATCGGCCCGTTATCTTGTTCCGTTCAATGTCCCTCACCCGCCATAAACCCCTCAACCTCCAGGGCGGCGGGGAAGACGATCTCGTTTTCCTTGTACATGTGGAGGAGCAAATCCTCTTCCAAACCCCGTAACTTCTCCACCAGAAGTCCCCACGAAGCACACCCGTCCTCAGGAACGGAATACTGGTTCGTCAACTGGCGAATCTCGTCCAGTATCCCGGCGGCGCGGCTGTGCTCGTGCATCATGACGCGGATGGGATTGTTTATCCCGCCGCAATGGCCTCCACCACTCCCGTCCCCCTGGTCCAACCGGCGGATCATGGGGAACAACACCCTCTCTTCCTTCATCATGTGCGGTCCCAGATCGGCCCACAGCATGTCCACCCGTTCCTTGAGGGTGTGGAGCGCGGAATGGCGCGCAGAGTGCGCCGCAATCACTTTATCCATCAGGGGGGGAAGCTCGGCCATCAAATTTTTCAAATAGGCATGATGGGTGGATTCCAGGTGATCCACCATCCCGCTCAGGGAATTCGCCCAATCCTGCTCCGCTCCGGATGCCGCTTCCACGGGAACGGAATCCTCCTGCATTGCCTTAACCACCTGTTCCGGATCCAGTCCCTTAATACGGCACGCCTCATCCAGGGGCACCTGGCCCCCGCAACAACTGTCGATCCCAAATCGATCCAGAACTTTCGTCCGATGCATATCGTCATTCACCCAATCTGCAACCGGGGAACGAAGAGTTAAAAGTTTCGAGTTCATAACAGCCTCGTATTCCATAACTTTCACCTCTTAAAGGGGTTAGTATTAAAAGGATATCTATATCAATTTATCTTCTTTAATACATAATAGGATCGAACATTCAAGATGTCAAGATATAATTATCCAATTTAGACCCGATTTTTTGCCGAGAGAACTCCATCCGGGTGGCATCCGCTCATTCCAGGGTCCAGATGAATTCGCCGATCCCGCTGGCGCTCAGGGTCACCCGGTCGCCGGTCTGTAGCGGGCCCACCCCCGCCGGGGTGCCGGTAAAGATCAGGTCGCCCGGAACGAGGGTCCAGACGGAACTGAGGAACTGGATCAACCGGGGAACGGGAAACATCATATCGCGGGTATTGCCGCTTTGCCGTACCTCGCCGTTCACCCGGCACTCGAAAGGGATCGCGTCACGAAACGGGACTTGCAGGGGCGACACGAATTGCCCGATCGGAGCGCTTTGCTCGAATGCCTTGGACAACTCCCAGGGATGTCCTTTGCGCTTGAGGTCGGATTGGACGTCGCGCAGGGTGAGGTCGAGCCCCAGGGTTATTCCGGCGATGCGGTCCCAGGCCCGCCCCCCGCTCACGTTTCCCGATTCTCTCCCCACCAGGAGCACAACCTCGGCTTCGTGGTGAAGAACCCTGCCGTGCCGGGGCCGGGCCAATGGAATTCCCGGCGGCATAAGGCAGGCGGGAGGTTTCATGAACACCACCGGTTGTTCGGGCGGAGGATCGTTCAACTCGCGCACATGCTCGGCATAGTTTTTACCGATGCAGAACACCCGGGAGGGGGAAAAGGTTTGAGTTCCTACGGTCAGGTGGGGAATCATGCTACTCACTCGGATTGGGTGTTGCGTTCACGCCCGGGTTGCGGCCTTTTCCCGGTTGAACCGGGCGACGGCGCCGTACTGGCGCCGAAAAAATCCGGGCAGGGACCCTGGATCCTCCGTCTCGGCGAAGATGCGATGGATGCGGTCCAGGTGTCTCGGGTTCAGGCGTTGCAAAATATTCTCTTCCATTCCTTCCACATCGATCTTCAAAACATCTATGGTTGCCTGGCGGGACAGGATTTCCTCCAGGATCTCATCGACGCTTTGCACGGGGACCTCGATCTGCCCATGGGATGTTTTTCGATTCAATCCGCCGTAGCGGCCCGTGGGTTCGATGCCGAAGGCGGCCACGCCCGTCTTCAACCCCACCGCGACGGGATGCAGACGGTAGCGGCCCTCGAATCCGGAAAGATTCCGCCGGAGGCGTTCGATATTCTGGGGCAGGGGTTCGAACAACTCAGCCCGAACATGGGGATTGCGGGTCAGAAAATACAGGGCGCTGATGCCGATGTTGGATCCAAAATCGACGGCACAGGCGATGTCGCGGGGCACGGCGTAATCCTGCTTGCCGAAACACTCGACGAGGGTGATCACGTCGTGAAAGCTGTATACGGTGGCCTTGATTTTTCCCAACGGCGTGCGGACGGCGCACTCGGCCGGATACGCTCCCTTCCCGAACACGTAACGGGCCATTATTTCAAGGGGACGCTCGAACCGCAGGAAAATGTTGACGAACGCCACGTAGAAGGGTTTTTTAAACAGCGCGGCGAAAAAATTTTTCAGCGAGTGATGGCACATGGTGTTTTGTTTCCCGGGAGAACCCCGGCCTGCGGCCCGGGTTGTTCGGGTTTAATTCCGGTTCGGTGAAGTTTTACGCGCCCATAATTATCAGGTTGCTGAGAACGCTTTCGGGTGTCATTCTGAGCCGCTTTGCGGCGAAGAATCTTGCTCGAAACCCTTGTCCAGCTTGAATTTACTAATCAGGCTAGAACCTTCGCGGAATTTATCCTGAGCCTGCCGAAGGACTCCGGATGACATTTTTGGAGTTTTTCGGCGGCCTGTTATTCATAGTATTACGACTTGCCTCATTGCCGGCGCTTTATTTTTAAAGGAGCACGCTCAGGGTTTTGGGGACAGGGGACTTCCGGGAGGCCCCGTGAAAGGGTTGAAAACAGGTTGGTAGAGCCCGGCCGGATCCGTATCGCAAGTCCCTTAAAGGACTGACGGATGAGTTGACAACCACCCTGATTCCGGTCAAACTGAAATGGCAGAACATGTGCCACAAATTCAGGAAATGTCCAAATGGATCAGATCAAATTTTATATGAACCAGACTTTGAATGCCATTGGGGGCAATTCGACCGCCACCGAAGCGGCCCAAACCATGCTGGATCACAAGATCGGGTCCCTGCTGGTGGAGGACCAGGGGACTTTCGTCGGCCTGATCACCGAAGGAGATCTCTGCCGCAAGGTCATCGCCCAGAATAAAAAACCGATCGAAACCAAGTTGGGCGATATCATGTCCAAACCCCTGGTCACCATCGATTCGGAACAATTAATGACCACGGCGTTTCTGGTGATGCAACAGCATCACATCCGCCATATTGTGGTGACGGAAAAAAAAGTGATTGTGGGCATTCTCTCGATCCGCGATTTTTCCCGGTACTACATCAACAAATTCGCCAAGAAACCCGCCCCGGCTCCGAAAGCGCCGGACGAATAAACCGTTTGATCCCCAGGATCGATTTCTCCTCCCCGGCCCCGCGGGAATTTTCTCCCTGCGGGGATTATTTTTGTTCTCCTCCCAACCGATAAGTAAGGCAAGACCTGTTTCCCCTGGAGGGAAGTATGGAACCGCAATACGATTCATCCTTGAAACATGGACCGCTGTCTCCCCTGATTCGCGACTTGAGAAATCGGTACGACCGGTTGGAACACGAATTGTACGAAATGTACGAGGAACGGCTGGGTTCGTTGCAGGAAGTTTCGGCCGCCCTCGGTACCGGCCACCCCGGAGAAAAACGGTAACCGGGATTCCCGGAACCCGCGAGGGAAAACCCGCCGGATTCAATCCCGATCCCGGGGAGAAGACATCAATCGGTCCAATGCGTGATGGATCCGTCCCGGGTATAGACATAGGTATCCTTGTTGCGCGGACCCCGCCGGAACAGGAACTGTTTCTGATCGGGAACGGTAATCAACGGATCCGGATTGAAGTGGGAGACCGCCGCCGGTTCTCCCCACGCCGCCAGAAGCGCACATTCGCCCATTCCCACAAAAATGGTGCGCGTCCTCACAAAACCCCACTCGTCATCGTTGATCAACCCGCGCCGGTTGATTTCCGTCAGGATATTGCGAACGCTGATCCCATGGTACACCCCGCCCCGATAGGCGGCGCACAGAGTGGGATCGTCAAACAACCGAGGACCCTCGGGATCCAGCGCGGCATAACTGGGATGAAGAGAGTTACAGCCGAAAGTCCCCATTAACAGGACGGCAAGAATAACCGGCATGATCGTTCGCATATGTCTCTCGCTCCAGGCGGTCAAAGGCAGTTTACTATAATGGGTTTGCGGGAAATTGGCAACGAAGGGAGGACGCCGGCCCGCCCGCGACGACTATTTTCCCCTGCCTCTTTTCAATTCCCGCTAAAAAGTATATGCTTGGGGGGAATCGTCACCTTTGGCAGTCCGGTTGCGGACGGGACTCTATCTTTATTGGAGGAGATCGATAATGAAGCATTGGAAGATAAACGGATTGTTCGTGCTGGTATTCGGCCTGATTTTAATCTTCCCCCCCTTGGCGGCCGCCCAGCATGGCGATAATACCCCTCCCGACTATGAAAAAGAATGCGCGAAGGCCGCCGACAAGGATGAGAGGAACCTCTGCCTCGCGTTTCACCCCATTCCAGACCCGGAAAACCGCTATAAGCATAAAAACCACAGCAATTATTACTGCTCCCTCATTCGAAACCGGGACAAACAAAACTATTGCTACGCCGTGTTGGATAAACATCATGCAGGATGCGACCTGATCGTGGATAAGACCCTGGCCGCAGATTGTGACGCCAAAACCAAGTGACGGAAAAATCCCAATCGTCCCCGCTGTAACATTCTGAAACGGTTGTTCCGCATGTAGGAAAAATCCAAACCCACCCGTATCCACACGCGGGTGGGTTTTTTGTCGCTTTCTTCCGGTTTTCCCCCCCCGCCCTGCAAGCCCCAGCCAAAAATTCGACCGCCCGTCAGCGTCAACTTCCCCCACACCCGCGACCTTTTCCCGCCTCTATGCCCCTTCAGACGGGGTCATATCGGCCCTTTGTTGCCTAAATATTTGAAAATGTTGCTCTTTTTTGATCCTTTACGCCGGGTTTCCATTTTTTGGTACAGGGATTGCTTTTTAATCCCGATAGATACGTTAGCAACCCTGTTCCATGGAGGAGAACATGAAATTGCGAAAAGGCCTTTCAATTCAGTCGAACCCCAAACTGATTGAAGTGGAACTGCGGCGGTTCGAGAAAATCAAGAAACAGCTGGATAAGGAAAACCTGAAACTGGCCCGCAAGCTATACGGGAACAACGTTCCCCGTGAATACGCGGACTTGATGGCTTAATCCCAACGGAGGCCACAATGAAACCGATCCGGAAAAAATCAGTTCGAAACCCGCACCCTCGTAACAAGACGCAGATTCGCGATCTGGACAAGTTTCTTTACGAATTGAACCTGCAGGCCATGGTCAACATTTACGGCCCCCGAATTCTGGCCGATTACAAATAACCGGGAATTTTTAATACAGGAAAGGACGCCACCATGCTTACTCTGAAGAAGAAGAAAACCGAATCCGCTGGAAACGCGCATTGGACCCACGGCAAGGCCAAGTTCGACAAAGGCGAAAAAGCGATCTGGGACGAAAACCTGAAACTCATCAACCAGATTTTCAGCTCGGACAACAAGAAACAAGTGAGGAAATAAACATGAAAACCCTTCATCCCCACAGAACGTTGCACATTCCCCCGGCGCCTTCGAAATCGAAACGCACCCCCTCCGCGACGGCACCGGAATCGACGGAACAGCGAAACGCCCGGCTTATGGCGAAGTTTTACAATACCCGAATCATCGGAAATCCCCCTCGGTAAGAACCCGATCCGCGAAGGGGGCGTCCCGCACGCCCTCCATTCCACCGCTTACTTCGCCCCACCCCCCGGCCCAAGGTTGTCTCCGGGCAACTTTTAACTTATCCTGATACGCAAAAATCCGGCGTTGCCTCCATCCGTTTCGGGGGGCGGCCCCATTCACCCCCATAGATTCCACCCTTCCATGTTGCGAAAAAACACCCGTATCGTGGCGGTCCATTTTACCGGTGACCCCGCACTCACTTACGAACACATCAAACGCGAACATCTGGCCAGGGGCCTTGCCGAGGTGGGATTTCATTATTTCATCAAACCGGATGGAACCCTGCTGATGGGGCGGAACGCGCAACGGGTGGGGGCTCATTCCCCTGGGGAAGACGAAGTGAGCCTCGGGATTTGCGTGCTGGGGGACCGCCATAGCATGGCGGAAGAACAGAGTCTGGCTCTTACCCTGCTTCTGGATAAGATCCGGCAGGAATTCCCCGAGGCGGAGACGGTGAAATATTTTTACCGGGAACCTTCGGGACCCGAACAGGACTCGTGAGCGTTCAGGTCCCGGCGGAGATGCTGACCTCGATATCGGGATCGAGGTAACCCCGCAGAGCGCGCTGAATGGCGTTGAGCGTCGCCCCCTGGGAACTGGGGCAACTGCCGCACGCCCCCTGATACTTGATCACCACCTCGTGTCCCTCGACCTTGAGGAGTTCCAGCCCCCCCCCATCGTTGGCCAGGGCCGGGCGGATGATCTCGTCCATCAGCGAATCGATGATCCCGCGCTTTTCCACGTCGGGAAGGCCGGGAAAGGTCTCACGGTCGAGGGTGTCGAGGACGGAAGCTTTTTTCTGTTTCTCCTGCGGCGCCTCACCCAGGGGATGGGTATGCGCTTCAATGGCATTTTTTACGTCCGTCCGGAAATACTCCCACCCGCGCGCCGAAAACAGGGTGACGGAGACGTAATTCTGGCACAAAAAAATTTCCATCGCCCCGACCTTGAACAAGGCCTGGGCCAACGGGTCGTCGCCGGTATATTCATCGTCTTCCTCTTGCAGGGAAAACGACTTCGTTCCGCTGGAAACCACGAGCCCTTCGAGGATGAATTTGTAAGCGGCCGGGTTGGGCGTTTCTTCAGTATGGATGATTTTCAATGGATGGTCTCATGTTGGGTTGCAATCAAACTTAGATGCCACCCCCAGTTAAAAGGTTTTGTGTTCTCCGGCAATTTATTAAAAGCATCCGCACCGATCGCTACGCGGTCGATTCAACTGGACCGCCTCACCACCGGGTGCCGCCTTAAGGGAATCGAAGGAAATAAATAATAATATGAAGGCGGACCTGAAATCGCCCCGGCCCTTTGCCTCAGTCCCTTGAAATGAAGGATTCCGGGGAGGCATCGAGCGGAGGGAGAAGCGTGTCTCCGTCCCGCACGGCATCGTCGATTTGGCGGGAGGTCAGACCCCGGACCGTGCTTAAATCCGCTCCCTGGAGGTAGGTTCCGCCGAGCCGCGCCCCTTGGAGGTTGGCCTCGCGAAGGTCGCTCCACATGAGATCGGCCTCTTCCAGGTTGGCGCCTTCAAGACGCGCCCCCGTCAGGCGGGCGTCCTGCAAATTGGCCCCCCGCAGATCCGCGCCAATGAAATTGGAGCGGCTCAGGTCGGCTCCCTGAAACAGGGCTTCGACCAAAACCGCTCCCGAAAAATCCATCCCCTCCAGACGCACCCCTTGCAGACGGGCCCGCACCCCTTCGCAACCCCTCGTCTCAAACCAGAGCCGGTGTTCCGCCAGTATTTGGTTCAGGTCCAGAGGCATCCGCTTTCTCCTCCATGCCGCCTATTCCGCTCAATTGTTTAATACTTCATACACCTGAAAATAAAATTATTAAAATCCCCTTCCCGTGTCGCCGAAGGTGGACGCGAACAAAATCTGTTTCCCTTGAATTTACGCGGATTGTGCAAGATGCCGGAAATCACAATTTTGGCACAGGCCTTGCTACCCTATTTTTGAAAGAAATCCCAATTACTTTACTCAGTCACTATCATGAACCATCCCAGGAACGACAAGACCGGGGAACCTTCCCCCTGGAAAAGAGGGTTTGAGTTTCGTAGCGACGGAGCGGGCGAAGAAAACCGGACTCCCGCTCCCGAACCCACCCATCCGCTCGCGGGATTTAACCAGCGGTTGAACGAGTATTTCGAAAGAAAACTCCAGATCGAAAAGAACCGCCTCATTGAAACCTACTTCAATAAAGATTCGTCCACCAATGTCCTGAAATCGTTCCTCGCCGACCGGGCCTCTCCCAAAAAACCATAACGGCGCCCTTTAAACTCCCCGGTGAATGGACCCCGCACAGGCAGACTTGTCCGCGCCGGTTACCGGGCCGCGCCGCGGTTGCGGAGAAACTGCTCCAGATCTTTATTTCGCTTGTTGATCGCCGTCTGCAAAGGGGTCCATCCATTTTTCGCCACCGCGTGGATGTCGGCTCCCTTGAACAGGAGAAGTTCGGCCACCTCCTGATGCCCATAAAACACGGCGAGATGAAGGGGCCTGGCCCCGTCCTTGTTTCCCGCGTTTACATCGGCGCCATTTTCGATCAACACCTTGGCGACCGAAGGATGGTTTTTGATGGCCGCCCAATGGAGCGGCGTATCCTGGTAATGGTTGCGGGAATCCACTTTCGCGCCCTTCCCGATCAGTTCCTTGATCAGGTCCACCCGGCCATAGGCCGCCGCGGAGTGGATCGGGGTGTTGCCGTTGGCGTCTTTCGCGTTGACGTCTTCGCCGGACGCCGGGGGCGGCGCCTGTTTGCGCGGAGCGGATTTTTCATGGACAACCATTCCCTTCGACTCAAGGATCACGCGAATCTCCCGCTCCACCCGCTCGGTAATGGAGCGCAGGAACGAATCGCTTCCCCCCGACAGAAAACTGAGGAACACGGCACCCATCACCGCCAGGCAAATCAAAATAAAAACTTCGGTCCATTGCGAACGATCGAAAATCAAAATGCGTTTTCCCCGGTCAGGCACCTGCGATGCGGAAGAAGCGAGTTCCATATTCACGACCCGGGGCGAAGGGAGGGGACCTTCCGGAGGGACCTCGGAAGGGACGGAAACTTCCAGGAATTCGGGTTCGGTAACAGAGGAAGACGGGAGGTCCAGCAAACTCACCTGGAATCCCATCTTTTCAAGCAGGGCTTTGGCGCGGGAAGCCTGATCTTCGGGGACCGGCCGGCCAAACTGCCAGGATCCACCCGCCGCAAGCTTCCCGATCGCCTGTCCGGCTTGCTCGGGGTCCAGACGAAAGATCCGGGCCAACCGGGCCGTGGCATGCGGCCCACTCTTTCCGGGGCCGGGCGTGAGTTGAATGTAAACTTCCTTTTGCCCATCGACCATGAGCCCAATCCAATTAAAAAAGTAAAACGAACGATCCTGAATGATTCCCCCCATATTACACGATCGGGAAACCAACAAGACGTTATTCCGAGCCTGCTGGCAGAACGGACAGAAGATGAACATTCCCTACCCTGCCCGATCGAGTGGGCTTGTACCGTTCCGGCCCAACGCCCCCCCACGGCGAGTGGGCGCCCAGTAGGGGCGAAACATCTTTCGCCCCTTCTGCCAGCCGGCCCGGGACCCTCGAAACTGGATTGCCCTCTGTTGTACTGCCGGGCGAATAACCTTAATCGCTTTGTTTTGCCCAATCGTCCGGAGCGGTATATATTGCCCTTACAGGACAGGAGAAACGTTTAATATTTCCTGCCCGTAATAATCTTCCGGTCGTTCGAGATCCCTGCATGAATCCGGGAATGAATTCAAATAGACCCTTTTCCACGTTTCGCTCCCCCATCAAAACTCTGTCCCTGATCAGCCTGTTCTTTTTCCTGCTGTTTGCCCTGGTGGGCCTGATGGTCTGGAATCTTCATTCCCGGTACTTGCACACCGAGAGCAGGGAAAAACAAATCCTCGAATTTGTCGCCGAGGTGGTTCAAATCAATGAGGCGTTGACTCTCTCTGGCGTCGCCGCGGCCCATGGAGATAACATCCGTCTGGGACAGGAGCAGGAAATTGACCGGAACCGGTTGCATCAGATAATCGAAAAACAACTGGCAACCGCATCCCCGGAGGGAAAACCCCTCCTGCAAAAAATGCTTGAGATCAACCAGGTTCTGAAGGAGCTGGAAAAACAATCCCTGGATTTAGCCGCCCGGGGAAGGTTTCAGGAAGCGCAAAAAGCCCACAGTTCCAGGCAATACATGCAACTGAATTACGAGTTCCTTCAATTTCTTTCGCGGTTTTCGAAAAGGGCCAAAGAAGGGGTGGAAATGGATTTTCACCAATTCTTCCGGGGAATTTTCAATTTCTCGGTGATCGGCAGTAGTCTGCTTTTGTTCCTCTGGGTTTTGACCCTGGTCTTGGTCCGGCGGTCTTACCAACGCGAAACCCTGGCGGAAGGCCAGCTTGAAGAAAGCGAGGAACGTTTTCAAAGCCTTGCCGGGGTTTCTCCCGTCGGCATCTTTCAAACCGACGGCCAGGGGGAATGTATTTATGTCAATCGAAAGTGGTGTGAAATCGCGGGCATAAATGAGAGTCATGCTTGGGGAAGGGGTTGGGTTCAAACCCTCCATCCCGAGGACCGCCAGCGGGTCTTTGAAAAATGGCAATCCAGTTTAGAACACCTCACCCGGTTTGATGACCAATACCGATTCAGGAAGCCGGACGGCACGATCACCTGGGTGGCGGGCTGTGCCATCCCTCGGGTTTCCGCTGAAGGGCAACCGGCGGGTTACGTGGGAACGATCACGGATATCACCGAGTTGAAAACCCTGATCGAAAATTTTTCGGAATCGGAACAACTCATCGGTCACATCAGCCATGTCCAGGAGCAATACATCGAAGACGCGGATCCCAGGACGATCTTCGAGGAACTGCTTGACAAGTTTCTGGAAATCGCCCAGAGCGAGTACGGGTTCATCGGGGAAACCCTGCATGACGACGCGGGACAACCTTACCTCAAAATTTATTCCATCAAGGCCATTACCCCCCAATCAGAGTTCACGCGCTTTTTCGAAGGCCATTATCCGCCGGGGGGAGAGTTCCGCGCGATCGACACCTTGTTCGGCCTGGTCTTGAAAACCAACCGGGAGGTCATTTCAAACGACGTCGCTGGGGACCCCCGTCACAAAGCCCTTCCCGAAGGGCATCCTCCCCTGAAATCTTTCCTGGGCCTGCCGCTGATCCAAGGTGCGGTGCAGGTGGGCATAGTGGGGTTGGCCAACCGGCCGCAGGGATACTCCCGGGAATTGTTGGCAAGGTTGGCTCCTCTTCTCCATACCGCCTCCGCCATCATCACCGCATACCGGATCGACCAGAAACGGAAAAAGGCCGAGCAGGCCCTGAAGCGTTCTCACGATAATCTGGAATCCCTGGTGCTCGACCGCACCCGGGACCTGGCGGCGAGCGAAGCCAAGTTCCGGAGCGTGGTCAACCAGGCCGCCGATGGCATCTTTCTCCACGACCTGGAGGGCCGGTATGTCGACGTCAACAACACCGCCTGCGAAACCCTCGGGTATGCCCGGAAGGAATTCCTGAAAATGCGGGTCGAAGACGTGGAAACCGGCGTCTCTAAAGAAACCATGGTTCAACACTGGACAGAGATGGAAAAGGGTAAAATTTCGATCACCCACGAAGGGGTCCATCGGCGCAAAGACGGCTCGACTTTCCCCGTTGAGATTCGGCTGGGATTTGCCTCCCTTGGAGGGAAAAATCTGATCGTCGCCATCGCCCGGGACATCACTCTGCGCAAGCAAAACCAGCAAAAACTGGAATGGGCGCGAAACGAGATCATGGCGTCCAAGAAACTGGCCGCCATCGGTCAATTATCCGCCGGGGTCAGCCATGAGGTGCTGAATCCGCTCAACATCATTTCCGTCCACACCCAGTTGCTCATGCGAAAGCGGAAAGACGATCCCGCCCTTCTCGAACCCCTGGGTAAGATCATGAACGAGATCAAGCGGATCCAGAAGATCATGAGCGCCCTGCTCACCTTTTCCCACAAGGGAAAGAGCGAATTCGAACCCGTGGATGTTGAAAATGAACTGGAGGCGGTCCTGACCCTGGTGGAAAAAGATTACACTCTCGAAAACATCACGATCGTCCGGCGATTCGAGGGGAACCTTCCCCCCATCTCCGGGGACCGGGACCAGCTCCGGCAGGTGTACCTCAACCTGATCCACAACGCGCGCCAGGCGATGAACCGCGGAGGGACCCTGACGCTGGAAACCCGCAAGGGGGTCGAGGAAAAAGAAACTTGGAT
>Ga0210019_1004226_pt1 | contig 12604 bp, 18 predicted proteins | sample CryGeyCG2114_020_2_FD_183969 | JGI IMG/M metagenome (GOLD analysis project Ga0210019, IMG submission 183969) | Groundwater microbial communities from aquifer - Crystal Geyser CG11_big_fil_rev_8/21/14_0.20 (SPAdes) (version 2) | ecosystem: Environmental > Aquatic > Deep subsurface > Groundwater ...
TCATTATATTTGTTTAACCAATAAAGCCATAAAAATAGCCTGCTAAAGTGGTTAAAATCACTATTGACCCAACATAAACCAGCATTTTTTTGGTACCGATCAGTTTTCTGATGATCAAAAGCCCTTGTAATGACAGCACCGGGTCGGCCAGCATATAAGCCATTAAAGGTCCCTTGCTCATGCCCAATTTCATAAAGTTTTCGGCAATCGGCACTTCAACCAAAGCAGGAAAGTAAGCCAAGGCACCAAACATAACGGCAATAAAGTTGGTTAACAAATTATTTTTACTAGCCAGAGCCTGAAATTGTTCTTTGGGGATAAGGTGAGTAAAGGCAGCGGCGAAAAAGACACCAACCAAAAGCAGAGGCACAATCTGGCTGACAAATTTAATCGTTTCCTCCCACCAGGCACCCCTTCTTTCTTTAGACAACCACAAAAAAGTCATTATCATCTGCAACAGCACCAGAGGAAGAATCAAAGCATATCTTAAATTATTACTTATGGGAGCGGTGCCGACTACCAGAATTGCCAGCATTATTCCCCAAAACCAGGCATTTTTACCGCCTTTAAGGCTACTGGAATCTTGAGCTACCACTTGGAGATCCCCTTCTTCTCTGCCGTTACCGAAAACCAGTTCCATTATTAAGCCAACTAAAATAGCGAATATAACTGAAAAAGCGAATCTGACAAAGCTAAACTCCCAACCGATTCGCTGTCCTGTAAAAAGAATGGTGACAACGTTAAAAGCCGGGCCAGCGTAAAGAAGGGTGATGGCAATTCCCAATCCGGCCCCCTTTTTCCAGATGCCGGCAAATAAAGGCAGGATAGTGCAGGAGCAAACTTCAATTAAAAATCCGGCCGTAACCGCAATTAAATAAGCCAGCCACTTTTTAGTTTTGCCGCTTAGATATTTTAAAATTGACTGCGAATCAATAAGGCTATTGATCGCACCAGCGATAAAAAAAGCGGGGACTAAGCAAAAAAGGACATGGGCGGAAAGATAATCAACCAACCCCAGCCAGCCTTTATAAATTGCTTGACCGATAAGGTTTTGCACCGACTCTTGAGCCAAAAAACCACCTATCTGTTTTTGCCATAGATAAATGATTAGATACGCTCCGCCTAAAAGTCCTAAGACCCAGTTTTTCTTGAGTAATTTGATAATGTTCATAGTTTGTTTTTTATTTAATTACTGACTTAATTAGTTCTTTAATACCTATCTTGGATTCCAAGAACGACTAAGTCTTCTTCTGCTTTTATACCCCTTATTTCATCCTTTTTAATATAGATACCTTGGTTTCTGCTTAAAGTAAATTTACCGTTTATATCGGTAAACACTCCCTTGCCTTCAAGCACTGTCAAATAAACGCCATAATCTTCTGGATGTGGAGGAATTTCCACCCCAGCTTTTAAACAAATCAGGGCCGCATGGAAACCTCTAGCATTGAGAAAATGTCTTTTAATGGGTTTGTCAGCCGAAAAAATAATTTTTTCTTTTAAGTCGAATGTTTTCATTTTTTATCTTCTTATTTCTCCTGCGACTTTTTAATAAGACTTTTAATTTTTTCAACATCGTCGACAAAGCCGGTCAAAACTGGCTTGCCGTCAACCGCCAACACCGGACTGCTCATTACTCCCATTTCGACAATTTTGGAAATATCGGTAATGTATTCAACCTCTTCTTTGATACCCAGTTCCTGTACCGCCCGCTTAGTCAATTCATACAGCTTTTTACATGTTGGGCAACCAGAACCTAAAACTTGAATCTCCATACTTTTTTCTCCTTTATAGGAATTCGAAATAATAAATTAGTAATATATCTACCCTTATCTGTAAGCGAATAATAGACACGCAATCCCCTTTTTTCATCTTTCACCAATTTTGCCTCTTTCATATCACTTAAATGATGCGAAATCAAACTTTGGGATAAACCAACATGTTTCATTAGTTCGCAAACACAGTGTTCGCCCTGGCGCAAAAGGCAGAGCAGTTTCAGTCGGCTTTCTTCGGTTACTATCCTTAGGAGAGAGGATAACGAAGCAACTTTTTTTGACTCCTTGCTTGATTGTGAACAACAACTATATGAACTCATGTTCATATATAATACTAGTCTTCCGTTTATCTGTCAACAGAAATTTTAATCTCGCCAAACAAAAAACCTTAATGTCTTTCAATAACGATGAAAGCAATATACAGGAGCAGTAAGATAAAGCCTTCTTTTCGGGAAATATCGTTATTGGACCGGGACAAATAAAAGAACAGTCCGAATCCCAAGAAAATAATAATAAAAAGTTTAGTAAAACCGTTGACGACAACAATATCCCCCTTGCCAAGGACGGTCAAAAAACCCAGCAGTAAAGTATTGGCTGCCGCCGAACCAATATAATCACCAAAGGCAACTTGTTTTTTTTTGGCCATAATCGAACGGATTCCCACCGACAGCTCCGGCAGATTAGTCCCCAACGAAATAGCAACCAAACTAAGATAAAAAGGAGAAACTTTGATTATTTGGGCAAAATAAAGAGTTTTTTCAACGATGAAACGGCTGGCGGCAAAAACCATACCGATACCAAAAAGTATCTTTGCCAAATCAGCCAGGGAAAAAGATTTTAAAAACAAAACCTTACCGTGCCCATTATCTAAAATCCCTTTTTCTTTTTGAATAAAATAAAAAAGCAGGAAATAAAGCCCAAGAAAAATCACTCCCTCCAAGTGATTTATTTTTTTATCCATCACCAAAAAAACCGGCGCAATCATCACCGCAAAAGCCAAAAGCAGGTTTTTTGTTTTTAACTGGCTGGACAGCTTAATCCCGTTGCCAAAAATTGCCAGCAGTGGAATAATCAGAAAAAAAATCACGATCACTCCGCCGATTAAATTGCCCACAAATATTTCCGGGTCTCCGCTTGTTATAGCGGTAAGACCAACGCTTAGTTCAGGAATCGTTGTTAAAATCCCCAAAACAAAAAAGGAAAAGCCAAAAGAAGAAACTTTCAGTTTTCTGGTAAGCTTGCCCACCGAAGAAACAATCAGTCTAGACCCAAACCAAATAACCAAAAAAGAAAAAAGATAGATTAAGATGCCGGGCAGAATCATTAATCTATCGTACAATATCGCTGTATCTTTTAAAAGTTTATAGTTATTTACAAATAGTATATAATCCGCTCAAATGAGCGCAAACCCGGAAAAAGAAGAACACTCTTTTTTTGTCAAAGAAGAAAATTGTGGAATAGCCGTGACTGATCAGAACACCGGCAATAAGTTTTTTCAAACTCAAAACGGAGGCTGGTTTTGGCTCGCCAGCCCGAGAAATCCATTTGGTGAAGATGTAGCCATCACGGGTAAAACAGCTGAGTATCTTTCCGGTATTGTTCAAACCGCCCAAGAATCTCCCTGTTTGGGACAAAGCTGACTGTCTTATGGCCGGTACCCCTTCTGGTCCCCAAATTCATCACAAAAACGATGAGAAAAATATATGCCGAGGCAATCAGCCCATTCATTAGTGGATTTCGGTCATTTATGTCTCCTGCCAACTAATTCTGCCAGCCTTTGACGTTTTATCTCAAGCCTTTTCTTGGTTTTGTGTGAGTGGAATTTTTTATGTTTTCCGACTCCCGTACTCCTTTTTGCCATATGTTTGATTATATACTATTTTTGCCAAACGGTCTTTTTATGCACTGGTTCACCTTAATTCCTGTTTTTTATTTACAAAAGTTGTATAAATAAAGTATGGGTATAAATGCCAAAATTGCCAAAATACCCTTTTTCATTCTCTATTTAATCTTGGTAGGACTTACTTCATTCAACTGGATCAGAGTGATTCTTTTTCAAAAGGACTGGGAGGTATTTCGCACCCAACAACCTTGGGATTACTATTTGTCAAACTTTTTTTCCAATACTTTTGGAATTACCCACCAGCAATATTATCTTTTCGCTCTGCCCATCGTTCTGATCGGTTTATATGCTATCCCCAAGATTGTCGGTAAACTGATCAGTTTAGACAAAAACTCAAACATTAAGGGTGATAACCATGTTGCCGTAATCCTTATTCTTCTTGTTACTCCAACTACCATTGGATTGAATCAGTTGTTTAATTTTGGTTGGAGAAGTTACCTTATCCCAGGAATTATTTTAATTTCCTTGTTTTCAATCTGGTCTTGGGCAGACGAAAGAAATAAAAAATGAAAAAGACTGGCTTAATTCTTATTGTTATTCTTTTAGCAGCAGGGGTATATTTTTTCGCCTCGTCTAATAGAGGCGCAAAAACACCAGAAGAATACCGACTTAATGTTACTCATGTTTCTGATCAGGATGAGAGTCAAAAACTGGGTAAAAGAGTCGGTGGTCACTGCTATTTAGCCTCTACCACCATGATGCTTAAAAGTTTTGATCCTGCTATCGAGTTCTGGCAAGTTGTGGTTGCCAGGGGTAATGCTACCAGCTTTACTTACTACTTTCCCAAGGAATCCCCCTCGATCAGGGCAAAACTGAACCTAAAATATCGTGCTCTATGGGACTGGGCTTGCAAAACGAGGTCTTTTGGGCAACTCCTTTGGATAAACAAATGCGTCATACGGAAATCCTTGCTGACATGAAGTCATACGCGCAAGATGCTCCGTGGAACAATTTTAGTCTTTTGTAAGTCTCGTCTAGGTAGGAGAGGTTCGTTCTTACCTTTGTGAAGATTGTCCGAACAGTCTTTCGAGAAATGCTTGTAAAGATTGGACAATTTTTTGTATTAAACTTATGTCTGTTTGTTGTTGTCGTACAGTTTCTGATAATCTTCCAACTTCTCCCTGTAATTCCTTAAGTTGAGATGTCACATTATCTCGTGATGGTATTGGAGAATCGGTTGTAACTAAGGATGGCGTTGGAGATGGATTGGATTTCTTTTCAATTACTCTAACAGTAAAGGCATTGGAAGCAACAACAGTTTTGTCGCTCTTGCGAGTTACATCAAGAAGTACTTTAGAAATTCCTGGGTTAATACCCTTAACTTCAACATTAAATTTGGGGCATGGGGCGAGAACGCCATAAGCACAGTTTCCGTCGGGATATGGAACACTTTGAGGTGTGGTCGATAAGATGGATTCGTTTTCTGGTTTCCAAGTATAGAAAAAGTCAGATTGATCTTTAACAACAGAACCTGATGAATCTAAAAGGACGGCGTTTACACCATAACCAGTATTTGGGTCATTACTAATAGTTATGGTTTCGTTCTGAGCCAAACCAATACGAAAATCTATTATGTAACCATAGACCGAGGGGGGAGGAGTATTACTTATGAAAGCTGTAATACTACAGTCTTTACAAAATATTTTTGCTTTTCCGTCTTTAGAAATGAAGATTCTTTCGTCACGAAAATCTCGTTGACCAACAAGGCTTTTTACTTGGTTACCGTTAGAATCGTTGGTATTATAATAAATCCAATCCGAACCAGTGGCGTTATAAGTGCGAAGATCATACATCTGCCACATCCCGTTTCCTATCTTTTCAAAGTAGAAATTCATACGCATCTCAATTCCTTTTTCAGTCCAGATAAGCTCTAGGGTTGATCTGTCTACCCCGGGATCCGAACTGACCCTGACACTATCAGAACCAAGAAAGAGTTTCTCCCCAATTTGGATATAAAAATTACTTGAAGAAAATTCATTATAAGCAGTCTTCCAAATTACTGGGTTTGTTGTATTTGTGGGATATTGCGCAAAAGCTTGGCGAGGATAGAGAAGAAAAAGTGTAATTATAAATAGAGTTCTAAAGATATTTTTCATAGACTGGATATTATTAGTTTAATAATTGGCTATACGTAGTCTATACGAGGAAATATTACTTTTCAACTGGTAAAAAAAATCCGAGCTCGCTGGGTGGGACGATTTTGGTACAGTTTATTCAATAAGCTTGATTAAAGTTTTCATTTCCACTCCTCATGAAGAACACTCATTATCCATTTATTGTGATATTTTCCGTTCTTGAAGACATGTTCTCTTAAAGCCCCGTCTTTTTTAAAACCGCATTTTAAATAACACCCAATCGCTCCTCTATTTTCTTCCCAAACATCCAAATAAACTTTATTTAGACCCAATTCACTAAAACAATAATTTAAAACTGTCTTAACTGAATCTGTTCCATACCCCTTCCCCCAATAACTTTTATCGCCAATTGCCATTCCAATTTCTGCATGGTTATTTTTAGTATTGATAGAACTTATATCTATACTTCCAATCAATTTAGAAGAAGTTTTATCATGTATTCCAAAACCAATACTTTTTGATTCAGTCTCTGTAAAATTTTCAACTTCCCGATATTTAGAAACCTCCGGATCTTTATCCCAAACCTCAATTTGCTCCCTTTCCTCAGAATTTAAGGGTTCAAGAAAAACCAACGCCTGTTTTGCCTCTGAAATTAATCTCATGTGTAAATTATATCAAGTTCAAATCCTGTCTGCTATTGGCCGTTGATATAGTTTTCTGAAGCTAAAAAATTGGTTCGAGAATCGTAACTCTAATATAAGAACTTGCTTCGCAGAACCTTGTTGCTTCGCAGTAACCACACAATTGGCTGGCTATAGTCCTGAACGAACTTGTGGTGAGCGTAGTCGAACCAGTCGGAAGATAACTCAAAGCAGGGAAGAAATAGAGAAAGTTAAACCGCAAATTCCTGCCAATTATCTTGATTAATTAATGTCGCGGTCGCGGTCGGATAACCGGTTGCCCACGAATTTGGGGGTTTAACGACTTTCTTCCCGTATTTAAATTCAAAACCGTGCAGTTTGCCTTCTACCTCTTCTATTAAATCCATCTCCGCCCCGCTTGATAAACGCCAAAAGTAAAGAGAAAATATTTTTTGTTCATACTGTAATTTTTTCATCCGTTCTGTAATCAAAAAATTCTCCCACAATTTTCCTACATCATCACGGCTGTTAAGCAAATTTAAATTGCCAATAATTGTGTTTCTCACTCCGGTATCGTAAAAGTAGATTTTGTCCATTTTAGTGACTTCTTTACGTAAATTTCTACTGAATCCGGACAATCGAAAAATGATAAACGATTTTTCCAATAAATCAATATATCTATCCACTGTTGTTCTGCTTAACTCTAAAGAATTACCTAATTCGCTTAAGGATACTTGGTTCCCGATTTGAAAAGCCAATAATTTTAACAGATCATGAATTTTTGAAGAATTTCTTATGTCGCCAAACTCTAATAAGTCTTTATAAAGATATGTGTCAACTAAATTTTGTAAATATTTTGATTTTGCCAACACGCCCTCTAAAGAAAATGTTTCCGGATATGAACCATAAATCAACCTTTCCTCTATTTGTGTTTCCATTTCATAAGGAGTATTTATGCCCCGCAGTTCTCTTTGAGAAATTGGAAACAATTTATAACTATAAATTCTTCCCGTGAGCGGTTCACTAATTTTACTTGCTAAATCAAGAGATGACGATCCGGTAACAATAACTTTTAATTTTGGAAAATTATCCAAAATAATCTTTAAACTTAATCCAATTTCCGGAATACGCTGCGCTTCATCAATAAACACGGCGTCATATCCGGAAACCAGCAATGTTAGTTTAGATAATTCCCGGCTGGTTAATAATTCCCACCATGATCCTCTTTGGTCTCCATTTAAAAACAAGGTGTTCCATTTAAATTCATTAAGTAAATCGTTAATAAGCGTGGTTTTCCCAACTTGTCTGGGGCCATAAATTATTAATCCTTTATTCGTCTTTATTAACTCGTTTTGAAGAGTAGAAAGAAGACTTCGTTTTATTTTCATAACCCTATACTACCAAACACTGGCCCCGTTGTCAAGTGAAAAAGGGCTATTTCCGCCAGTATAGTAATGGAAATCAAGCCATTTAAGCTACACTTGAGACCAAAATTGATAAATTAAGGACCAACTGATTTACCCTGAGTAGTTCGATAAACTCACTGTAAACTTGCCGAAGTGCTCCAAAACCGTAACCTAACTATAACCTCCTATTTAGCCCAAGTCTTTGCGGTATTTGAAGACTTCAAGCTGATAGCCGAAATCAGGAAAGAAATTGATATAGTTAAACCTTCCTTAGCTCTGGCTGTCTAAAGTCTGCAATCGCCTAATAACTTTCAACCATTTACCATGTTCCCAATAACCAAACCAATAACCAAAGATATTATCCCGAAGACAATAAAGGTCATTATCGCTGCTTCTGTTGCTAATTTTAATGGCATTTTTCTGTCCGAGTAGTGATGGGTATATTCGCAATAGGTAATTATAAAGGCTGTAGCAGCAGCCAATGGGGCAAAAATTATTCCAATTAGTAATGCAATCGGATTAACAATCATCTACCCTTTTTTACTCAAGGTTACAAACAATAAGGCCGAGATGCCTGCCATAAGACCTCCGAAGATAAAAGGTGCACTAACTCCGAAATATGTCCAGAGCAGTCCAGCAATGAGTGAAGCTAAAAAGGTGGTCAAACCAATAGTCGTTTGATAGATACCAAAAGCAGTGCCGATTTTTTCTTGAGGAATTAAATTAGAAATATAGGCCTTACCCACACCTTCAGTTAAGGCCATATAAATTCCATAGATTGGGAAAAGAATCCAAAGAAATACAGGGGACTTTATTAAACCGAACGATAGATAAACAAGAACAAAAAGTAAAAAACCCGTTAACAATACTTTTTTGGGCCCAATTTTGTCAGAAATAACTCCAGCAGGTATGGAAAAGGCAGCATAAGCAAAATTAAAAAGAACATAAGTCAAGACAACTAAAGTCAATGACAAGCCTAAATTTTGAGCCCGTAAAATTAAGAAGGCATCAGAACTATTACCCAAAGAAAAAATGAAACTAATTGCCAAGAAAATCTTGAAGGCAGGGTTGAGGTTATGCCAATTCAAATGAAGGGAGGAAGAAGATTTTGGCTCTTTCCGTTTTTCTTTGACAAACAAAACGAGCAAAAGAAGACCAATAGTTGACGGAATAAAAGCCAAAAAGAAAATTAAACGAAAATTATTATCAAAAAAGTGAATGGCTAACAAGGCAATCAATGGCCCGACCACGGCTCCTAAGGTGTCTAATGCCCGATGAAAGCCGAATGATTTTCCCCGAGCTGAAACATCTGAACTTTCAGCAATTAAAGCATCTCTGGCAGAGGTTCGAACTCCTTTACCAAAACGGTCTATAAAACGGGCAAACAAAACAAAAGGCCAACTATAAGCTAAACTTAATAGAATTTTGGAAATAGTTGAAAATGAATAACCGGCGATAACAAAAGACTTCCTTTTTTGATACTTATCAGACAACCAGCCCGAAATGACTTTCAGGATACTGGCGGTTGATTCAGCCACACCTTCAATCAAGCCGACAATAGCGACCGGTGCCCCCAAAACACTGGTAAGAAAAATTGGGACTATCGGATAAATCATTTCCGAAGCCACATCATTGAAAAAGCTGGTTAAGCCCATTGTCAGTATGTTTCTGTTAAGCCAGCCTTTTTTGTGCATATTCTTATATTGTAATTCACTTACTGTGTTCAATGTTCCACTTTTCTGCTTCTTTAATAATCCTTCCCATCATTTTTACAGCCTTAACTGGATATTTACCTACAGCAGTTTCTTCTGAAAGCATAACGGCCGAAGAATGGTCAAAAACCGCATTAGCCACATCCGAAACCTCTGCTCTTGTTGGTTGAGGATTATTTACCATTGAAAGAAGCATTTCAGTGGCAGTGACTAAAAATTTACCCTTTTGAAGGGTTTTTTGAGTAAATTCTTTCTGTAACGGAGGGACTTTTTCTAAAGAAACAGACTTTCCTAAATCTCCTCTTGCCACCATAATGCCATCTGAAATCTCTAAAATTGCATTAAAACTTTCCACTCCTTTTTCCGATTCAATCTTTGAAATAACAAAAACCTTATCAATTACTTTTTTAACTTCCTCTATTTGACAAGGATTTTCTGCAAAGGAAAGAGCAACTATTTTGATATTGTGTTTAAGAGCATAGCCGAGTTTGCTTAAATCCTTAATATCTAAAATTACTGAAATATCTTTGCTAGTTTTTGCCCGCTTTAGGTTATTCAGTATTAAATCGTATTGCTGCTCGTTCCCATATCGGGTGTTAATTCTAACGTAATCAATCCCTGCATCTATAAGCTCTTGAAATACTTGGGGCTCTAAAGAAGCTGATCCTATTGTGGCAATTATTTTGGTGATAAGGCTATTCATGATTTTTATAAAACTTCTTATGTAGAAGCTATCAGTCCCTAGTCTTATTAGGAACAATTAAGTGAGCCTCATCACTTTATTACATTTTACTAAAAACAGGCCATCTTTACGAGTTCTATCGTTTCAGCTTGTGTTTACTCCCGCCATATTTGCAATATTTATGACCCACGATTCTTTACTCCTCTCCTTAGACTCCTTTGTGTAATCACTCAATTGTTTGAGGGGTATAGCGCACTTTACATTGTCAAACGGAGATGATTTTATGGTTTCCGTTTCAAATACATATTGGTCAACCTGTCCGTTTTTTAAGGCCTCAGCCATCCACTTCTCATCAACTAAATTCCTACCTGAGATATTTATGACTATTGCTCCCTGTTTAAGTCTGCCTATTCTTTCTTTCGACAGGAACTTTTTGTTTTCATTGTTATCAAGCAGGTGTCAAGTACCCCGTTTTTCAAGAACACATTCTAAGACTTTGTAATTGATTTTTGTATTTAATGGGACTGGTTTTTAATCTGGTGACAATCCTGTCATTATTGTAATAATTTATGTAATGGTAAATATATTCTGTTAATTCTCCCAAATCTTCAAATCTGTTTAGGTCTCCTATTTCTCCCTTTAATCTACTAAAGAAGGATTCCGCGTGTCCGTTCTGCCAGGGACTCCCGGGATCTGAAACTGATATCCTAATATGATTATCTTTAAAAAACTTAATACACTTTTCGTTTAAGTTTTCAGTTCCTCTGTCAGAATGGAATATTTTTGGTGATTGATTATGTTTTTTGATGCCTTCTTTGATTGTTTTTAAAACTAAACCTGAGTCGTGCCTGTTTCCTAAATTACAGGAGACAACTTCATTATTGGAGATATCACAAATAGCTGATAAGTAGATGAACATATCTTTAAATTTAATGTAAGTTAAATCAGATGCCCAGATCTCATTTTCTTTTGGGAACTTTATTTCTCTTATTAAATTGTTAAATTCATTTTTGTAAATATTGCTTGGCCTGGTTAAATACTTTTTTTGATACCACAATCTTGGTGGTTTAAGATGATATTTTTTCATTATCCTTCTTATCTTCTTTTTATTCATTTCAAGCTCGATAGCCAATCTTCTATGGCCATAAGCAGGATGAACTTTAAAAACATCTTCGATTTGTTTTTTAACTAGTAAATCTTTTTCTTCTTTTTTACTTTGATTGTAAATATTTTTAGTGTTTATGCCCATACATTTTCCTATTAATCTTTTATTAGTTGATTCTCTAACAATGGTTATTTTTTTTCCCTCTTTCTAACTCTAAAGTAACTATGCCTATTATTCTCTTTAGCTCATCATTTTCCCGCCTTAATCGGTTAACCTCAAGGATGGAGATATCAGGTTTAACTTGATTCCTCAACCAGGCATAAATAGTTTTGGGACTGATGCCATATTGATTGGCAGCGATAATAACTGTTTCCCCATTTTTAACCTTAGTAAGAATTTCCTCTTTGGTTTCCAAAGGTACTTTTTTAAACATAATCTAATTTTACCTTAATAACTTTTTTAGCCGTTATTCTTAGAATATGTTCTTAGTATATGGGGTACACCCCAGCCCCGCAAAAGGGTTGCGTTGAAGAAAAGGAATTGGAGAAGCAGTTAGTCAATATTTTCCAGGAATTTACTTTATCTCAACAAATGTCTGACTTCATACAAGGCAAATTAAAAGAATTGTTTGAAGAAGATATCAATTATCAAGAATCCAATGAGAAAGCTCTCATGGCTCGCCTGGCAAAGCTAAAAGATGAGAAAAAGAAGTTATATAGAAAAGTGGTTAACGAAGAAATTAAAGATGAAGCTATGGCTGAAGAACTCAAACAGGATATTGAAGGTGAAATTGCTCAAGCTGAAGAAAAGTTAGGAAGTATTACTCAACACACCAGGGATTATTTAGAACAGACTTCAAATTTACTCCATTTAGCCCAAAATGCCCGTCAACTCTTTTTAGAAGGAACAAGGGAACAAAAAAATATCCTCTTAAACAGCGTAGCTTCGAACCTCTTTTTAAAAGACAAAAAGGTCTCTTTTAGCCTCAAAAAGCCCTTCGATATGCTTGCCAATGGGCAAAAAAGACCAATTCAGCTCCGTAATCCTAGTATTAATCTTGCCTGTCGGCAGACAGGTCTGACTGACGCTTTTAATTGTATTCTAAAGGCTTTTCAGAATCCTGTATCCGCCTTTCCTTCAAGTCATGTTCTTATAACACTTTACTATCTATTCGCTTATGATGGTTGAACAGCCTCAACATCTGTCGGGACAAAAATGGCGTCGTTTTCTCTTAAAGCCTCTTCTAAGATTGAGCTTGCCCAAGAGATCCTCCTACCAGCTTCCCTTATGTCTCCTTTCTCAAGAAGA
>Ga0210019_1004230_pt1 | contig 12596 bp, 7 predicted proteins | sample CryGeyCG2114_020_2_FD_183969 | JGI IMG/M metagenome (GOLD analysis project Ga0210019, IMG submission 183969) | Groundwater microbial communities from aquifer - Crystal Geyser CG11_big_fil_rev_8/21/14_0.20 (SPAdes) (version 2) | ecosystem: Environmental > Aquatic > Deep subsurface > Groundwater ...
AAAAAGCCATCACCCACGCCATCATCGCACAGAGATTTTATGCAGATAAAAAAATGCTGAACGAAGCGGCCCGGTCCCGCGAATCCCTCAACGCCCTCTACAAAAAATACAAGATGTCTCCCAATGAATTCAAAACAGTCACCACCCCCGGCAAAAACTACTAGCCCCGGCGAGCCGCCGGGGGCAATGTGAAAAACTTCCCCCTGACAGCGAGACCTTTGCATAAGTCGGAAAAGCTGAGAAGCGAGATGCTTCGACAGGCTCAGCATGACAGCATGCAAGCAACCCCCTCAATCCCCCTTATCAGGGGGAGTTTTAAAATAATTCCCCCCTGTCAAGGGGGGGCAGGGGGGTTATGCAAAGGTCACCTTGACAGCTGATTATCCGTGTTTCTCTGTGTGAATCCCTGGCTGAAAAGATTTTTACCCAATATTCTTAAAGATACGGATCAATTTCTCGACCGAGCCGGTTTGCAGGGCTTTGAAGATTTTTTCTACCTGCCGGGATAATTCTTTCTCGCTTTGAAATTTCAGTTCCAGTTTCAGTTCATTACTCTCAAACGTATCCTGAAAGCGGAGCCTGGTTTTGTCGTCGAGTTCCATGGCATCAAGAGCACGGGCGACCTGCTTTCTCATATCCGAAAGAACCGGGTAGCGTAGGTCGTGAAGTAATTTGTGGATCTCGTCGTATTTCTTCGGAGCCTGTAATTCTGGTGCGGTCAGGATTTTCTGGATATCGCCGCGGGATAAAACTTTTCCCGGTGTGGTATTTTCTCTTGCGGCGACTTCATCGACGAGTTCCAGCAGGTCGCGCCATTTATTGACTCCCGGCTTCAACGCCGAAAACAGGTTTTCTGCTTCCGTCAGGCTGTCCCACTTATAAAATGTTTGGAAGGTTTTTGCCGGGACTCCGGAACGGTGCAGTAAGATTTGCATCCTGGGGCTTAAGGATTTGATGCCGGACAAGTCCAGAAATATTTTTTTACTGCGCTCAAGCTCCAGTAAAGGCATATACTCCCTTATAATGGTTTCATCATTTATTCCGGCTTGTCCGAGTTTATTGAGGATGTTGCCCTTTTCGATATCGCTGTAATGCCGGTGCCCGAAGTTTTCATTGAGGTTAATGGTCAGCCGTGCGGCATCGTCCATTTCGGAAATGATGAAGGCGGGAATTCGGGTTAATCCGGAGCGGGATGCCGCCTGGAAACGTTTGTGCCCACTGATTATGGAATAACGGTCGCCGGATGGGCAGACAGAAATGGGATGCCGGATGCCGATCACTTTGATCGAGTCCATTAACTTTTCCGGGCAACCGTCCAGCGAGAAATCGGTCAACCGGTTTTCCCCGTCAATATCTGTTAATGAGATTTCGGAAACATTTTTCATGCAATTGATCCAATCAAAATTACGTTACATTGCCCTGTTTTTTGCTTTTATCCTTTCCGGTTGTCTGGAAAAAATTCCTGAAGGCATGGTTTTAATTCCTTCGGGGGAGTTTACCATTGGAACCAACCAGATTGATGAGGAAAACCATGCTCTTGCTTTAGGGCTAAACAAACCCTGGTTTGCTGACGAGTCGCCGGAGCGGCGCATGGACACCCCCGATTATTATATTGACCGGTTTGAGGTGACCAACCTGCAATATTTCATTTTTTGCCAGGCCACCGATCATAAACCGCCGCGTTACTGGAAGGGGCAGAAGTTTCCGGAAGGGCAGGATCTCCTCCCGGTCACGGAGGTGAATTATTTTGATGCCAATGCCTACGCCAAATGGGCCGACAAGCGATTGCCCAATGAGCTGGAGTGGGAAAAAGCCGCGCGCGGCCGGGCCGGGTTTATCTACCCCTGGGGCGATGACTTCCTGCCCGATGTGGCTAACCTCAGCCTTTCCCCAAGAGCCAAGGCAGGGCAGGGACTTAAACCGGTGGGCAGTTTCCCCAGGGGTGCCAGTCCTTACGGAGTTCACGATATGGCAGGCAACGCCTGGGAATGGGTCTGGGAGTATTATCAACCTTATCCTGGAAATACTTTCAAGTCCCCGGACTACGAGAAGAAACACATCGTCGTGCGAGGTTTGTCATATATGGGTGTGGGCCATTTCAATAAAAAGGATTTTTTAAAAGTCATTTCGCTGAAGGCCCGTGCTTCTTACCGCGAACATCTCAATCCATTGGCAAGAAAAACGGATGTTGGTTTTCGTTGTGCGAAAGACCGCCCGCCGTTTATGGAAAGGGTGTTTGGCATTAAATCTGCCAGGGTGAAAGAATCTGCAGTATAAATTTTTGCTTGAATTGCTGGTTATTTTCACTGATTTTAATTGAGTAGTATACTATTATCATCCTGTTTGATTCCCCGAAATGTTAACCCCAAAATTAAGGTCATAAAACGTTTTGAAATTTGAAGATGTGTTAGGAACCCAGGTTCTTTTTCTTGATGGGGCCATGGGAACCATGGTGCAGAACCTGGAGTTGGAAGATTCCGCCTTTGGCGGTGCCGCGTTTAAAATGCTGACCGATCTGTTGATTTTTTCCCGCCCGGATGACCTGGAAGGCATTCACCTGAAATATCTGTCTGCCGGGGCAAACCTGATTGAGACCAACACCTTTGGCGCCTCTCCCCTGCGTCTGGCGGAATTCGATTTTACGCAAATCGACCTGGCAGATATCAAAGCGATACCACCCGCCCTCGATATAAGAAAATCCGATTACGCCGCAATCACTTACCATTTGAATGTCGAAGGTTGCCGCATTGCCCGAAAGGCGATCGACCGTTATAAAGCTTCGTCCGACTACGATGGGCGGCCCCTGTTCATTGCTGGTTCCATTGGGCCTTCCAACTATGTTTTATCCAAGACCGAAGCCGATCTCAAAAAGGCGACCTGGGCGCAAATTGTTGACAACAACAAAAAGCAGGTTTTGGGTTTAATCGAAGGTGGCGCCGATGTTCTCCTGTTTGAAACGCAACAGGATATTCTGGAACTGAAAGCATCCCTGATCGGTGCGAATGAGGCCTTCAGGGAGACCGGGAAAAAGGTTCCTGTTATTGCCCAGGTCACGGTGGACGGGTTCTCAAAGATGCAGATTTTCAACACCGATATTCACGCGGCCTATGTGGCGGTTCAGGGCATGGGAATTTCTGCTTTCGGCATCAACTGCAACACCGGACCGGAACTGATGGAAAGGACCGTGGAAAAACTTAGTCGCGTTTGTGGTCACCCGATATCCATTGTGCCCAATGCCGGGCAACCTGTCTCCGAAGACGGCAAAACCTGTTACAAACTGCAACCGGAAGAAATGGCTGACTATGTTGAGCGTTTCGTAAAAGATTTCGGGGTTTCCATTATTGGCGGTTGTTGCGGCACCACGCCGGAACATATTCGTGCCTTGTCAAACCGTTTGAAAGGCGTGGTTCCGAACAGAAAAAAAATAGGGAAACAGGTTTATGTCTCCGGCCCGCAGGAGGCGGTGGCCCTTGACAGTTCAGAAGCGTTACTGCGCATTGGTGAAAGGCTGAACGTCAGAGGCAGTCTAAAGGTTCGCGAAGCGGTGGAGCGCGACGATGGCATCCAGATGTCCACACTGGAAGAGGTAGCCGAAGAGCAGGTCAAGGATCTGGGGATCGAAATTATAGACGTTTGTATGGACAGCAACATCGTCGAAACCGAAGCGGTATTGACCGAAACCATTTATGAGTTGACCAGCGATTTCAAGGGGGTTATGTGCATCGACTCGTTTTCGGTTGAGGCGCTCAAGCAGGCTATTGAAGTCTATCCCGGCAGGCCGATTATCAACTCCATCAGTCTGGAAGAATATCAGGATGGAGTGAGCAAACTCGATGCGGTGCTATCTCAAACCGCGGAACATTACCCGGTCTACATCGCTTTGGTGAATGGACCGGAGGGGCCGGGCCAGACCGCTGACGAAAAATATGAGTTGGCGGCAGAAATTGTGAAACAGGCCGGAGAAAAATTCAATGTCTTGCCGGACCAGATTATTATTGATGTCAATGCCTACCCCATTGGGTCGGAGTCGGTGGAAGGTCTCAATTTTTGCGTCGAGACTTTGAAATGTCTGCCGCGTATCAAAGCCATTCATCCGGATCTTAAGACCAGCATTGGTGTGGGCAACCTGACCAACGGGTTATCGGCCAAGCCTTATATGCGCAAGGTGCTGACCAGCGTGTTTCTTGACGAAGCCAGAAAAGCCGGGTTGGACTGCGCCATTTTGAATCCGCATCATTATGTTCCGCTCGAAAGCCTGCCCGAGAGTGATGTGGTTCTGGCAAGAAAGGTTATTCTCGACCGTGACATGACCTCCTTTGAGGAACTGGAGGAGATTGCGTTGACCAAAAAAACGGGTGTCCAGACGAAAAAGGTCGTGTACGAAGATCTTGCTCTGGAAGAAAGTATCTGCCAGCGAATTAAAGACGGATTCAAACAAAAGCAGGAAGGCGCTATTGAAAAAGAAGGTGGAGTTTTTCCCTACACAGACCGCATTGTGGAAGATGTCGCCAAAGCCATCGAAACCCATGCGCCGCTGGAATTTATAAGCAACCATCTCATGGTGGCCATGCGCGAGTTGGGCGATGCTTTTGGTCGTGGAGAGGTGAGCCTGCCACACCTTTTAAAAAGCGCCGATGTCATGCGCCATGTGATGCAGTTTCTGGAAAGCTTCATGCGTTTTCAGAGCGGCATTGAGCCAGGTGCCGCGATTGACTATAAAGGGGTGGTGGTGATTGGCACCGTTTACCAGGATGTCCATAGCATCGGTAAAGACCTCGCGAAAACTTTGCTCGAAAATTATGGTTATCGGGTGATTGACCTGGGGGTGCAGGTTCCGCTGGACCGATTCATCGAGACGGCTAAACAGGAAAACGCCGATGCCATTGGCATGAGCGCATTGCTGGTGCAAACCTCCAATCACATGATAACGGTCTCCCGCATGTTGACGGACCAGAAATATTCCATTCCCATTCTCATTGGCGGCGCTCCGGTAAACTCCCGGCACGCCGGATATGTGGCCATGCATGGCGGTGAGAATACCGAAGCGATTCTGGATAATGTTTTCTACTGCGGGAGCGGAATGGATGGCGTCAACATCATGGGGCTTCTCATGGACAAGGGTCAACGCCCTGGTGTGCTTAAGGAAAATAAGGAAAAGTTGTTGCGCGAATACCAAAAGGCCAAGGGGATTCAGGAGGAGAAAGACAAGCTTTTACAGACCCTGCCGCGAAGAAAGGTCAGCTTCAGGCATCATGAAAGCCCTTCAGACGGATTCGGAATTCACAAGGTTGAGTTCAAACTGCATAAGCTTGCAGAAAATCTGGATCGAAAAAGTTTGTATTCGCTGAACTGGAAGTTTGGCAAAAAATCAAGCTGGATCCAAAAGGGAGTGACTCTGCAACAACTCCAGGCCTTGGAAAAAACCTGGATAGAGAAAGCCGAATCCAATGGATGGGTTGTTCCTAAAGCCCGGTTTGGACTTTTTCCGGCACAATCGGATGGGGATGAGGTCATTATTTATGATCCGCAGGATAAGAATAAGGAATTGGCCCGGCTCAAATTCGATGTTTGTATTGGAAAGGGAAGGAAAGATGTTTTTTCCGCAGGGCAGTATTTTCACCCCAAAACATCAGGGCAGTGGGATGCGATTGGACTGCAAATATCGACTGCGGGTGACAAGACAGAAGCGGGTATAGCAGTGTTCAAGGCGCAAAATGATAGTGAGTCGGCGTTATATTTGCAAGGTTTGAGCGACCGGGTGGCTGAAGACCTGGCAGAATTCATCCATCAACTGCTGGGCCAGCGGATCGGGGCTAAAAAGGACAACCGAGGTCAGCGCTATAGTCCGGGTTATCCGGGGATAACAGACCTGTCTTATAACCGCGTTATCTGGGAGCTTCTCGGGGCCGAGGATATTGGGGTGACCCTGACCTCAGCAAACGAGTTTTATCCGCCCAGCACCACTGCCGCAGTAATCTGTTTTCATAAAGAAGCCGGATACAGCTAGCAGTCTGTCGGACTTGGAGTATCCCTGGATGTTATAATCTGGGTCGTAAACTATATATTATCGCCCCCCTTTTCCTGGAAACGCCATGAGCCAAATCCCGCCCATAACTAGATTTCAAGTCCTTTTAATTTTAAGCCGATAGGAAAATATTCATCGGATTAGTGTTCGCTTGTTTGACGGGATAGGGGATGATAGGGTAAACCTATGTTATAAAAGGTTTTGAATGGAAAAAGCTGGGGGGAAATAAAACCTTTGTATAGCTGTCATCATTTGTTAAGATAATAAGGGAGTTTACCCAACATAAAAGGATGTAGCCCCGCAGTTTTACTTCTGTGGGCCTCTTTTCAGTTTATAAATCCGCTATTTTTGAGGCAATTGAATCATGTTTAAGCGATTCACAGAGAGGGCGCGAAGAGTCATCATCCTTGCTCGCGAGGAAGCTGAGCTCTACCGTCACGAATATTTAGGCACAGAACATATTTTGCAGGGTGTTATCAAAGATGGCGGTGGCATTGCTGTTGCTATCGTGCAAAAAAGCGGAGTGAATCTGGTTCAGTTGAAGAAGGAGCTGGAAAAGAATCTGCCCCGTAGTTCAAACTCATTGATCATTGGGGATATCCCCTTTACTTCCCGAGCCAAGAAAGTTTTGGAGTTTGCGGTAGAGGAAGCGCGAGCCCTTAATCATAATTACATCGGTACTGAGCATCTTCTTCTGGGGCTTTTGAAGGAGAAGGAAGGCGTTGCTTGCCGGGTCCTGAATAGTTTTGGTATGTTCTTTGATGATGTCCGGGAAAAAATCGTGGAAATGTTCAAAGAACCCACCGAAAGCAATCGCGAAGTGGGCAAAACCCCGACTTTGGATGAGTTCAGCCGCGACTTGACGAAAATGGCCATCGATGGAAAGTTGGATCCGGTCATCGGTCGAGCCAAGGAAATCGAGCGGGTGATTCAGATTCTCAGTCGTCGCACCAAAAACAACCCGGTATTGATTGGCGAACCGGGTGTTGGAAAGACCGCAATCGTAGAAGGCCTGGCCCAGCTTATTTCCGAACGGGAAGTGCCCGATACTCTTTTTGAGAAACGGGTGGTCTCGCTGGATTTGGGCTCCCTGATTGCGGGTACCAAATATCGTGGTCAGTTTGAAGCCCGCCTCAAGGGTATCATGAAAGAAATTATCCAGAATGACAGCGTCATTTTGTTTGTTGACGAGTTGCATACTTTGGTTGGAGCGGGAGCCGCCGAAGGTTCGGTAGATGCTTCCAATATGCTCAAGCCGGCTCTTTCCCGTGGTGAGATCCAATGCATTGGAGCCACTACCCTGGAAGAATACCGGAAATACATCGAGAAGAATGGCGCCCTGGAAAGACGTTTTCAGCCCATCATTGTGAACCCCCCGACGGTGGAAGAAACTATTGAAATCATCAAAGGGTTGAAGGTTCCGTATGAATTGCATCACAGGGCAAAAATCTCGGATGATGCGATTGTGACGGCGGTCCGTTTTTCCGAACGGTACATCAGCGACCGGTTCCTCCCCGATAAAGCTATTGACGTGATTGATGAGGCTGGGTCCAGAGTGCGTCTGCGTGAGATCACTCAATCCCCTGAGATGAAAAAAATTCAGCGCGATATAGATATTGTCATTCGCGATAAAAAAATCTGCATCGAAAATCAAGAGTTTGAAAAAGCTGTTGAACTGCGCGACAAAGAAGAAACTCTGCGTGATAAGTTGGATGAGGTGAAGGCCGACTGGAATAAAGGCCGTGATGCCAGTGAACCCAGCATCACTGAAGACGATATTGCCGATGTTGTTTCCAGTATGACCGGAATACCACTCTCCCGAATTGAGGAGAAAGAAAGTGAACGTCTGATCAACATGGAGCAGGAACTGGCCTGTAAAGTAGTGGGTCAGGATGAAGCTATCAAAGTGTTGACTAAGGCGATTCGTCGGTCCCGCTCAGGTTTGAAAGATATGAAAAGGCCAATTGGCACCTTTCTTTTTCTTGGTCCAACCGGTGTTGGTAAAACAGAGCTGGCAAAAGTTCTGGCCGAGTTCCTGTTTGGTAATGAGGATGCGCTCATCCGACTGGATATGTCGGAGTATATGGAAAAATTCAACGTGTCCCGTCTGACTGGAGCGCCTCCGGGTTATGTGGGTTATGAGGAAGGCGGTCAGTTGACAGAAAAGGTCCGCCGTAAACCCTATTCGGTGGTCCTCTTTGACGAGATTGAGAAAGCCAACCCGGATATTTACCACCTCCTGTTGCAAATCATGGACGATGGCCGATTGACCGATAGTTATGGCCGAGTGGTGAATTTCAAGAACACGGTTGTGATCCTGACCTCCAACATCAGTTCACGGATGCTGGAAAAAGGAACCAGTCTCGGATTTCACAAGGACGACAATGAATTGAACTACGACAAGATGCAGAAAGAATTGAAGCAGGATTTGAAAAAGACCTTCAACCCCGAATTTCTCAACCGCTTGAGTGAGACCGTAGTTTTCCGTCCGCTGGAATTGGAGAATATTATCGAGATTCTTGATGTCCAGTTGAACGCTCTTAACGAACAGTTGATTCAGCAGGGACTAACCCTTGATGTGACTCCTGGCGCGAAGAGGTGGTTAGCTGAAAAAGGCTTCGACGCTAATTTTGGCGCCAGGCCCCTGAAACGGGCGATTCAAAAACATTTGGAAGATGTTCTGTCCGATGAAATGCTGAAAGGCCGTTTCAAAAATGGCGGGCTCATTGAGGTTAGTTTGCAGGATGACAGCCTGATATTTGTTGAAAAATCCGGAGCTCTAAATGTTGGTTGATAGGTTTTTCTTCGCTTAGACGAATGCGATGATGATAAAAAATGCTTAAAGTATTAAGTTTCAGTGGGTTATACTGCTGAGGCTTAGTACTTTTTTTTGCCTGCAAATGTGGGCGGAGTTTTATCCTGATAACTCAAAAAATTTCAGATAGTTCTGGCCAAATGGTAAAAAAAGCCCATATATTTTTTGCGGTCCTGATTGGCTTTGCTCTCCTTGCCTTGGTTTCCTCTGCGTCTGCTCAAGAAGGCGAAAATATCGGGTCCGTGAAGGTGGAAGGGAACAAGCGGATTGATGAGTCGACGATTCTTTATTACATCAAATCCAAGCCTGGCACCCGGCTTTCCAAAAAACAGATCCGTGAGGATATTGAGCAAGTTTACAGTCTGGGGCAATTCAAGGACATTCGTGTTGAAACAAAGGAGACTTTGAAGGGGCTGGAAGTCGAATTTTTTGTCGAAGAGATTCCCTCAATCGGGGATGTTGAAATCGTGGGTAACGACAAAATTGATACGAATGACATTCGGGAAAAAATTGGACTTAAGCGGGGCGCCACTTTTAATGATCACCTGGTTCTGGAAAGTAATGAGGAAATCCTCAAGCTTTATCGGGAAAAAGGATACTTTTTTGCCCAGGTAAACATTGGTACTCAGTCGAGCCAGGAAAACCTGGTTAACGTTTCGATCCGGATCAAGGAAGGGGAAAAGGTAAAAATTGAAAAGATTCGTTTTTCAGGAAACAAGTCTTTTCCAGATAAAGAACTCCTGGGGCAGATGGAAACACAGGAAAAGACCTGGTATTCCTTTGTGGATGATTCGGGGGTATATCAGAAAGATGTTTTAAAGTTGGACTTGTTTCGGTTAGAGGGCTTTTACCACGATCACGGTCATCTCAGGGTCAAGGTGTTGGAGCCTCGTATAGATATTGATAAAAAGGCAAAGCAAATTCATATCACTATCCCGGTTCAGGAAGGCCCACAGTTCCGTGTAAAGAGTTTGGACTTAAAGAGTGATGACGCGGTCTCCGCGGATGAAATTCAGAAAGGCATTCAGACCAAAGTTGGCGATGTTTATAATGTTTCCCAGCTTCGCCAGGATATTTTAACGATCGCTGATTTGTACTCCCAAAAAGGTTATGCGTATGCAGACGCGAACCCGATTTCCAAATTAAACGATGAAGACCGCACTGTGGAATTGTCCATCGAAGTGGATAAGGGCAAAAAGGTTTATGTTGGCAATATTGAGATTCTGGGGAACATTAAAACCAGGGACAATGTTATACGCCGTGAATTCCGCCTGAAAGAGGGAGAGTTGTTTGACGGGTCCAAGTTAAAGCGGAGCAAGCAACGGCTCAATAACCTCAATTTTTTTGAAGATGTCAAGATTGACACCCATAGAGGTCAGGACCCTGACCTCATTGATGTTCTCACCACTGTGACGGAAAGGCCGACCGGGTCGTTCTCCGTGGGCGCCGGTTTCAGCTCGGTTGAAAATCTTATTTTTACAACCTCAATTTCACAGGACAATCTGCTGGGATATGGCCAGAGGCTGAGTTTGAATGCCCAGTTGTCGTCCATCCGCTCCGATTTTGATTTGAGCTTTACCGAGCCACGCCTGTTTGATTCCGAAATACTTTTTGGGATTGACCTGTTTAACCGCGATCAGGATTTTCTCAGCTTTGATTCTAAATCAACCGGTGGTGGTTTCCGTCTGGGTAAAAATATTTCTGAGTATGACTCGGTTAACTTCAGATACCGTTTTGACAATGTGGAGGTATCTGGTCTGGCCGCCGCCGATGAAACGGCATTTTTCAAGAATGAGACTCGCGTGACCAGCCGAGTCGCGCCCACCTTTGTTCATGATTCGCGGGACAACTTTTTAAATCCTTCCAAGGGATGGAGGCATGTGGTAGGATTTGAATTTGCCGGGCTGGGAGGCGCGAAATTCAGCAAGTCTGTTTATGAGGTGACTTATTACCGTCCTCTGATGGGAAAACTCGTTGGCGCGGCGCATGCGCGGGTCAATTATGCGGATGGATATGGCGGAGAAAAACTGCCAGGTTTTGAAAGATACTTCATGGGAGGGCCGACTTCCCTGCGAGGTTTCACCATTGAGGATGTGGGGCCAAAAGATAATGATGGCGACCCGGTGGGGGGCAATCAATCGCTTCTTTTTAACCTGGAATTGCAGTATCCTTTCACCAAGTCTTTTCGCGGTTTTGTGTTTTATGATCGCGGAAATATTTATGGTGGAGGCACTAATACCAGCACGACCACTAATAATTTTGACTTGGGAGAAATGCGTCACAGCGTAGGTGCGGGCATTCGATTTATCAGTCCCTTTGGGCCGCTGGGTTTTGCCTATGGCGTCAAACTGGACAAGGAAACCGGCGAAGAAGCGGCGGAGTTTCATTTCTCGGCAGGAAGCGCGTTTTAAAATATAATATTAAAAAAGGATAAGGTTTATGCGGTTAACAATTTTTAAGAAGTTGGGAGTTATCTGCCCTCTGCTCATTTTAAGTTTCCTGGTTTGCGGGCCTTTTACAGTTTCATCTTTTGCGGCGGATAGCCGGATAGGGTTCCTGGATATTCAAAAAGCAGTTTCCAGCACTAAAGAGTGGAAAAATAACTTTGATCAATTTAAGTCGGATTTCACAAAAGAGAAACAAAGAATCAAACTCAAGGAACAGAAGATAAAAAAAATGCTGGAAGATTTGAACAAGCAAAGTTTTGTTCTGGACCCGGATCTGAAAAAGAAAAAAGAAGATGATTTTAGAAAAGAGAAAATAGAATTTGAAAGATATGTTCAGGATCAAAACGCGGAGTTTGGAAAAAAAGAAAAGGAAATGACCCAGGAAATCTTGCTTAAAATGATGGAAGTTATCAAGAAAATCGGTAAAGAAAAAAACTATACTATGATCCTGGAACAGAAGGTTGTTCTCTATCATGATCAAGGTAATGATTTGACGGACGTCGCGATCCGAACCTATGACAGGACCAATAAGTAGTTCCCGATAAAATTTCGATTAAGATAACCTGCTTGACCCCGCGCTTGAACGAATTTCCAGAACAGCCGCCTAAACCGAAAGAACGGACTCCCGATATGATGGATATTAATGAAATTAAAAAGATCATTCCCCATAGATATCCTTTTCTGCTGGTCGATAAGATTGTCGAGTGTGATATGGATTCCAGAATTGTCGGCATCAAAAATGTGACCATCAATGAACCGTTTTTTCAGGGGCATTTCCCGGAGTTTCCCGTCATGCCAGGCGTCCTTATTATTGAGGCCCTTGCGCAAGTTGCCTGTATTCTGGGCATTAAAATCATGAATAAGGAAGGGCAGTCTTCAGTTTTTTTTACCGGTATTGACGGGGCAAAATTCAGAAAGCCGGTTGTCCCGGGGGATCAATTGCGGTTGGAGTTGACTAAAATCAAGCAACGGGGAACACTGTTCCGATTTGAAGGCAAGGCGTATGTAGGTGAGGCTTTGGCCACTGAATGCACTATCCAGGCAATGCTCGGAAAAGACTGATTTTCCAGGTGGGGATTTAACCCGCATATTGCATGAGAGGTTGTAAATCACCCCAGCCCCTCTTTGAAAAAGAGGGGTCCATTCCAGCTCCCCCTTCTACGAAGGGGGTTGGGGGGATTTGGTTTCCCTGTTTTTGAACAGGACGGTAATTTTTCAAAAACACATTTTGTAATTCAAAAAATATTCGGAATGCAACCGTTTGCCCTTACAAAACCTGTATTTGCTCATGTTAAACTTTTTACTCATG
>Ga0210019_1004235_pt1 | contig 12585 bp, 9 predicted proteins | sample CryGeyCG2114_020_2_FD_183969 | JGI IMG/M metagenome (GOLD analysis project Ga0210019, IMG submission 183969) | Groundwater microbial communities from aquifer - Crystal Geyser CG11_big_fil_rev_8/21/14_0.20 (SPAdes) (version 2) | ecosystem: Environmental > Aquatic > Deep subsurface > Groundwater ...
TTTTATACACTCAAGGATCTGAAAGATCGAAATATAGACCCTCTGGTCATGCGGTATCTTTTTGCGCAAACGCATTACCGAAAACCCCTGAACTTCACCTGGGAGTCAGTGAAAGCTTCAACCGAAGGCTACATGCAACTCAAAAACAAATACCAACAACTCACAAAAGGATCTGGAGAAAATGCCTCCAAGTCCCATGAAGAACTTTCTGGAGGCGCGCAATTCATGCTCAAAACATTGAGAGAGGACATTGCAGACGATCTGAATACTGCAAAACTCCTGGGTGATGTCTGGTACATGCTCAAAGAAGAAAAGTTCAAACCACATGAATACATATATATTCTCGATCGTGTGAACCGAATTCTCGGACTTGAACTCTCATCTACAACAGACGTCATCTCAATCCCAGAGCATATAGATCTCCTTGCAAAAGAACGCCAACAAGCACGAAACGACAACAATTTTCAAAAGTCAGATGAACTCCGAAAACAGATTGAAGACGCAGGATACTCCATTGAAGATGCAGATGACGGATATGTGATTCAGAAAAAATAAGAATGATATGGCAATCTACACACCACGAGGCATAAAAAGACAATATCATCTTGCCAAACGTTTTTTTGCCAAAAAATGGCTATCTCGTTTGCACCCTACACAGCTTGCAATCACCGGAAGTCAGGGCAAAACAAGTGTCACACACATGACCCAAGAAGTTCTCTCTTCGATTGGATCTACCGTATGCACCGATCTCGCGCTCGACACAACGTTCAACGTACCAATCACTGCTCTGAAGGTGATGCCGTGGACGAAATATTTGATCTGGGAGCTTGGAATAGATCATCCTGGAGAAATGGCTCATCACCTTGAAATTGCCAAACCGAGCATCGGATGCGTGACCGGTATTTCTCCGGTTCATACCGATGAAGAGCATATGGGATCGATCGAGACATTGATTACAGAAAAACGAAAACTAATAGAGACATTGCCTACAGATGGCATCGCTATCCTCAACAATGATGATGTTCACGTGCGAAAAATGGCAGAGCACACCAAAGCACAGATCAAATGGTATGGTAGTAGCTCAGATTGCGACATGTCAGTAGATCTTGATTCGATACAAGTGAGTCTTGAAGGGACATCTGCGACATTTCGTTTGCAAAACAAGGAGTTCGTATTGAAAACTGGCCTCATTGGAGTTCACCATGTGTATACGATTATGGCTTCATATCTACTTGCGTATTCGGCTAGCAAAAAATACATAGTTGACATATTTCAAGAAAAAATCTCACACATCAAACCACTACGTGGAAGAATGAATATGGAGAAAGGCCCGTTGAATACTACGTTACTAAACGATTCACTTCGCGCAAATCCTCAGAGTACCAATACCGGACTCAAAACCCTTGAGTTGATCAAGTACGAAAAGGGTAAAAAAATTGCAGTCATTGGTGAAATGGGGGAACTTGAGCATCCCGAAGCCGAACATAGAAAAACCGGAGAACTTCTCTCGAAACTCAATATTGATTTTGTAATCGGAATTGGACCTCTCAGAAAATTCACCATTGACGAAGCGATCAAAAATGGTTTTCCAAAAGAAAAAACTGCCTATGCTGAAGATATTTTTCAAGCCGCAAAACTACTAGAATCAATGCTGAAGCCCAGAGATTTGTGGTACCTGAAAGGATCGCTTCTCAGAAACTACAAACGAATTGTGCAGTTACTTAATAATGAAAATGTTTGTTGCAAAGAGGTTATGTGTCCATATGACCATTGTGGATATACATGATGTGCAGCTACATATCTTTACCCTTGCATATGACCCGCGCATCAACTGCAGTCAACACATCTCCAGACACGATGAGTGGATTGATATCGATCTCTGCGATCTGATCAAACCGATCAAATAGGGTTCCCACCCGCATGGCAGTCTCGTACAGTTTTCTCGTATTGATCGAAGGCGTACCTCGGAACCCTTTGGTGAGAATATCGAGCTTGCTTTGGGAAAGTGCATGGAGAAATTGAGGATAGGAAAATGGATATACAAACTGCATTGTTTCGTGAATGAGCTCTGCATATACTCCACCTATCCCTACAAGGACTACTGTACCAAATGTTAGATCTTTTTTTGCTCCGACGATGAGCTCATGTCCTGAGTATTCTTTTTGCAGATAGCATCCTGAAGCCTTCCCTCCCACCGACACGAGCATATCATACGCTGTGACAAGCTCTTCCATGACCGTGATCCCCGTGATGACGCCTTTGACTTCGGTTTTGTGAGTGACTTTGTCTGACGCAAGCTTGGCAACAAGCGGGAAGCCCACCTTTTCGACTATCAATCGGAGATCGTCTCTTGACGTTGCATGATATATGGGAGCAGTAGCGATTCCAGACCACTCGAGAAGTTTGAGAGAATCATACTGATTCAAAAATGGCTTTCCTTCCTGTTCAATGAACATAGAATCGACATCAAAAATATGAGTGGCGATTTGGATGGAAAACTCTGAAGTGAGGCCGTTTGCGCTGATCTGAGATTGTATTTCTCGTGCATCACACATCTTTGCAAGAGCGCAAGGAAGCTCCGAAAAATATCTGAAACTGGCAATCCCTTCCTTTTCAAAATATGAATGCGCTGCAGATACGCTCTTTTTTCCCATAAAAATTGGGTACAGTGGTTTGAATTTCAGCAACTTGTATACCTTTTGGAGCACTTGAGCTGTTTCTATGATCTCGGTATTTGCTTGCGGGGTCAGAAGTACGATGACGCCGCCGATATCCTTTTCTTTCATGGTCAGATCGATTGCTTTTTTGTAGTCAAACGCACTCGCGTCTCCGAGCAAATCAATCGGATTATGAACAGTGATTTTTTTTGTATCCTCAAAAGCCCGTGTCAATTTTATTTTCGTATCCTCAGACACATTTACCAAATGAAGTTTTTGATTGACGATCTCATCTGCAAGCAGCACGCCCATCCCTCCAGCATTTGAAAGCACAAGGATATTACGATTTGTTGGGACGGCTCCAAGACTGTAGAGCTTGAGAAGCATCTGAAACTCAGCAAAGGAATCTGCTCGGATCCCACCAGCCTCACAAATCACACTTGAAAAAATCTCGTCATCTCCAACCATACTCCCGGTGTGGGACATTGCAGCCTGTGACCCTTCTTTGGTTCGACCTGATTTCAGGACTATCACTGGCTTGCGTTGTGACACTCGCGCAAGAATTTCTGAAAACCTATCTCCGTCTCTCACATCCTCCAAATACAGTCCGATCACATCGGTCGCAGTATCTTCCAAAAAATACTCGAGACAATCAGATTCGTCGATCACACTTTTGTTTCCGAGACTCACAAAATGAGATAGTCCAATGTGTGTTTTTGCGGCAAGATAATCAAGCATCGCGCTACCGAGCGCGCCAGATTGCGAGATGATACTGATATTTCCTATTGGGGGAATGGTATTGAAAAATGTTGCATTGAGACCACTTCCTGTGTTTATGCATCCTATGCAGTTTGGGCCAATGACCGAAATACTGTATTCTTTGGCTTTCTTGAGGAGTTCTTTTTCAAGAATATCTCCTTCAGGTGTATGCGTTTCTCCAAATCCTGCAGCAAACATGACTACATTTGTACATCCGACTTGATTCACACGTTCAAGATATGAGACGGCAATAGGCGCAGGGACCGCAAGAACAACCAAATCTATCGATTTCCCGATAGATTTCAGATCTTTGAATGATTGCTTCCCAAGGATTGTGGCGCCTGAGGGATTGACAAAATACAGCTCTTTGTCATATCCTTGGTCAATCATGTTGCGTGCAACCAGATGGCCGACCTTCTGAGGATTTTCAGATACACCCACAATCGCTACCGAGCGCGGATTGAAGAATCGTTTGAGTGACATGAATTTAGTATAGAGGAAGAGAGGAGAGATGAGAAGGTGTAGCGAAAAGTATTGTGATTAACGTGCCTTTGTTCGACAATTCTCTTCTAAGTTAAGTAGTATTATTGCCACCTCTCTCTGACCAACAATTTCCTGTGTGGGTTCACTTTTTTTATCCATTTCTTCAAAAAAAGCCAAGCCATCCGTAAGATCGTGACGATATTCGTGGATAGGATAACCATTTTTGTGTCTGATTATAGTATGAATATATGGAGAAGTTCTTTTCGTCCCAAGATGCCATATACCATTTCTGAACGAGACATACCTATTTGATTGGATATATTCAATCGGTAGAGGATTACTGTCGACTGTATAATCTTCGAGAAACTCGGTGTGGGTCTGTTCAATCAGCACTGCACCAGAAACCTCTTGAGATCTCATAAACAACGAAGAATTCCTCGGAACATGCTTTGGATTACCAAGTAGATCTCTCCGAACCGCTCGCTCTTTTATTTTTTTACTATTTTTCTCGCTTACAAGGCCTGTGGCAATAAGTAATTCAGACGCGATTGGCTCTAAGTGCAATGGCTCGCAGCTTCCAAGTGGCATCACTCGGTCTAATAAATCGTGAATAGAATAAAGGGCTGGTCGAAGTAATTGCTGACCTGGCTCTGAATAGAGATATGTATCCTTATGCATTTCAGTTAATTCTTGCCTGTATCCAAACAATTCTTTCATTTTTAGAACTGGGTTTATTTCGCTTTCTTGCATCCTCCATTGCAGTTCATGTTCCTCCAATCGTACGATATTGGGTTTGTGGACAATATTTTCAAACTCGCGTAAGAATCTATCTTTGTAGCCTAATTTTCAGGAACATAATTCACAATGTCGTATCCCATCCCCCAATTATACTATAAGTTGTAAAAAATCAATGATTCCGTTCGAAGATAAGAGTTCAGGGTCTTTGACAAGAATATATCATAATATGTCATTGCGAGGAGTGTCAACGACGAAGCAATCTCTATGATGTTTGGATTGCCACGCTCCATTTCATTCCGCTCGCAATGACATGTGTGTCGAGACTTGTGAACTCTTACGTTCGAAGATACGAATTACGGGGTGATCAAACACGGTCCATGTCTCCTCAGCAGGTTCATCAGGGAATTCAATAATCGTGCGCCCGAAAAGCTCAATTCGCGGGTAGGAGCCGATCTCTGTAACTTGAGTGAAGCCAAGTTTCCCCGAAAACAAATCGTCATAATACGCGTTCAGAATTGGGTATGTTCCTTGCAACTTCTCACACCGCTCCTCTTCATATGGCGATACTGTATATTCAAAATTTGAAATTTGAAATTTGAAATTTGAAATTTGTTCGAAGCACGTATGATTCCAATATATTCTCCTCGACGGAACAAAAATATACTTTGCAGTATCAATCTCATGTTTTAAATCTTGCTCTATGTTCTCGTTGAAATCGACTTCATAAAAATCAAACGAGACTGGTTGAAGATTTTTTTGAGCTACGATCTGATCGTCTATATATGGATTTGGCATGGGGATATCGACTACATTTGCAGTTTCTGAGAGAATATGCGATTGCGACTGTATGTTTGTATATATCCATTTTGATGCCATAAACCGCACATCAGGATTTTGATAAATGGCAAGATATGCAACTCCAGGAAGTATGATGAGAAGAGTTCCCAAAATTCTCAGAATGCCAAGTACTTGCGACTCGTACCTCCAAACTTGTAGCGTACTATCCACAACTTGTACAAAAAACATTGTGCCAATGAGTAGGATGATAGGATACACCGGAGCATAAAACCGTGACCATTTGGCATACAGATATGCGTTTGGGAGAAAGAGCGCTATAGCTGAAAGCCGTAGGAATATATACTCCCTCTTCCACGGAAGGAGTACAAATCCTACTGTTGCAAATGTGACCATCGGGATGCCAAGCGCATAGGGAAACGTCTTTATGAACTGAAAAATCCAAGGAATTGTGTACTCAAATTGGCGGGTGTAAAACGCCTTGTATATACCAATACCTACTTCCGACTCATAATTCATCGAATGTATGAATGGCTCCCAATCTATGAGATTGAAAGGGGACGTCACAACAAACACAACTACAGAAAACGCTGCAATCTTGACCAGCGAGAAAAAAAGAGACTGCATTGAATATTTTTGATCTTTATTTGGAAGTAATACAAGTATGGCTATGATCGGTATCACGGCAAAAAATACCGAAGAAACTTTGGTGCTTACCGCGAGTCCATACGCCAATCCTGCAAACAAAACATATTTTGAAAGCGGAATGTTGTCTTGGATAAGGAATATAGAGTAATAAACAAGAAGAATTACAAAAAACATAAGAAGAGACTCCGTCGTTCCAAAATGAGAAAACTGTATGAATACTGGAGAGAAAATAAACAATAGGCCCGCTGTCCAAATATTTGCAAGAGATCTTCGAGAAAGCATTGTAGCGATTTTTATCAAAACAAACACGGTTGCCACCGATGAAACGGCAGATAGAGCCCTCAGAGAAATAACTACGGTATTAAAATCTATCCCCATCGTATGGGCATACACGCTCGATGCAAGAGACATGAAATATCCAATAAAAAGAGGAAATTGACCATACGCGTAAAAATTTGGGCTCAAACATCCCAAGCTCCACCCTTCTTGACAGGTCATTCCCAAAATAGCGACAACCATATTTCGCTCGTCAGGATGCATCGGATACGGAAGACCCCAGTCAATACCAACGAATCGCGTATAGATCAATATGACAACAAATAAGACTGCCGCTCCAAGTGATATAAGTATTTTTTTTGCAATCATTGTAATTTCTTACTGCAATGGTATAATAAAGCTTGATTTTCGGAAATCGTACTAAAATAGTACATGATGTATGACTATCAAATGTTATCAAAGTTATTGCGTTTCGTACCTAAGAATACAGTATACGCGACCACATGAAATATGAGTACTTTTGAGTTTACGTTTTTGGCAGATGACACAACATCGATAAAGACTTTAGAAGAAATTTTGGCTTCATTTAAAGGGAAAAAACTCAGTGAACAGTCTTTGGGAAAGAAGCTTCTTGCCTACCCAATAGGAAAGAAAGAGTCAGCGGAATTTATTGTTTGGAAAATTTCACTTGATAAAAAAATGGTTAAAGAATTTAAACAGAAATTAATTTTTGATAAAGTCGTTTTGAGGTCATTATTGCTTCAACACGAAGAAGACTCGGATAAATAATTGTAACAATACGTATGTCAAGCAGATCGATCAATAAGATCACACTTCTCGGGAATTTGACCCGTGATCCAGAACTCAAATATACTCCAACAGGTACTGCCGTGTGTACATTTGGAGTCGCGACAAATCGTTCGTGGGTCACACAAGAAGGCAAGACTCGAGATGAAGTACAGTTTCACCGAATCGTCGCTTGGCAGAAAGTTGCAGAGCTATGCAACAAGCTTCTATCCAAAGGTAAAAAAGTATATGTCGATGGAAGAATCACGTATCGAGGATATGTTGACAAAAACGGACAACAACGAAATATAACTGAGATTGTTCTTGATGACTTCATTGTCTTTTATGACACAAAGCCAGGAGACGCCTCAGAGGCTCAAAAAAATGACAGCGCCTCAGATGCAGGTTCGCCACCTTCTGATGAAGATGAATCGTCTGAAGAAAAAAGAAAACCTAAACCAAAAGAAAGCGTTCAAGCTGATGAGGATGTCAATCCTGATGATATACCGTTTTAACCAGCGGATCAGCAGATCAGCATCTCAGAAGCTCAGCGACTCAAAATATGAATAGAACATGCTGAATAGCTGAGGAGCTGGAACACTGAAACGCTCTTATTAATTTTTTTAGAAATATGAAATGTTTTTTTTGTAAATACTCAATCCAACCTGACTACAAAGATATTGAGAATATTGAAAAATTTGTGACTCCACGGAAAAAAATCCTGAGTCGTGAAGACAGTGGCGTATGTGCAAAGCATCAACGCACACTCTCAAAACACATCAAGTATGCGAGATTTCTCGCCTTACTTCCTTTCACTTCGTACCAAATGGTCTAGTTTCTCTTTTGATGCTCAAAATTATAGCTTGAAAAACAAAGATCTCCTTCTATGTTAACAAGATTGAATCCTGAAGAATATTGTCATTGCGAGGAACTCACGTGACGAAGCAATCTCTATTGAATGTGGATTGCCACGTTCCGATTTCATCGGAACTCGGGAATGACATGCGCCTGAAAAACTCTGAACTCTTACGACAAATTTCTTCTCGCGCAACACACACAATCTTGGTACAATGATTGTCTACTATAAATTGAAATGATATAGAAGCCATGAAAATCAAGGTAAAAATGCCTGAAAAGTCAAAAATCGTAGTTGAACCTAGACAAAAAGTAGATTTCAATACACCGCTTGCACATACCACCAAAAAGAGCACGATTTTCATCCCAATTGCAGAAATGTTGAACTTTGATCCAGAGCAAATTTTTCGACATATCAAGCACGCTATCGGAGACCCCATTCACAAAGATGATATTTTGGCAGAGAACAAATCTCTTTTTTCCACTCGTCAATATCTAAGCGAGGTCTCGGGAATTCTTCGCGAGATAAAACACGACTCAGGAATTATCGCCATTGAACAAGATCAGGAGGAGAATACAACTATCAACTGTTTTTTCATTGGAGAGGTCGATGGAATATATGACGGGTATTTGGAACTCAAAGTTGAAGATGTGCATACGACAAAACTTCAGGAGAAGGCTCCATATTTTGGAGCGGCGATCTACTATCTCGACCCTTCGATCTCATACAGCGATGACGACCTTGAAGGTGTATGCGTGTTTGCTCCCGAATTTAATGAGCTTGATTCGGTCAAAATGGAGGCGCTCGGCGCACAAGGTCTGATCACAAGGACCAAATTTTCATCAAATGGACTGCTCCATCAAATCATACTTCAAGATGAAAAAGATTTCGATTATATCAAAAAAAAGGGTTACCCATATGTCCTTATTGGGCATGAGCCGATGACCGTCATATTTTACAAGTAGTAAGAGTTCACGGTCTTTGACAAAACTGTATCATAATATATCAATTATTATTTTGTGTCATCCCCGACCTGATCGGGGATCCAGATTGTTGAAATAGTCTGGAGAATGGATTCCCACCGGAGCCTGCCCTCGACTCCGATCGGGGGCGGGAATGACAACGTGTGTCAAGAAGAGTGAACTCTTACTACAAGTAAATTCAGTTGCTTTATTATCCAAAATCAGTCACTATAGACAGATTACACTTATGAAACTACGTTCAAAAAAAATAACAGATATTCTCTTATATATATCTTTAGGGATATTCCTTTTTGGATCAGGATACAAACTTGCCGAGTGGCGTATCACCAACAATTCTCGAGATCAGCTGACGTATACCGTATTCAATGCAAAGAACAACCTTCCAAAAGGCACAAAGCCCGAAAATATTGATTTTTCTCTTTATTGGGATACATGGGAGAAAGTTGAATCAAAATTTGTCGACAAAGGAAAAATAGACCCTGAAAAAATGTTTTATGGGTCGATCAAAGGACTTGTTGCATCAGTCGATGATCCGTATACCTTTTTCCTCACTCCAGAAGAAAATAAGCAGTCAAAAGCTGATCTTGGAGGAAAATTTCAGGGAATTGGAGCTCAGCTTGGTCTCAAAGAAAATCTTATTGTCATCATAGCGCCACTCAAAGACTCTCCCGCAGAAAAAGCTGGTGTTCTATCTGGTGATATCATCACAAAAGTCGACGGAGAATCGACCGAAAAATGGACACTATATCAAGCAGTGTCCAAAATTCGTGGGCCGGAAAATACTGAAGTGATATTGACTATTGTGCGTGCGTCGGGCGAAAAAGACATCACGATTGTGCGTCAAGAAATCAAGGTCCCATCGATAGAGCTCACCTATGAAAAATCTGGCGGAAAATCTGTCGCACATATCAAGATCAATCAGTTTGGAGATACCACAAACACCGAATGGGAAAAAGCGGCAGCTGAAATTGCTCAAAAATGGGGATCTAAAGAAATCACAGGAATGGTTCTTGACGTTCGAGGAAATCCAGGAGGATATTTAGACAGTGCAGTATTTATCGCATCTGAGTTCATCCCGCAAGGAGAAGTCGTAGTGAAACAAGAATCTACAAACTCAACTGACCGCGTATATACCGTAAAACGGACAGGAATTTTACTCGATATCCCAATGATTGTTCTCATCAATCAAGGATCTGCTTCTGCATCTGAAATACTTGCTGGAGCGCTCCGAGATCACAAACGAGCAAAACTCGTTGGTCAGAAAAGCTTTGGAAAAGGCTCTGTTCAAGAAGCGCTCGACCTTCAGCAGGGCGCAGGTCTTCATGTCACAGTAGCAAAGTGGCTTCTTCCAGATGGCGAATGGATCCATGGGAAGGGGATTGAGCCAGAATTTTCGATAGAAAATGAGGTAGATGAAGAAAATACCCTTTCCAACGCGCAAGATGCTCAGCTCCAAAAGGCACTTGAGCTCGTTGTGAACAAGAAGTAAAATACTCAAATTATTGTATATGAAACTTTTGAAATTCATAAACATCAAAGCTATTCTGTTATTAGCTTCTGTGTGTATACTCCTCCTTTCTTTTTTGAAAGACACAGAGTACGTCAAATCCTCTCCTCTTGCAAAATTATTTGTGACTCGTTCAAATTCTCAAGAAACTCCCGAAATAACTGAAACTCAAAAAATTGTGTCTGAGGAATCAATCGTGATTGATATTGTCGAACGTTCGCTCCCTTCGGTAGTCACTATTGGTATTTCCAAAAAAACTCAAACACAAGGATCAATTGAGATTGATCCGAACAATCCTTTTTCACCATTTCGAAGAGTAGAAGGAGAAGAAAAGACGATCGAGCAAAATATTGGAAGTGGATTTATCATCTCAAAAGATGGAATAATCATCACAAACAAACACGTCGTCTTCGACACAAAAGCCTCATATACCGTACTTACCGATGGCAAAGAAGAGTATGACGTGACAAAAATTTACCGCGATCCACTCAATGACCTGGCAATACTGAAAATTGAAGCTACCGATCTTGTTCCACTTGCTCTGGGAGACTCATCCAAACTCAAACTTGGACAGCTTGCTATCGCAATCGGCACACCTCTTGGGGAATTCCAAAATACTATCACTACGGGTATAGTATCTGGCCTCGGGCGGGGAATTACCGCAGGATCTCCGTTTCAGGGTTTTGTTGAAGAACTGAGCAATGTGATCCAAACAGATGCAGCAATAAGTCCGGGAAACTCTGGCGGACCTCTTTTGAACTCATCTGGACAGGTCGTCGGTGTCAACACGGCAATAGCAGGGGATGGACAAAATATTGGCTTTGCGATACCTGTCAATGTCGTGAAAGAGCTCATCTCTACGTTTGAATCACAAGGAGGGACCTTCGAAAGGCCGTATATTGGGGTACGATACAACATGGTAGACAAACGTACAGCTATGCTCAATGAGGTTGTGGAAGGTGCATTCATCGAGACCGTAATCAAGGATTCGCCTGCCGATCTTGCAGGAGTGAAGGAGGAGGATATCATCACACGGGTCGATGGTAAGAAACTCGACGGAGAAAATGAACAGAGTCTTGCAAAGATCATTTTGAACAAAAAAGTCGGCGACACAATGGATCTTGACGTCTGGCGGGACGGAAAAGTACTTCAAATTACTATCACTCTTGAGGCATTTAGTGAGTAAAAAATAAGAGTTCACCGTCTTTGACAATACCATATCAAAATACATCATTATTATACAAATAGTTACTCAATCTTGGCTTCCATTATGCCTTTGCCTACTGCAACCACATCCTCATGTGGTGTCATTTTCATGAGGAGTAAATTATTACATTTTATGACATTATAAGTAATACTTACTTAAATATTTTTAAATTTTCATATGCCAGGTGACGAACTAATTACTCAACCTATAGAGGTAGCGCATTCTGATATACCACTGTCGATATTTCAACAGCACAGTCAAAATGTCGCGCACATACTCACAGGTGAAGACGGCGGAACCAACTCAGATATTTTTGATGATGCAGAAGTTATAAATGAACGTAAGATGGTGAGAGGATTGGTGAAATCCGTATTTGATAGCTGTGAAGAAGATCCGAATAGACTAATACAATATGAAGATTTCCATGCCGAATTTCAAGGCCAGATTGATACCGCAAAATCGTCATTCAAAACGACTACAGAAGGATCTGATGAAAAAATACGACAAGACCTACTTGAACGTGAGAAAAAAGAATTAGAAAGAGAAATTCAACAGAAAGAAAGAGATCGCAATCAAGCACGAATACAACAAGAGCAACAAGTTACAAAAGATACTAAAAAATTAGAAACAGAAACAGCCTATAGTCCCGAACAATCTGCAAAAGCTGCTGAAACTAATCAAAGGATTGACTTATTTGAGAAATGGATGAGACCAGTATTTGACGATATGACAATCACTAAGTATGACGTTCAAGCTCAGGCGAGTAAAAAGGTCATTCAAGCTCAATTTGCTACTGCTTTGGATAGGGCTCGGGAGGGTTCGTATACAGATGAAATTACAACATTGACAGGTACAAGTCTTAGAAAACTTATCGACAGAATCAGACAATC
>Ga0210019_1004242_pt1 | contig 12566 bp, 12 predicted proteins | sample CryGeyCG2114_020_2_FD_183969 | JGI IMG/M metagenome (GOLD analysis project Ga0210019, IMG submission 183969) | Groundwater microbial communities from aquifer - Crystal Geyser CG11_big_fil_rev_8/21/14_0.20 (SPAdes) (version 2) | ecosystem: Environmental > Aquatic > Deep subsurface > Groundwater ...
CTACAATTTTGTGAGACCGCACACAAGTATTGGGATGACGCCTTCTCAAAAGGCGGGGATTAAGCTAGAATTGGGGCAGAATAGGTGGATGGGGCTGATGCAGAAGAGTATAGTTTGATTTTAATTCGTAAGATATTTATTTATCCTACCAATTCCAAATTATAGTCATGGATAAAGTTAGTCTTATCTTTAGCTACGATAAGCATTTATCTGTAGGTCTATTCTATTGATTTAGAAGAATAGGCAAATCTACCGTTAAAAGGTGAAAAAATGATTAACGAAGAGTTTATTAAAAAATTCGAATCTATAGAAACTAACTTTGAATTTGCAAGAGCTGAAACTCTAAGTCCAGAATTACAAAAAAAATATGGTGTAGATAAAGGAATGGTTGTAATTAGGAAAAGTTTTAATCCACACCCAAGAATCACAGTTTTTCCTATAAAAGACGGTGATTTTGTTCAGACATTAACTGAAATGATTATCGAAAAGGGTCATAAAGAAAGCCTTCAAAATCCGTTTGTTTAATTAAGTATTAAGAAATAACCGAGACAATTAATACAATGACGAGGAGATACTAACGACATTTTTAGATACCATATATGTATTCATTCCAGATATTTCAATTTTTAGAGATGCGTTTAAGTTAAAAAAACAAACAGAGGAGGAATTTTTTGCAAAAGAACTAATCAATTTTTTTGCAGAACAATCTATGAATACTGGATTCCCTTATATTAGAGTCCCTATTGGGCTAGCTGTAAAATTACTTAATGAACCATTCATGGATGACCCTGATATTTGGGGATTGATGAGTTTAATTTTGCAACCAGAAAATGTCACTGATAAAGCAGGAATATCAGTTACAGAAGAAAACAAAATTTGTTATGATTTTCTAGGTAAATTTAAAATGCCAATGATATTAACTAATGAAAATAAGGAAAAATATAAAAACCTTAAAGTCTGTACAGCAAAAGAGTTTATGAAAAAATATCGGGAATTAATGCTTAATGATAGGACTTTTATAAGATTAGAAAAAAATTGTTAATTAACTCCATTATTGAAATAGTTCATCACATATACGCAACATCAATTACTATCACCCTCATTCGACACTAATTTTATGACTTGAATTTACGGCAGAACCCATTTTCCAAAATAGTTAAGCACCTATCTGCGACACTCTAGGAAAAGAACCGATAATGCGACAGAACCTTGGTTTTCTATCCGGTATGAAGCATTAACAATAAAAATATCGCTGTACTAGAAATATTCATGAATTATGCGATCCCGGCAGTTTACGGAGCTCCTGGCGAGAAATTTGCCCCAGAGATAGGGCGCTTGCCGTCCGGCGTTTGGGCGGCAGTGTATAATTATGACAAATATGGAATTGACAGTTATGTAGATATTATTCATATTTCAGGCCCCCTGCGCCCAGATCATACTATTAGATCAACTAATGAAAATCTGCATCACCTTTTCGGAAAGCTTCTTTTCCAAGAGGATTTCAGTGATCCGGCAGGCCTCAGAACGGGCGTTCAAAATAGCCTAGAAGGACATAAACTTAAAGGCATGGTGACGCCTTATGGCAAAGCACAAGCCCAGAGCGGTGGCTTTGCATTATTAAGAGGCATTTTAGGATGCCTTGATTATGCTCCATATTTAGTTGGCTATGATGAATACATCAGATCTGAAAACAGATGATTTTCCAGCTATTCTCCCAGCCATTTTTTGCAGGTTTCCGGGAGCCCATATTTTTCGTTGTAGTGCCTATAAAAAAGTAGCCTCTGTTCTGGAGTCCCGTATCTTTTAACAAGCCAAGGTATATCATCTAGGTCAAGGGTAGAAACATTCAGTTCAGACGCAGGAGGGCTGGCTTCTGCATATAAGGTAAATTTGTTGCTGCCGCCCTGCCGTCCACGAATATCCGAAAGTAATTCATAATCAAATTCACACTAAGCGCAGGAAGCGTTATTTCAGGCGAAGCATATTGGTCTTTGGCTGCAGAGCCGTGCCTGCTTATGTAAGCGTGCGCCATAACATAGGATAATAAAGTGAAAGGATTTAACGTTGATGCAGGAAATCAGATGCTCTAGGGCTGATTGTTGGGTTTAGGGGCAGCGGCCGCAGAAGGCAGGAGGGCATTCACTGAGTTATCCTTGAAGAAGAGGTTGAGGCTGGAGATATAATAGGCAAAACTGCTTCCACCAAACCAAAAATTCCCTTCTACTAGGTTTTTAAGTCCATTTTAAGAGTTTTTGTTGCCAAATAATGGAGAGGAATCTTGGGGTGTATTGAATGAAAGAGCAGTTAGTTTCTATAATAATACCCTTCAAAAATTTTGATGAGTATGTTGATGAGTGTGTTAAAGAATGTAAGAAATTGGATTATGAGAATTTTGAAATTATTTTACTTCCTGACGAGCCTATTAAGATAATAAAAGGAGTAAAGATTATTTCTACAGGTCCTGTTTCTCCTGGAAAGAAAAGAAATATAGGGGTAAAACATTCGAAAGGTGAATACTGTGCCTTTATTGATTCCGATGCTTATCCAAGAAAAGATTGGTTAATAAATACCATTAAACATTTCTCAGATTTTAATGTGGTTGCAGTTGGGGGGCCTGGACTCACACCTGACAATGACGGCTTCTTGGAAAAGGCTGGAGGAATGGTAATGTCTTCCTTTCTTATGGGTGGCATGTGCACCAGATACAAACTCCATAAAGCGAGAAAGAACGATGATATTCACTCATGCAATTTCATATCTCGCAAATCCATTTTCAAAAAAATCAAATGGAACGAGAAATACTGGCCTGGTGAGGATACACTTATTTGTCTGGATATTAAAAGACTCGGGGGAACAATGATAGAAGACCCTAATGTTGTTGTTTACCATCACAGAAGAGCTTTATTCAAGAAACATCTGAGCCAAATCTCAAGGTTTGGTTTGCATAGGGGGTTCTTTGCCAAAAAATTTCCAAAAACATCATTCAGATTGACTTACTTTATTCCATCAATTCTTGTGTTGTTTTTGTTGTTTGGGTGGCTGGTCAATATTTATCTCTTTTTAATAGGCCTTTCTGCTTATTTGTTTTTGACATTTTTTGAATCATTGTCTGCGAAGAATTTGAAGATGATACCTTTGGTTTGGCTTGGGATAATACTAACCCATATAACATATGGGGTATTCTTTTTGGATGGATTTTTGAGAGGTGGCTTGAAAAGATGAAAGTGAGCATTTCATATCCGCCAATAGAAAGTGAAAAGGGCATTCCTTTGTTAGCCCAAAATAGGCAGTTCCAGTTCTTTGCAAAGCCAACCTACATTTACCCCTGCGTTCCCGCTTACGCTGCTACTTTATTGAATCAAAATGGTCATGAAGTTGTGTGGGATGATGGAATTGCAGAAGAGAAGAGATATGATATATGGCTGAAAGGCTTTGAAGGAATTTCTCCTGATTTGGCAATGATTGAGACAAAAACGCCTGTTGTTAAGAGGCATTGGAAGATTATTGATGACATTAAAAGAGTCAGCCCCGATACAAAAGTTGTCCTTGTTGGGGATCATGTGACTGCCTTGCCTGAAGAGTCTTTTCTTAACTCTAAGGTTGATTTTGTTTTGACTGGCGGGGATTATGATTTCCTTTTGTTGAATCTCGTTAATTGGTTAAAGGGAAAAGAGGAACTTAAAAAGGGGATTTGGTTTAGGGACGGAAAAAATGTTAAAAACACTGGGAAGTTTGAGCTGAAGCATGATCTTAACGAATTGCCATTCATTAATAGGGAATTGACTAAGTGGAAATTATACAGTGAAAAGAATGGAAATTTCAAAAAGCTTCCAGGCACCTATACGATGGCTGGAAGGGATTGCTGGCATAGAAAGGATGGAGGATGTTCCTTTTGCAGCTGGACTACACTTTTCCCTCAATATAGGGTAAGGAAGCCTGAGTTGGTGGTCGATGAGATCGGGTTCTTGATTGAAAAATACGGCATCAAATCAGTATTTGATGATAGTGGAAGCTTCCCTCCTGGAAATTGGCTTAAAAAGTTTTGCGAGCTGATGATTGAAAAGGGATATAACAAGAGAATAGAGGTCGGGTGCAACATGCGCTTTGGGGCTTTGAGTTTGGATGAATATAAGCTTATGAAAAAAGCTGGGTTCAGGATGATGCTGTCAGGGTTGGAATCAGCCAGCCAGAAGACCTTGGACAGGATAAATAAAAACTTAAAAATTGAGGAGATAGTTGACTCCTGCAAAAAAGCTAAAAAAGCTGGGTTGGAGCCGCATTTGACTGTCATGTTGGGGTATCCTTGGGAAAAGAGAGAAGATGCTTTCAGGACTTTCGAGCTTGCTAAATCCTTGTTTGAGAAGGGATATGCCGATACCCTGCAGGCTACAATTGTGATACCTTACCCAGGGACATCTTTGTTTAGTGAATGCCAAAAGAATGGATGGCTGCTTACTGAGGATTGGGAAGATTATGACATGCGTGGATTAGTTGTGAAGACTGAAACTACAGAGGAGGATGTCAAAGAGATTACGCAGAGAATGTATAAGCTGTTCTTTAACCCAAAATACCTTCTCAGGAAGATTTCTAGGATTAGAGGAGCTGATGATTTGAGGTTTGCTTTCAGGGGAGTCAGGAAAGTTTTTGGGCATTTGAATGATTTTAAGGTGAGGAGATGAAAGATTTGCCTACAATAAGCATAGTTATTCCTACTTATAATTCTGAAAAGGTTCTTCCTCTTTGTTTAGAAAGTATAAAAAAACAGGAATACCCCAAAACTAAAATTGAGTTGATTGTTGCTGATGGGGGTTCCATAGATAAAACACTAGATGTAGCAAAGGAATACACAGACAAGATATTTGAAAACAAATTAAAAACAGGTGAAGCTGGGAAGGCTGTCGGTATAAAACATTCTACAGGTGAGATAATAGCCTTTATAGATTCTGATAATATTCTTCCTTCTAAAGACTGGTTATCAAAAATGGTAAAGCCATTTGAAGATGAAGAAATAGCTGGATCAGAACCACTTTTCTATACGTACAGAAAGGAAGATGGGTATATAACCAGATATTGTGCTCTTATTGGGATGAATGACCCTCTTTGTTTGTTTTTTGGTAATTACGATAGGTATTGTTATATAACTAATAAATGGACTGGAATACCTGTAGAAGAAGAGGATAAAGGGAGTTTCTTGAAAGTTAAATTGAATGAGAAGAAATTGCCAACTATCGGAGCTAATGGTTTTTTGGTTAGAAGAAGTCTATTGAAAAAATACTCTGTTGGTGATTATCTTTTTGACATAGATTTGGTATATGAATTGGTGAACCATGGCCATGATAAATTTGCAAAAGTTAAAGTTGGGATAGTACACCTATTTTCTGGTAATTTTGGAACATTTATTAAAAAACAAAGAAGGAGAATTAAGGATTTCAGTTATTACAAGCAGAAAAAGGTTAGAAAATACCCATGGTCTTCTTTTAGTAAACTAAAGCTCTTGAAGTTTGGTCTTTACACCATTTTATTGCTACCTTTACTTGTTCAGTCAATAAAGGGATGGTTTAGGAAGAAGGATTGTGTTTGGTTGTTTCATATTGCTGCTTGCTGGGCAACTTTGGTAGTTTACAGTATTGGTAGGGTTCAAAATATAATTTTTGAACCAAAGATAGAAGATAGGAGTAAATGGTGAGAAAATGAAAATATTGGCTTTAATGAATTCATATACTCAAGGTTTGAGTGGTGGGGACGTTCGATTTATGGAAATAATGAAAAGAATGGAGAATATAGATTTGACAATAATAACTTCATCTTTAGGAAAGGAAATTTGTGAAAAGAAAGGAGTAAATGCTAAATATATAATTACCACGAACGAAAAAACATTTGAAAATCTCCTCCTCACTTATTCGAAAAGAATTGTACAAGCCTTCAAATTTGGTATTAAAATTGAAGACTATGATATTTTATACTCATCTTCTGATTTTTTGCCTGATGTTTTCCCAGCATTTTTCTGGAAATTAAAGAATAAAAATATTAAGTGGGTATCAGTAACACATCACTTATATAAAAATCCTTTTAAAAGAAAAGGAAATAGTTTTTTAAATAATTTATTTGGATTATTTTCTCAGAGGTTAGGGTTCTCTTTGATAAAAGCAAATTCTGATATAATTATAACAGATTCATTCTTTGTAAAGAATGAACTTGTTAACATAGGGTTTTCAGAAAGTAAAATAAAAATAAATCCCCCTGGCATTGATATTAAAAAAATAAATTCCTTCAAACAAGCCAAAAAAGGATATGATTGTGTTTTTTTGGGTAGACTGAATATTTCAAAAGGTATATTTGATTTAGTGAAAATTTGGAAAATTATTATTAAAGAGAATTCAGGTATTACTCTTGTGATAATAGGTGGAGGAAATCCTCAATTGGAAGTTCAACTAAAAAATAAAATTAGAGAAAATGAACTGGAAAAAAATATAGATGTCCTTGGGTATTTGGAAGATGAAAAAGTATTTGGAATAATCAAATCAAGTAAAATTTTTCTATTACCTAGTCATGAGGAGGGTTTTGGAATTTCAATAGTGGAAGCTATGGGACTTGGTAAACCTTGTATAGTCTGGAATCTTCCTATTTATGATTCAATTTTCAAAAATAGTTTAATCAAAATTCAAGAAGGAGATAATGAATCTTATGCAAAAAAAATTCTGCATCTATTAAAAAATAGATCAATTAGAAATAAGTTCTCTAAAGAGGCAAAAAAGGAAGCAAAAAGATATGATTGGGATAAAATTGTCAAAACAGAAATAAAATTGTTGAGGGGATTAAAATATGGATAAACCAAAAACTACAGTTGATTATGCTGAGAAAATTTACACAAAAGGGGAAATAAAATATAGGACAAAAGCAGAAAAAACTAGGGTTAACAAAATTGTAAAATTAGCGGGTTCTAGAAATAGAATACTTGATATTGGATGCTATGATGGTACATTAGGCCAATTATTTATTGAAAAAGGTAATGATGTTTATGGGATTGAAATAAACAAACAAGTTTCAAAAATTGCTATTAAAAAAGGCGTTAAAGTTAAAATACAAAATATAGAATCAAATTTTAAATTTAACGATAATTTTTTTGACATTGTTGTTGCTGGTGAAGTTATCGAACATATTTTAGATACAGACTTTTTTTTCAATGAAATAAAAAGAGTTTTAAAATCAAATGGGTTTTTAATTCTATCTACTCCTAATACGGCTTCTCTCGGTAGAAGAATTTTATTATTACTTGGCAAAAATCCTTATTTTGAAGCTTCTTATGGATTTCCCCCCGAAGCACTAGCGGGACATATAAGATTTTTTACAAAAGATTTGCTACTTAGTTTTTTGAAGTATAAAGGATTTGAAATAATCACTTTTACATCAGACGTTGTTAACTTTACTTCTTCTGGAAGTTTATCAAACAAATTAATCGCAGATATATTTCCAACATTAGGACATTGTTTAATTGTTAAAGCGAAGTTGATTAAGTGATACAGATGAAAATCATCAGGCAAAACCTAGATAGGCTAAAATATCATAAGTACCCTACAATATTATTTTTCTTACTCTCTCTCATTCCATTCTATTGGTTACAAGGTCACCCTATTGGATGGGGAGATATGGGTATTTTTGCCTTCTTTTATAACTCTAATTATTTATTAGATGTATTTAGTTATACATGGTTGTCTACATATTTATCTGGACATTCTGCGGGTCAGAATATATCTATGATACCGTTTTCTTTATTATTTGCGTTACTATCATCAACAGGATTCAGTAATTATATTCAGCAATCTTTTGCATATTCTATGATTTTATTTACATCAATGCTTTTTATGTATTTGTTCGTATATGAACTGTTTAATTATAGAGAAGATAAAAAATTAATTGCTACAATTAGTGCAATTTTTTATATATTTAATCCATTATTTATGATAGGTTATCTATATCCCGGAAGACTTAATATATATGTAGTACCTTTTATTTCATTCATATTATTTCTGTATTCATTAATATTGAAAAGAGGGAAATTTGTCTATATTTTATTATTATCAATAGCGGTCTCTCTTTTCTCAATTGTATTTTTGAATCCTGCAGTTACTATTATTGCTATAATGATTTTAGCATTATTTTTTGTACATCAGATAGTTTCATGCGATTGGAAGAACCTATCTAAAATTAAGAATATATTAATTTATACAGCAATTTTAACAATTCTAACTTTATTGATTAGTGCTTGGTTTATTATGCCTCTTATTAGTACTGGTCGTGAATATTATACAGCAGGAACGACGATTGAAAATTCTTGGCATACGCTAGTTATCGCTTCCAGTTACCTAAATTTGATTGATTTTTTGAGATTACTCGCTTATGGACCATATTCTGGATCATGGGCATACAAAGATCCAACATGGCGATATATTTATAATAATAATTTTTTCATTTTTTTTGGCTTTCTTGCTTTCATACTGATTTTAACACCATTATTAACAAAGAGAAAAGATAAGAATATCTTGTTCTTTTCATTATTGCTATGCATAGGTTTATTTCTGATCCTTGGACTAAATTCCCCTTTTGGATTTATTTTTGAGTATATGTTTAAGAATATTCCATATTTTGCTATCTTTCGTAATCCAATCGAGAAATTCATACCATTCTTATTAATTTCAATTGCTGCTTTATTTGGAATTGGCTTAGCTAATTTATATGATCAGATTAGACGAAAGATTGGAATTGGATATGGTAAACTCATAACTATTATAATAATGTTATTGATGTGTGGGGTGTATATTTTTCCTATGTGGACAGGAAGTGCTGTAAATACACCAATCACTATTCGAGGCAATGAGATATCATCTTTTGTAGAGGTACCGTCGTACTATCAAGATATTGCAGAATATTTCTTTAATGACTCAAGAGATTATAGAATTTTCTCGTTACCTCTAAGACCAACAACTTATGTTGTATTTAATTGGACATATGGATACGATGGACCTGATACGATATGGTTATTATATAAACATGCAACAATTTCAAGTTTAGAAAATAATTACTATTCCAGTGCGAAAATTATATCAATATTAAGCGAAAACTTAAACAATAACCTAAATAAGCTAGCAGCCCTTTTCAATATCAGATATATTGTTATACAAAACGATGTTGATATAATCCGTGGTAATTATAACGGAAAGGTGTTGGTATCTCAAAAAAAGAGTAAGCAAATTTTAGATAAGCTAAATATATCTTATATTCAGTCATTCGACCAGCTTGAGCTCTATAAAATTTCAGATAATTATTTCGTTCCCCACATTTACACGACAGACAAATATACGATTACAGACAGTATAGACAGTATGGCTGATTTAGTAAGCAGAGACTCTTTTACTCCTGGAGATTCTATAATTTTTGTTGAGAATATATTGAAAAAAGAAGAAATAAAAAAACTCAAAGATAAAGAAGAATTTAGTAAATATAATAAAATTTTATCGTTTCCATTAAACGATTCTTCTTTCGAAACATCAATCTGGCAGTCTACTGCTGGAGATTGTTGCAATGGTAATCCAGAAGTTGCAAATGTTTCTACAACACTAAGTAACGACAGCAGCGAAGGCAACAAATCATTAAACCTAACATCTGAGAATCACTGCGCTTGCGTATCTCAAGTTCTACCAAATCTCGATAAAAATTCAATCTATAAAATTAACTTTGATTATAAACACATAAGCGGCACTAATCCAGACTTCTGTGTTTGGGATTATGGATGCAATATATGCCTTTCAGAAAAAAATCTTGACAACTCAACCGAATGGAAGACTTATTCTAACTATCTGTTTTCTGAGAATTGTTCGAAAAGCGCGAATTTATTTCTATATTCGAATCAGCCTTCTATACAAGAATCGGGTTCATTATTTTTCTATTCAAATTCGAATGGCAAAGAAACAACAACAAATCTTTATGATAATGTAAAAATCGAAAAAATCTCTCCTCTTAGAAATATAACAAATTTATTCAATGACTCTTCTTTTGAAAATGGATTTTGGCGAGAAATAGTTGGTGATTGTTGTAATGGAAATTTTGGCGAGCCATTAATTTATGCAAATCTTTCGAGTGATGCAAGCGATGGTAAACATTCATTAAATCTAACCTCAAAAAATCACTGTGCTTGTATTTCACAGGTTATAAACTTAGAAAGAAATTCCTGTTACAATATAACATTTGATTATAAATATATCTCTGGTGATGCCCCTAAATTTTGTTTGTGGAAACATGAACTTTCAAAATGTAACCCTGGACAGATTCTTGAAAAATCTTCCGAGTGGAAAACTTACAGTTTTACAACTTGCACACAAGAAAGACCAGAAGTAACAACCAATTTGTATGATAATGTAAGGTTAGAAAAAATAATTTTAAGTGATGAACCTGCATACCATCCAAATATAACCTTCAAAAGAACCAATCCAACGAGATACCAAGTAAAAATAGAAAATGCAACAGAACCATTTTTCCTAGTGTTCTCCGAATCCTATCACCCAGACTGGAAAGCCTACATTGAAGACAAACCATTGGCATTCCAGAAAATAATAGCGAGCTATGACAACGTAAAGGTCAAAGAGGCTGAGCACGAGATGACGTTCAAACCTTCTGACATTGTTTATCTATTAAAGAAGCCTTTATCTGAGGACAACCATTTCACCGCAAATGGCTATGCAAACTCATGGTATTTAGACCCAAAAGAAATAGACAAAGATGGCGACGGCAACTTTTCCGTGACGCTTTACTTCAAACCTCAAAGTTACTTTTATTTAGGACTTGGGATCTCCCTTACAACTCTAACAGCCTGTATAATCTACCTGATCTACAACTGGAAAAAACAATTCTTTAAGGAAAAATACATAAAGATTGTAGATTCTATAACAGAAAAGAGAAAATTCAAGTATAGATATAAAACAAGTTAGTTATATCACTTAAACAGTAAAATTTCCCAGTGAATGCAGATCCTTTCAAATATCTTAGGACATTTTTTTAAGCAAAAGTTTCTTTTAGGCTTAATTCCAAAACAAACAGGTTCTATTTTGTATTTTTTAAATTTTGATTTATTGATTAAATCTAACAAGTCATTTTTAGTGTATTCCCTAAAATGTTCCCAATAAGGGAATTTTCTTGGCCCAGTAAACATTTCAATAATTGCTCTAACCAATCTTCTTCGGTTTGGGGTATTGAGTATCACAACTCCACCCTTTTTAAGAATTTTATAGGCTTCATTGATTGCTGAAAGGTCATTTTTGACATGTTCTAAGCATTGAGAACTAACTAGAATATCCACACTATTTTTTTTGAAGTATTTTGAAAGTTCTTGCCAATCACCATTTATGTATCTAACATTGCTAAAATTTTGTGGCAGCCTTTCTGAAAAATATTCAACCCCGACTAATTTCTTGCAATATTTTGATATAAAAAATGTCCTTGATTTATTACTTGCTCCTATTTCAACAACTAGATGCCATGGCTTAACATACTTCTTGTAGGTATTAAGTAAATGAATAAAATCAAAAAACTCTTTATTTAGGTCATAAATATTCTTACTTTTGTAGTTATTACTAAACATTGAATTTGGCATAATTCACTTTTAGATCCAACATTTTAATACTCTACCTGATCTGCGGCTGGAAAAAACAATTCTTTAAAGAAAAATACAGTAAAGTCAGGGATTATATAGAAAGCAAACGAAATTTCAAATATAAATGGAATGGCTAGCCTAGAATAACCTCAGTCTCTTCAAAAATACCGTCCCCATCAGTATCACGGTAAAGTCTCCACTTCTCTTTTCCGTTATCTAATCTTTCCAAAAGGACATCCTTAGCTCCATTCGACCAGACTTTTAGATCAGGCTTGTCTGTGACTAATTTCGGCTCTTTTTCCATGATAGAATATCGGAAAATAGTTTTTTATCTCTAACTTTTCATAAGACTTAAAGAAAATCATATCAAGAAAGAGTTAAAGATGTTCTAACTAAGCCTTACCAAAAGCGTTCGTTTTCTCCTTGAAGTTATGAAAATGAACAAAAAGGGTTTTATTCTATGGTTTCAGGCTGTCCAATAAGGGAAACAGGAGGGCATGAAGATTCTCAGTTGCTTCTCATAGAAGCTAGAGGCCAGGATGGATTAAGGCTTTTGACACCAGAAGAGCGGCAAAATATGTTAGGCTACATTGAAAATAATGACCCAGATCTGTATGGTAAATTAACATCAGATTCAGCCGGGAAAAAGAAATAGTCTTAATTTTCAACTTCCGCCTGCGGCGTGTCCCGCAGGGGCGAAAAGAATTAATCCCGCAGCTGACAATAATTAATTGGGTATTAGATGGAAATAGTCTTGGTGCCTTCTTTCAAGAAAAAACTCGAGAAAAAGAAATGCCAATCCCACCTAGAAGTAATCTTCAAGCTGATCAAGAAATTGGAAAGGTTAGGCGAAAGCTCAGTTAAGATACTTGATGCTCAAGGAAAATATTTGCTGGGTGAAATGAGATCGAAGGAACCTCCC
>Ga0210019_1004243_pt1 | contig 12565 bp, 10 predicted proteins | sample CryGeyCG2114_020_2_FD_183969 | JGI IMG/M metagenome (GOLD analysis project Ga0210019, IMG submission 183969) | Groundwater microbial communities from aquifer - Crystal Geyser CG11_big_fil_rev_8/21/14_0.20 (SPAdes) (version 2) | ecosystem: Environmental > Aquatic > Deep subsurface > Groundwater ...
TTTCTGCTTTGATAAAATTTATCAAATATTTTTTCTCTTTCATCTTCTGGTATACCGACACCTTCATCTTTTATCGAAACCAGCACAGCGGGAGCTTGCCCTAGACCAGCAGGTAAATCTATTGTTGTCTCTGAACATAAAACTTTAATATTTTTCCCTTCAGAGGAATATTTAATGGAGTTGCCCAACAAGTTTATAATGACTTGCGTTATTCTGTCTTTATCATATTTGGCTGTTATAAAATCCATGTGTTTCTCGAAGGTTATATTTATATCCTTCTTAAGAGCCAAATGTTTAAGTTCGTCTATAACCTCCTCAATTGTCTCTATCATGTTATTTTCTTCTATATTGAACTCTATTTTTCCACCTTCCAATTTAGAAAATTCAAGCAGCTTATTAACAAGTTTGAGCAATCTTTCACCGCTTTTGTTAATTATCTGCAGGTAGTTTTTTAATTTTTCTCTAGATATATTACCAACCCTCTCCATTCCTAATTCGCTATAACTCAGTATTCCGTGCATCGGTGTGCGCAGCTCATGAGACATATTGGCCAGAAATTCGCTTTTGGCCTCGTTAGCCCTAATTGCCTCATCTTTCGCTTCAACTAATTTTGTATTAGATTCCTCAAGAGCATCCATAACCTTGTTGTAATAAAACCCTACAACACCAGCTTCTGTGAAAGGCTCCATATGCATCCTCTCTTTTATATCCCCTGATTTTGCCTGCATTTCCATTGCTGAAAGCAAATCAAATAATTCTGTGGATTGACCATGCTGGGAAACATTAAGGCCGATAAGTTCATCATTAATCGAAACACGAATAGGAAAAGTTTTATTGAGTAATAAAACTAATATAAACCCAGAAGAAAAGCCCCATATACCACAAAAGACAATGCCTTTTATCTGGGCAAATAATTGCCCGGCAAAATCCAAGTCCGTTCCAATTAGTTCCTGATTTCCAAAAAGGGCAACTGCAATTGTGCCCCAGATTCCAGCAAAAAGGTGAACCGGAATTGCCCCAACTGCATCATCAATTTTTAATCTTTCGAGCAATTCCGTGCCAAGCAGCATAAAAATTCCGCCAATCGCACCAATTAATATGGCGGAAGGCGGCATTATCACACTGCAACTGGCGGTAATCGACACCAATCCGGCAAGACTGCCGTTTATAAGAAAAATAACATCTGGTTTTTTATAAAAATACCAACCTATTGCAAGAGTAGTAATTGCCCCACCTGCTCCGCCATAAAAAGTATTGATTATGATTTTTGGAATTGTATCGTTAAAAGCTAATGTACTTCCTCCATTAAAACCTATCCAGCCAAACCAGAGCAGCAAAACACCAAGTACAGAAAAAGGCAGATTACTTCCCTTAAATTCTTTTTGGTCTTTTCCAAACCTGCCATATCTTGGCCCAACAACCAACACTGCGGCTAAGGCAACCCATCCCCCTGTGCTATGAACCACTGATGATCCAGCGAAATCATAAAATCCTGCAGCAGAAAGCCAGCCACTATCAATGCCAGATTTAAACCATGTCCAATGTGCAAATATTGGATAAATAAAACCAGATAAAATCAGAACAATTAATATATAACTGCGAAAGCGCATCCTTTCTGCAACTGCGCCAGAAAGAATGGTAGTAGCTGTGGCACAGAAAACTGCCTGGAATAGAAAAAATGCATATTCAGAAGTTGTTGTGCTCGGGTCACCCCCAAACAAAAATTTACTTCTGCCAAAAAAACCTTCAAAGCTATCGCCAAATGCCAGTGCGTAACCTAAGACACCGAATATTGAAATTGACAGGCTAAAATTAGCCAGGTTTTTAATTGAAACATTTATATTATTTTTGGCTCTGGTTAAACCAGACTCAAGACAGGTAAATCCCGCCTGCATAAGGAACACCAGCGCAGCGCTAAACAAAACCCACATTATATCTTGTGTTGTTTCTGGCATGCTCTACCCGGAAATTGGTATAATGAAGCTAATCATTGCGCCACCTTTTTCTTTATTTTCTGCCCAAATTTTCCCTTTATGCGCAGTTATTATTTCTTTACAAATTGAAAGCCCTAAACCTGTTCCACCTGCCCCGGTATTTGTTTTGCTACTTTGGACAAACCTTTCAAATATCTTATCCAGTTCATCTTCCGGTATACCAATACCTTCATCTTTTACAGAAACTGAAACTGCCGGAATACTTTCTGAATTATCCTCTCCCTTTAATATGGTTTTTGTGCATGATATTACGATATTTTTGCCCTCATGGGTGAATTTTATTGCATTGCCTAAGATATTTGTAACAACTTGCATTATTTTATCGTGATCAAATAATGCAAACATCGTTTCCCCCTCTTTAGCCACTTCCAAATTAACATTTTTCTTTTGTGCTAAAGGCCTCAATTCAGTAACCACACTGTCAATAATTCTTAATAAATCACTTTCCTTAGCCTCAATTTTTATTTCCCTGGCTTCCAGCTTGGAAAGATCAAGCAAATCATTAAGTAAATGCAGAAGCCTTTTTCCGCTTTTATTTATTGATTCCAGATAATGTTTGATTTTATCTTCCGGCACATTGCCTAATTTTCCAATTCCCAGTTCGCTATAACTCAGAATTCCATGCATTGGGGTACGTAGTTCATGTGACATATTGGCCAGAAATTCACTTTTAGCACGGTTAGCACTTTCCGCTGCATCCCTTGCTTTCTCAAGGTTGCGCTGCATTTCCATAATTTTGGTAAGGTCTGTATATGTTCCAACCATACGATAAGGCTCGTTATTTTCATCACGCATAGTCGATGCACGACATAAAATATAAACTAAAGAGCCATTTTTGTGATTAAAGCGTAAGGTAATATTATAAGGAGCATCATTTTCTATATGGTCATGATAGACTTTTTCAGCTGCTGGTTTATCTTCATCAAGTAACAGATCCCACCAAACTGCTACATCTTCCGGTAATTCACTATCTTCATAGCCCAGCATTTCTCGACAACGGTCAGAATGCCAGATTTCGCCTGTTTTTATATTCCAGTCCCATATACCATCATTTGCGCCTTCAACAGCAAGCTTGAATCGTTTCTCTGTTTCTTCAATACGATTCTTAGCATCAAGGCGAATTTTCTCATTCAGCTCTGTCAATTCATCTGACATTAACTGCATGGCCCGGTCATTCATAACACGAGCTTTATCATAATCCTCATAAGCCTGACTTACCGATTTGAAGAGTCTTTCATAATCAACTGAAGACTGATCTTTCGAAGCCTTGCTTATCTGCCGTTCTAGCAAATGATGGTATAATCCTTCATTCATGCATCACATTGTCTCGTTGAGTAATGTAACTGTCATGGTCTGATTATGGAGCAGACATTCTTTGGTTACTTCATGATGGCATATTTCCCCATATGAATAGAACCCGATTGTCGGAACTGTTTTACCAAGAACCTTGGCGATCGCTTCAGTTTCCGAATCAGCTTCCTGACCCAAAACTACTTTTCTTCCCACACAATTAACAAGTAAAGCACAGCTATCCTTGTCATCGTTGGAGCCAGTAAGTTTTGCCGCCTTTGCTGCGCCATCTATAAGATGCTCAAAATTACCTTTCATCAAACGCACGATAGAACCTTCCGGTATATCGCCAGCACAAGTAACACTTTTTTCATTATCATCTGTGTTGAGAATAGTACGAATTATAGTATCTTTGGCACTGCTTTCGGCAGGGCGCATACTAAATGGGAAGAACAATGCGCTGCCTGGTAGTTTTTCTGCTTCTTCACCGAGATATTTTTTGTAAAGATCAAGAGCAGGCTGACCATCCAGTTCATAAAGTATATTGTCTTTTGAGCGAGTAACAACTCTTTCAGGACCGAACGGATCCCAGCCACCAACTCCACCAAAGCCTATGTTAATACCATCGCCGTAAAAACCGACAGCGGCAATTTTATGGGAAGTTGGCACCTCATCCAGACCAGCAACTGTTTTTGAGAAATTTGTACCATCGCCAGCCAGACCACCTGTCACTGTAACATCTGAAGGCACGTTTTCGATTACGCCTTTTACTAATTCAGAGCCATTAACATTAAGCCCATCAGAAAGTAAAAATATGTGGCGTAAACCAGATTTCTTTTTCAGTTTTTCCGCTATAGAAGCACCAGCTTTATGAGATTCCGTGTTATCCTTTACGGTTTCTGATACAGTTTCTATCGTAGATTTCTCAAACAAAATTGCTGTTGCTACGATTGTATCATCAAACACTTCAGCGCCGGCAATTTCACCACTAGTGCTGCAGCCCATAATGTGAGCATTAGGATACATAGATTTTAATTCGTTAAATCCCTCTCCCGAATCAAGTGTACCTGGTGCACCAAAATAAATAACCAGTTGTGAATCTTTGTTTGGCTCTGTTTTATCGCCCTCATATTTCCAATTGGAGTCTTTGCTCCATTTTAACATTTGTACTTTCATAATCTATTCCTCTGTAAGTTGAGTGGCATTTTATTATAAACCACCTAAGATAGTAACACAGAATGCTTAACATTTTCTTAATAACAATGAAGTTTTTATGACACAGGCAACACACTGTAATTTAACAACAAGTTACCTATGTTGCTTAAATGTTGGAGATTTTTTGGTAAAGTAGAAAAGAATTAATGAAAAACCACAATGTCTTATAAACCCTCTACGCATCCGCTGATTATAGCAAAAGATGGAGAAAGAAGGAAGGGGGTGATGATTAGTGGTTGATAGTTTTTGTCACGCGGGAAGTCGAGCAAGAAGGTGAGATTTCCAGCATCCAGTTATCCCTATGTAGATACGTTTAATAGGCAGGTTAGTAAACTTGCCGTGTTTTGATACCTAAATACACGGAAAGTTCAACGGCCTCTCCTATTTCAGCCATTGTACTTGTGGCGAAATGGACCCCGGATCGCGCGGATGGCTCCCCGCTTGCCCGGGACGACTTTTAATGCTGAACCCCGAATTCTGAACTCTGATTTCTAATCTGTAGCGATATCACAGCAGTGATGCTCTTTTTCAAGCAAATATATTTCCTTCCTGTTTTCCACTAATCTGAGAACAGGCGAAGCATTTTTGGCTACTTGGCCATCTTCGATGATATGAGCTAATTCCTTGATTTCATGCTTCATTTGCTTTCTCCTGCCTTAATTACAGAGTGGCACTCTATAAAACCCTAAGCAATATGCCTTGATTTAAATCAAAAATAGGCAAATTATTGCCTTAGACTTGGTTTTCTTGGCTTTCTTTGAATTTAGAAAATGAACAAAAATAATTCTACATTAATTTCAGAGACTCTGCTTGCCACTCCTCTTTTCTCTGGGCTGGATGAGGAAGGCCTTGCCCAATTTATACAAAATGCCCGTTTATCAGATCATCAAAAGGGAAAAATCCTGTTTTTGCAAGGTGAGAAAGCTGATTATTTTTATATTATCAAAAATGGCTGGGTAAAATTATTTAGAGAGACCATTTCAGGTGATGAGCATGTCATAGATATGATGACAAGAAGGCATGCCTTTGGTGAAACTTCAGTTTTTGAAGAAGGAAAATACCCATATAGGGCTAAAGTAATTGAAGATTCTGAAATTATTATAATTCCAACTGCAATTCTTAAAAAACAGCTCGAAAGAAATCATAAATTTTCATTGAACATGCTTTCTTCAATGTCGCATTATAGAAGGCATCAGGAAAGGCAAATTGAGCATCTGACAATAGAAAACGCGCCAAGAAGAATTGGCTGTTTTATGTTACGCTTATGCTTTGAGGAAGAAGCTTGCCCTGTTACACTTACTTTGCCTTACAACAAATCGGTTCTGGCACTGCATCTTGGCATGAAAGCTGAAACTTTTTCTCGTGCATTAGCAGCTTTGAAGGAAAACGTGGGAATTGAAATTAATGGCTCAGATGTTAGAATCAAAGATGTTGAGAAATTAAAAGCCTATTGCCGCCCATCATGCTCAGATAGTTTCCCGGAATGTGTGATGAGCGAACAGCAAGTTACATCGCCTTGATTCTACTTTTAATCCACTGCCAATCAAGCCTGGCGGGGTGTTTTATATATTCGTCTGGATTATCAATTACCTTTTTAAGGTAGCTATATGTTACTTTCCAGGGCTTTCCATCTAGAGAAATCTCATTTTTGTTAGCCGAAATCTCCCCATTATTAAACCGAACAGAATAAGAAATTATTGGCCTGTCATCATAAACAGCTATGTTTATAGCAGAATCATCCAGAAATTTAGAACCTGCATCCCAAATTTGCTTATATGGAAAAGAATCTTTATTTTGTTCTATGGCTTTATTGCAAACCTGTAAATAGCTCTTAAACAATTCGTCATATTCCTCATAATCCCGTTCGGCCATAAAACCCCCTATTCTCAAGCTTCTTTCTTAATTTCCAATTTATGCTTTTTGCTTACAGCTTCCGGTTTTTTAGGAATTTCTATTTTTAATACGCTGTTTTTAAAACTTGCTTTCGCTGTATCAGAATCAGCTCCTTCAGGTAGTTTTACAGAACGCTGATAGGAACCATATGAACATTCCCTGCGAACATGTTTGTCGTTCTTTTCTTCTTTCTCCTCTTCTTTTTCGCCTTTTAAAACCAGGCAGCCATCTTCAATTGAAGCACTAACATTTTCTGCTTCTATCCCCGGAAATTCGGCTTTAATTTTAAATAACTTTCCGTTCTCAATTATATCTACTGATGGAGATATGGTAATACCTTTATTCCATAAACTGAAAATTTCATTATTATTGTTTATAGTTTCATCCAATATCCGGCTGAAATCTTTTTGCAAAGCAGCCAAAGGATCCAACCATTCCTTTTCTTGCAATGGCGATGTTTTTGTTTTTTGTAACAAATTATTCTGTGTCATTTTCCCTCTCCTTTTGTATTTGCAAAAACTTTTTGCTTCTATAAAACATCAAATATTTTTCAAGTAATTGATTTTCATCAACTGGTTTGTATGGTTTTATCCATATAAAGGCGGATAAAATGCTTGATAATGAATCAGAAAACTTACTTGCCGCACATAAAAAATCTGCAATAGAAGAAAGGCTTGAAAAAACCAGCCGACATAGCTATCTGGGCGATGCAGTAATGGGTGGAATAGATGGTTGCGTTACCACTTTTGCCGTTGTAGCAGGAGTAACAGGCGGTGGATTTCTACCACTGGTTGCTATAATTCTTGGCTTTGCCAACTTACTGGCAGACGGATTCAGCATGGCTGTTAGCAATTACCAGAATGCAAAAAGTCGTCAGGACTTAATTAATAAAGTTAGAAAAGATGAAGAACGCCATATAGAACTTATTCCAGAAGGTGAGGTAGAAGAAATCAGGCAGATTTTCAAAAATAAGGGTTTTTCTGGAGATGTGCTTGAAAGCATTGTCGATACCATAACTTCTGATCGCAAACTCTGGTTAGATACAATGCTAAGAGAAGAATTTGGTCTGCAAATTGATGCACCAAATGCATATAAGGCTGCTTTTACCACCTTTATTGCATTCATTATGATTGGTGCAATCCCTCTTATTCCTTTCCTAATTTCAATTATTAAACCTGATTATCTTTTTGTAACCAGCTCTATCATAACAGCCTGTGCCTTTTTCGGAATTGGTATATTTAAAGGTATTGTAGTAAAACAGAATTATCTAAAAACCGGTTTGCAGACATTGTTTGTAGGAAGTGCTGCTGCAAGTTTGGCATATTTTGCCGGTTTATGGCTTAAGCAGGTTTTTGGTATTTAAAAAGTGTCCAATGATAATACAATAAAAGGGCTATCAACAGAGCAAGCAAAAGAAAAGCTTGTCTCCCACGGCTCCAACATATTACCAGAGCATAAATTGCCTGGGCCCATAAAAATATTTTTCCGCCAATTTTTGAGCCCGCTTATTTATATTCTGCTGATTGCTGCAGCTGTTTCATTGTGGCTTGATGAAAAAATCGATGCCGCTTTCATCTTTTTTGTACTTCTGGCGAATGCTACTATAGGTATGATTCAGGAATATACAGCACAGAAAGCCGCAAGTTCTTTAAAAAAGCTTGTGCCAATTTTTACAACAGTCATGCGTGATGGCAAAACAATCCGGATAAACAGTGAAGAACTTGTCCCGGATGATGTTGTAATCCTGGAAGCAGGTGATAAGGTCCCTGCTGATTTATCTTTGTCTTTTTCACAAAACTTACTGGTTGATGAATCGCTTTTAACCGGAGAATCAACAGCTGTTCATAAAGATTCCTCAGCAATTGTAGCTGAAGGAGCGCCTGTAAGTGAAAAACTCAACATGCTTTTTGCCGGCACAATAATAAACCGTGGCCGGGCAGAAGGTTTGGTTGTGGCAACCGGAACTAAGACACAAATAGGTTCTATTGCATCAGTAATCGGGGAAGAAAGTCTTGCAAAACCGCCTTTGCTGATTCGTATAGAAAAATTTACCACCGCAATTTCAATTGTAATGCTGGCAGTTATAGCATTACTTTTCATTTTTACTCTTGCCAAAGGTGGGAATATTGCAGAAGTATTGATTCTGGCTATTGCCCTGGCCGTTGCAGCTGTGCCAGAAGGCTTGCCAGCATCCATTACAGTCGCACTTTCCATAGGAATGCGCCGTATGGCTAAAAACAATGTTATAATTCGCAAACTTTTAGCTGTTGAATCTCTTGGTTCATGCACGTTTATAGCATCAGATAAAACCGGCACACTGACAGTAAACGAACTTACTATCCGCCGAATAATTCTCCCTGGAGGAGAACATTTTGATGTTACCGGCGAAGGCGTAAATACTGAAGGTAAGATAATTTCTGCTGGTGAAAATAAAATCACTCCGGAAAATGTTAAAAATCTCTGCCGCGCTGGTGTACTGGCTAACGATGCTTCTTTGTACAAAATCAACGGCGAATATAAGCATAGTGGTGATATGGTTGATGTAGCTTTCCTGGTTCTGACCAAAAAACTGGATCTGGAAAGAGAAAAATTACTTTCTTCCTGCCCGCAGGTTGCAGCAATAGCTTATGAATCGAGCAATGCTTACTCGGCAAGTATAAATCAGTGTAAAAATGCTGATATGATTTTTGTAAAAGGCAGTGCCGAAAAATTATTGGCTATGTGCAAAAAAGCAAAAACAACTGAAGGAGAAGTCCCTCTTGATAAGCTAAAAATAGAAAAACAGGTGGAATTGCTTGCTTCACAGGGCTACAGAATTCTTGCTCTGGCAGAAGGAAAAGCCGATTCCAATATAAAACCCGATTCCCAGCTTCATGATCTGTGTTTTCTTGGCATAGTTGGAATGATTGACCCTCTGCGTTCTGAGGCTAAAGAAGCCGTGAGATTATGTAAAATGGCAGGTATAGAAGTGGCCATGATAACTGGTGATCATCCAGTTACTGCGATGGCAATTTCCCGCGATCTTGGAATTGCAGGTGATGGTGAAGAAGCTATTATCGGAAGTCAGATAAAAGAAGCCTTGGAAAAAGGCGACGAAGCTATGGATGAATTAGTGCGCGGCCACCATGTTTTTGCTCGCGTAGAGCCTAATCAGAAAAAGCAAATTGTGGCGGCATTGATGCGCATAGGACATTTCGTTGCAGTAACTGGCGATGGTGTTAACGACGCCCCTGCCCTGCGCCATACTAATGTTGGGGTTGCCATGGGAAAACGCGGCACAGATGTTGCACGTGAAAGTGCCGATATGATCATAACGGATGATGATTTTGCATCGATAGTAAAAGGCATTCGCGAAGGCAGAATAATTTATAATAATATCCGTAAAGTTATTTTCATGCTGGTTTCTACTGGTGCAGCAGAGATAATGTTGTTTATATTTGCCATAGGCTTTGGCATGCCCATGCCTCTTCTGGCAGTACAACTATTATGGCTGAACCTTGTAACGGAAGGTTTCCAGCACGTCGCACTGGCTTTTGAACCAGCAGAGGGAGATGAACTCAACAAACCTCCGCGTCCTCCTGGTGAATCAATATTCAATCGTATCATGATAGAACGTATAGTTCTATTTGCTGTTTTTATTGGCGCAACAGGTTTTGGTGTTTTTAGCTGGATGCTTTCTTCGGGATATAGTGAGAATGAAGCACGCAACATCATCTTGCTACTCTTCGTTCTGTTTGAAAACACTATTGCCTTGAACAGCCGCTCAGAGATTCGTTCAATTTTTCAGGTTCCCTTTTTCAGTAATCCTTTCTTGTTATGGGGCGTAATAGCAGCAAATGTGATACATATAATCGCCATGTACACACCTTTTTTGCAGGATTTATTAAACACATCGCCTGTCTCTGCACAAGGTTGGGTTTTGTGCATTTCTCTTTCACTCTGTTTGCTTGTTGTAGAAAATTTTTACCAGCGTTTCAGACAGTGGAGAGAAAAACAGGCTGCAACTATAACCGCATTGTGATAATTTTTTGCAATGAGCCTTAGAATAATACAGATACATGCAAAAAAATCGGAAGATGCTGCCGTTGCAGATGCGATAGAAAAACATAAAGTCATAGATAACTGGAAGGTAGGTGAAAGCGGCCGCAAAGTTTCTTATCATATGCTGGTGGAGACTTCTGACACTCAGCCTTTGCTTGATCGTTTGCAGACAATATTTGGCAAACAGCGCATCATTGTTTTACCGGTTGAGGCAACCTTACCAAAATATAAACAGGAAAAAAGCGAAGAGAAAAAACCCTTTTTCAAAGGTGGCACGATTTCACGTGAGGAGCTTGTAGATGACATAATAAAAGGCTGTTCTCTGGATGGAAATTTTCTTCTTCTGGTCTTTTTCTCCACAATTGTTGCAGCTATAGGTCTGTTAGCCGATAATATCGCAGTTGTAATTGGTGTCATGGTGATTGCTCCATTGCTTGGGCCCAACCTTGCCCTTGCCCTTGCCACTGCTCTCGGCGACCGTAATCTTATGATTGGCACAATAAAAACTAACCTGATAGGTGTAACAATGACTATTACACTTTCATTTTTTATAGGATGGTTATGGCCATTTGAGCTTTCCAGTCGGGAACTTTTGCTGAGAACTGATGTTGGCTTTGACAGCCTTGCTCTTGCCCTTGCCTCCGGCGCAGCAGCAGTTCTTTCTCTTACCACTGGTCTGCCAAGTGTATTAGTTGGGGTGATGGTTGCCGTTGCTCTTTTACCCCCTGCTGCTACTTTTGGAATTACGCTTGGTACACAGGAATATGCATTAGCGTGGGGTGCTGGGCTGTTGCTAGCGATAAATGTTGTATGTGTTAACATTGCTGCAAAGCTGGTATTGTTATTCAAAGGCATAAGCCCGCGCACCTGGTATGAAAAGAAAAAGGCAAAATCATCTACTTTCTGGTCAATGAGCGCATGGTTGGTTTCACTTCTTATCCTTATTCTCGCTGTATATTTATATAACAACAAAGGATAATGCATGCTTAGAGCCATATATCACTGGATAAAATTGCGCTTTCTTGGGCTGCTGCAGGATCAGATAATATTTAAGCCGGGCCATGGAAAACTGGACAAAATGAAAAACCCAGAAGAATATGGGCTATCTGGCGCAAAAACTGTCGATATAAAAACAGAAGATGGCGCCTTTATCCATTTATGGGTAAAAGAGCCGGATGAAGATAAAAAACCTTTATTTGTAGTTTTTCATGGCAATACAGGACATTTCGGTGATGTTGGCAAACCAAAGTCTGGAGAGCTTCACGATGCTCGATACCGAATAAAACTGCTAAAAACAATTCTAGAAACCGGATCGGGAATTGTTGCTGTAAGTTTGCGTGGCTTTGGAAAAAGCTCACGAATTAAACCAAGTGAAGAAGGATTTATTAAAGATGTTAAAGCAGTAACAGATTTTGTGCTTTTAGAAAAAGGCTTTCAAAATGATAGAGTAATAATATTAGGTGAGTCGCTTGGTGCATCGATTGCAATGATTATGGCAGAAGCAATGACATTAATTGATAAACCTCCTGCTTTAGTAGCAAAAATTGCGGCCTTTTCTTCTTTAAAATGGAAAGTCATAGAATTGCATCCAGATTTAAGCGAACAAGATGTAGAAAGAAGTTTGAAGCATCGTTTTGATTCAGAAGAAAGATTAAAAAATCTTAAAGAGGCAACGCACTTATTTATTATGCACCCGGAAGATGATCAGGTAACAGGAAAGTTTCACAGCAAAAAACTTGCTGACCTTGCAAAAGAAGCCGGCTTGCTTTTCACGCATAAAGAAATAACTGGCGGCCATATAACCTGGGATGCCAATGAAGTTGTTTCAAATATTATGGAAACTTATGACAAACACATTAAAACGCTTCTTAGCAAATCATCATCACATTAAAAAACCGGTGAAGCATATGGTAATTTTCTATTTCGCAACTAAGGTTATTCTTTTTGCCTATATTGCAACTGTGCTTGTTATGTATTTTGCGCAGCGCAGTTTTCTTTACTATCCCGACAAAAACATGCTTCACCCTGCTGATTATGGGATTGATATGCAGGAGATAGCCCTTCATACATCCGATGGAATCAATATTGCTTCCTGGTACCATCCGGCTCCAGAAGATGGCTTTACTATAGTT
>Ga0210019_1004245_pt1 | contig 12563 bp, 13 predicted proteins | sample CryGeyCG2114_020_2_FD_183969 | JGI IMG/M metagenome (GOLD analysis project Ga0210019, IMG submission 183969) | Groundwater microbial communities from aquifer - Crystal Geyser CG11_big_fil_rev_8/21/14_0.20 (SPAdes) (version 2) | ecosystem: Environmental > Aquatic > Deep subsurface > Groundwater ...
CATTGGTAGGGCTCAGGCGCCGGTGGGCGCACTGCCTCCGGTTTCCTGAGCCCCCCTTTCTAACCGTGCATGAGCTATTCGACTCACACGGCTAACCGAGAACCATTCAGGCATTGGCTTTCACCATCACAAGACTAGGATTGGGATAACGCATCGTGCCCACCAACGGCACCACACCCAGTGAACGAAACCATTCGTAAGTATACTTCCGGTCGCGGTACGGAGCCACATTCCGACGGCGCTTGCACTCAAACCGTGCCAGCCGCCCCCATACATGTTTCTCAATGGAGGCGAACTGCCGCGAGGCATTGCCGCTTTTGAAGTGGTCCCGCCAGCCCCGTAGAACAGGATTCAACTCCTTGACCAGCACCCCGAGCCCCTTGACCCCATTGCGCCCGCTATGGACGATGCTTCGCACCTTCCCGCGCAGACGCTTCAAGTTCTTCTGCGAAGGCCACCGGTTCAGGAAGAACTTCCCCGCGAACCGGTACGACGGCATCTTGCGCAGATGGTGCCCGAGGAAGTCGAATCCTTCTTTTCCCCAGGACAGGTTGACGAGCCGCGTTTTCTCCGGGTGGAGCATCAGCTTCAGGGATTTTAGGATTCCCTCCACGGCTTCTCGGGCTTTCTGCGCCTGATAGGCGTTGCGGCACAAGACGACAAGGTCGTCTGCGTACCGTGTCAGTTCCCCGAGGTGCTTGTAGCGGGCCTCCCATATCTCATCGAGCCGGTGAAGCAGGATGTTGGCCAGAAGAGGGCTGATGACCCCGCCCTGGGGCGTACCCAGGGCGTTGTTTCTCAGCTTCCCTTCCTCCATCACCCCCGCTTCCAACCATTGCCCAATGAGCTTCAGCACCCTCCGGTCAGAGATGCGCCTGCGGACTTCTTCCATCAGCAGACCGTGGTCCACCGCATCGAAGAAGCCCCGGATATCCGCATCCAGAACGAAGTTGCCGCCCCGATTCGCCCTCACCCGGATTCTCTCCAAGGCTCCCAAGGTGTTCCGCTTGGGCCGAAACCCATACGAACACTCCTTGAAGTCCGCCTCGAAGATCGGCAGCAATACCAGCGTCGCCGCCGTCTGTACGACTCGATCCCGCACCGTCGGTATACCCAAAGGCCGCTTCCGACCATCCCCTTTGTCGATGTAATGCCTCAACACGGGCGACGGGCGGTACTCCCCTTCCTTGAGCCGTTGCTCTATGTCTCTCAAGAAAGATTCGACCCCTCCGGTTTCGATCTCCTGGATGGTCTCCCCATCCACCCCGCCGCTCCCGCGTTTCGACCGCACCCGTCGCCAGGCTTCATTGAGCACATCCCAGCGATAGATGCGGTCATACAGCGCGTGAAAGCGCCGGGTCTTGCTCCGTTTGGCGCAAGCCCATAGCTTGATTTGAAGTCCTCGTGTTTTCTTACGATACTCTTGCATCATCGGGTTGTTGTTCCCGGTCGAGCCGGGACACGCCCTCCACTTACCCTCTCATCAAGCGTCGGTTCAAGTACAGGCCCTTCCCTTGCTCCCTCTCGGGGCTCCGCAGGGTTATGTTGTCCCCGCGTTCCAGTACTACGGCCTGCTCGGACTCCCTCCCGACACCTCGTCCTTTCACCACTCCGGGCTTATAGACGCGGCCTTCTCCCGGCTTTCGCCTCGGCCGGGGAGGGTCTCCCCTGTTCCATGCCTCACCGTGTGAACGTTCCATCCTCCGTACCCCGATGGGGTCCAGCGCCGGAACCTCCGAGTCTTCCGCCGGACGCTGTCTGTTGCCTTCGCTCGTCATGAGCTGCTCGGCCCCCACTGCCTTTCGGCTATATACTGTAACGAGGCTGCAAGGTTCGCTTAATGCTACGGACCGTCCACTCGCACCAGCCTGACGGGGCATCCTCCACAGAGGCCGCACGCGGCTTGCTTCGGTCCCCCCGTCCGCTAGCTTCGACACCCGGCTCATAAGGGCGCGTCTCCGCATCCCTACTCGGGTCTGCTACGGGGCGTCTCGGCACTTACCCCGGCGGGACTTTCACCCGCTGGCCAGGCACAGCTTTCAGGGCACGACATCGGGTCGAGCATAATCTGGCCGGCATCGTTCTGATAAACCTGGTATATCTTTCCCTCGACCCCGGATTTCGACAACGTCGCTCTTTTTTTGCTGTCGAGGGTCACCTGAGAAACCCTCCTAAAGTGATAGTCCTTGACGATGCTTGCGCGCCGCATAAAGCTCCTCGTTGACCGATTCGGAATTCTACTCCCAGTATAATCGAGTGGGATTTAATGTCAAGTGGGAAATTCCCACTTTCGGGAGTTTAAAATCCCCGAGCAATCTAGGCCCTTGCTCCCATGCCCCGGCACCCCCTCCGCCCCAGGCGCCCTGAACACCCCCCCGCCATACTCATGAGGTGAGAAAGGCCCTATTCGCGCTGCTGCTCCTCAGCGCCCCCGCCCACGCCGCCGGCGGCCGCGCCGCCTTCTTCGAACACTTCGCGAAGACCAAGGCCGTCGTCCCCGTGCCCGGCGCCGCGCTGCAAATGACCGTCGGCGCAGGCATCGCCGCCGGCCTCGTCATCCCCCGGCTGACTCAAAGCAGCCTCCCGGGCGCGATTCTCAACATGCCGGCCCCCCAAGCCATCGGCGGCCCGCTCAACCTGATCCCCGAAACCCCCTCGTTTCTTCCTTCGGTCTACGAACTCGCGCACGACAACGGCCCCCGCTTCGCCCCGATTCCCGGCGGAAGCAACCCCGCGGCCCCCGGAAACCGCAAGACCGCGGCCCCAGTCGAAGAATCGCTCCGCGACGCCGTCACGTCGACTCTGGATCCGAAGGAAGCGCGCAAGAAGTCCGAAATTCTCGGCGACGCCGCACGGGAGATGCGCCGCGAGGACGGCCCCTCGTTCGGGACGGTGTTCGACGGCACGCAGCGCGCGCACGCCGCCGCGGAGGCGATCGCGGCCCTGGACCACGCGGTCCACCTCCCCTCGCGCCGCAACTACGACGGAATGATCAGCGCGCTGAGCGAACAGCAGACCTTCCGCCAGGACGGCCTGGCGCAGCTGCAGGCGATGGTCAAGGCCGCGCTGCAAAGAAACGACCTTCAGTTCCTCGCGCGCTTCGCGCTGTTGTCCATGCACGATCCGCGCGCCCATGCCCTGGCGGTCGGCGGCATCCGGAAGATGGCCGCGAAGAACACCGATTTGGGCTCGACCGCGCGGAACACGCTCGAGTCCATCGAGCACTACAGGAACAATCCCTCCCAAATCCCGGGACGGGACACGACGATCCCCCGCGACCTGCGCGCGGCGGCGGACCGCTACTCCCGCTGAGCTTTTTCTTTCAGGGCTTGTTCCCGCAGCGCGTTGAGCGCGGCGGGCGTGGCGATGCGCGTGATCGCGTCCTTCGCGCGCGCGGCGGTTTGAGGATCTGGAGAACGGGTCGCCCGTTCCAGCGCGGGCAGCGCCTCGCGCGCCTGCGGGCCGATCTTTCCGAGGTTCTGCGCGGCGGCGGCCCTCCAGCCGAGATCCGCTTCGAGCGCGCGGATCAGCGCGGGGATCGCGGGGACCCCGATACGGGAAAGCGACTGCATCGCCTGCTCGCCGAGCATCGGGTCCTCGAGCGCTTCCTCGAGCGGAGGCAAGGCGGCCTCGCCTTTATCGCCCAAGAGATCGAGCGCGCGGCGCGCGGCCGAGGAGTCGCCGCCCTGCGCGGCCGCGGCGAGACGCTCGACGCTCCAGGCGCGCCGCGGATAGGTCGCCATCCGGTGCGCGTGCGGCGCAAGCATGAACAAAACGGGAGCAAAAAGAAACCACTTCCCTTTCGGGGCGGCGTTCTTGAGGGCTTGGGCGGGGACGGGCGCGTATCGGCCGATCGCCCATAGCGCGGCGGCGGCGGCGACGCCCGCGAGCGCGCTGGTCAGACGCAGCGACCGGAAGGAGTGGAAAAGCGGCCGCAGATTGTTGATCGGGGAATCGATGATCTCCAAGACGGCGTAGGTCCATAACGCAAAGAGGATGCCGGTGAGAAGCGCGCGCGTGTAGCGGATGTCGGCGTCCTTGGCGTCTTGCAGCCACAAGACCGCGGCCGTTTTCGCCCAGGTGGTCGCGACGATGATCAGGGCGAGGTTCAGGAAGCGCATCAGCCCCCGAGCGAGCCGAGCACCGCGTATTGAACGACCAGATAGCCGGCATAGGAGGCGAGCAAGAGAAGACCGAAGGGCCGCTTCATGGTGTCCCTCGACATAAAGATTCCAACCCGAAAGAACACGAGGACGGCGAGCATGAACGGGAAATGCACCTTGAAGAACTCCGGCGGCACGGCGAGACCGCCCGCGGTCACCGCGCAGGCCGCGCCGGTGACGAACAGGACGTTGAGGATGTCCGCGCCGATCACGTTGCCGACGGCGAGTTCGCCTTGGCCTTTGCGCACGGCCGAGACCGCGGTGACGAGTTCGGGCAAGGAGGTGCCGAACGCGACCAAGGTCGCCGCGATGATGTGCTCGGGGACGCCGGCGGCCTTCGCGGCGATTTCGACGGCGGGGATCAGCACGTGCGAGGCGGCGACGACGCAGGCGACCGCCCCGACGAGTTTAGCCGCCGCGGCCCCGACGGCTTCGGAGGCGCCGTGGTGCTCGTAGACCTGCTCGGCTTCGAGCAAAGTCCTCTTGGACCACGAGATCGATTTCCAGATGTACAGCCCCAACAGGGCGAGGAACGCGAAGCCCGCCGGACGCGGAAGCCGATCGCCGAACGCCCAGCAGCTCGCCACGAGCAGGATTCCGGATCCGAGCTGCACCCAGCCTTGGCGGTTGACCACCGAGCGATCCAGCGGCAGCGGCGCCATCGTCGCGGCGAGACCGAGGATCAATCCTGTATCGCAGATCACCGAGCCGACGGCGTTGCCCAGCGCGAGACCCGGCTGGCCTTTCAGCGCGGCGAACACCGAGACGGCGGCCTCGGGCGTCGTCGTGCCGAGGCTGACGATGGTCGCGCCGACGATGACCTTTGGGATCCGGGCGCGTTCCGCGAGCGTCACGGCCTCATCGACAAGGACGTCCGCGCTTTTTCCGAGCGCGAGCAGAAGCGCGGCGATCACGAGGATGAGCAGGACGATGTGCGTCTGCGCGATCTGTTCGAGCCAATGGTGCAGCTGTCCTTCCATCAGGAAGACCTCAGTTTCGATTTCGACTTAAGGACCAAACGCGCGGAAAAGTACAAAAGCGCGCAGACGATGCCGGCGAGCGCGGTGAGCACGGGTCCGGCGGAAAGCCCTTCTAAGAGCAGGCGGCCTCGGTCTTCGCGTCGAACGCGCGAATCTTCTCGGGGTCGGCGGGCAACGAGACGAAGGCCTCAACGCGGCCCTCCTCCCATTCGCCCGACAGGCTGACGCGAAGTTCCAACTCGCCGCGCTTGAGCGAGAGCACGGTCTGCGCGCCGGTGGGCTCGCGCAAAGTCACCACGAAGGGCACGGCGCCGGGAGCGGTCCCGGGCGAGACGACGAGATCCTCGGGACGAATGCCCACCAGTCGGTCCTCGCCGCCGGGAAAAGTGAAGCCGGCGGCCCCCATCTTCGACGCCGGGACGATGTTCATCGGCGGCGCGCCGAGGAATTTCGCGACGAAGGTGTTCGCCGGCTTGTGGTAGATTTCGTAGGGCGTGCCGACCTGCTGGATGCGGCCTTTGTTGAGCACCACGATCTTGTCCGAGAGGGTCATCGCCTCGACCTGATCGTGGGTCACGTAGATCGCGGTGCCTTTGATCTTCTTAAAAAGGATCTTCAATTCCCCCCGCGTGCGCTCGCGAAGCACGGCGTCGAGGTTTGAGAGGGGTTCGTCAAGCAAGGTCACCTTCGGGCGGCGAACGAGCGCGCGCGCCAGTGCGACGCGCTGGCGTTGACCGCCGGAAAGCGCGGCCGGCTTGCGCGCGAGCAGAGGCTCCAGACCGAGCATTCTCGCCGCGTCGGCCGTGCGCTCGGCGATCTCGTGCGCCGGATACTTTCGCAGCTTGAGGCCCATGCCGATGTTCTCGGAGACGAGCAGGTGCGGATACAGCGCGTAGTTCTGGAACACCATCGCGATGTCGCGGTCCTTGGGGTGAGAGCGGCTCACCTCCCGTTCGCCGATATGCAGTTCTCCCGAATCGGCGTATTCCAGGCCGGCGATGATGCGCAAAAGCGTCGTCTTCCCGCATCCGGACGGACCCAAGAGCGAGACGAATTCCCCGTCCTCAGCCTCGAAGGAAATCCCCTCGAGAACCTTCGTCGTCCGGCCGAAGGTTTTTCGGATGTCTTTGACCGTCACTTTCGCCATGGGTTTACCCCTTGACCGCTCCCGCGGTGAGTCCTTCGATAATGCGCCTCTGGAACGCCAGCACCATCAAGACGACGGGAATCGTGGTCAGCACGACCGCCGCTGAGATCTGATCCCACGGCACCTCGTAGACCGTAACGCCCGAAAGCAGCGCGATGCCGACCGGCACGGTGCGCGCGGCGTCGCGCGACATGAAGGTCAACGCGAGCAGAAACTCGTTCCAGGAAAAAATAAAAATGAGGATGCCGGTGGTCGCGATGGCCGGCGCCGAGAGCGGGGCGATGATCTTGATCAGAGTCCCCCATCGCGAGAGACCGTCAACCGCGGCCGCTTCCTCGATGTCGCGCGGAATCTGCTTGAAGAAGGTCATCAGCACCCAGATCGTAAAGGGCAGGTTCAGCGCGGTATAGGGCAGCACCAGTCCCAACGGGTTGTTTAAGAGCCCGAAGAACTTGATGAGCTTGTAGAGCGGCACGACAAGAATCGTCGGCGGAAAAAGCGCGATGAACAATATCGTCCGCACCGCCCATTTCCCCCCGGGAAGCGAAAGGCGGGCGAACGCGTAGGCGGCCAGCGTCCCGATCGCGGTGCAAAGCACCGTGGTGCCCAGCGCGACGAGGAAGCTGTTTAGAATGTAGGTGGCGAACGGGCGGTTCTCGAAAATCTTGAAGTAGCTGTCGATCGTCGGAGAGGACGGCCAGTAGGTCGGCGGCACGGAGACCACCTCCGCCGGAGGCTTGAGCGAGGTGATCACTTGCCACAGAAACGGCCCGAGGCTCCAGAGCGTCACGATCGCGACCGCGATGCCGAGCGCGCCTTGCGCCCATTTCGAGGGTTTCACGCCTCTTCCCTCCCGGTGACCAGCAAAACAAACCCCGACATCACGAGCAGACAGCCCGCCATCACGATTGTCAGCGCGCAGCCGTAGCCGAGGTCCAGATACCGGTACACGGTGTCGTAAACGTAGAGCGCGATCATCTGAGTCTTTCCGCCGGGACCGCCGCCGGTCAGCACCCAAACCAGATCGAAGACGCCGAAGCTTTGGATCGCGCGAAAGATCACCGCGAGCGCGATCGTCGGCTTGAGCATGGGCAAGGTGATGACGAAAAACTGCCGAACGGACCCGGCGCCGTCGATCTCGGCGGCCTCGTAGAGGTCGTCGGGGATCGTCGCCAGGCCGCTCATCAACAGCAGCGCCATAAACGGCGTCGTCTTCCAGACATCGGCGAGCACGCAGGCCGCCATCGCGGGACCGGGTTTCGCGAGCCAAGCGATCTGCGGGGAGGAGACGAGGCCGACCCTGAAGAACAAATCCCCCATCACGCCGTACTCGGCGTTGAAAATCCACTGCCAGGCCATCGCCATGATCGCCGTCGGCAGCGCCCAAGGAATCAGCACCGCCGCACGCACCCAGCCGCGTCCCGGGAAGGGCTTAAGAAGCACCATCGCCATCGCCAACCCAAGGACAAGCTCCAACGAGACGGTCAGTCCGGTGAAGACCGCGGTGTTTTTAAGCGATTCGATCAGCCGCGCGTCCACCGGCAGCGCGGCGAAGCCATCGGCGAAATAAAACGCCTGCCCGATCGGGATCAGGTTCACCAATCCCATCAGCGCCAACGCCGGGACCGCGAAGCCCCAGTTGATCCAAACCTGCGCGCCCTCGTCCCTCATTTCCGCCGCCGTTCGATGAAGGCCCGCATCTCGTCGGCGGCGCCCTTCATCGCCTCTTCGGGCGTTTCCTGGCCCGCGAGCGCGGCGCTGACGTGCAGCTGCAAGGCGTCGGAGATGCGCGCGTACATCGGGTGCACCGGACGCGGCCTTGCGTCCGTCAACACGTCGTAGAGTTCTTTAAAGTGCGGGCTTTTCGCGAGCACCTCCGGATCCTTGAACAAGGACCGACGCGCCGGGATGATGCCGCCCTTCTCGTAACTGATCTTCAGCATCTCGACGGTCGTCGCGAACTGAGCGAACTTCCACGCCTCCTCCGGATGCTTCGAGTACGCCGAAATCGACCAGCCCCAGCCGCCGAGCGTCGCCGCGCCGCCGCGCCCCTCGGCGCCGACCATCGGCATGATCCCGACCTTCCCCTTCACCGGGGAGCCCTCGCCGTTGACCAAATTCCACGCGTAGGGCCAGTTGCGCATAAACACGGCCTTGCCTTCCTGGAACAGATGGCGGGCCTCCTCCTCTTGGAACGTCAAAACGCCCTCAGGAGAGATGCCGTGCTTGCGTACCGCGTCGACCAGCCAGCGCAGGGCCTCGATCGCCTCCGGTGAGTCGACGAGGATTTTTCCGTCCTCGCCGACCACGCGCCCGCCGTTGCCCCACATCAGTTCAAGGTAGTCGCAGACCAGACCCTCGTACTGCTTGCCCTGAAACGCGTAGCCCCACAACGCCGGCGGGTTCTGCAGCTTCTTGGCGATGCGCACCAGGTCCGGCCAATCCTTCGGCGGCTTCAACCCTGCCTGGGCGATCAAATCCTTGCGGTAATAAAGCATCCCGCCGTCGCTCTGCACCGGGATGCGGTATATTTTTCCGCCGTACGTCGAGCCCAATACGTCGCCGGGTAAAAACTCGGTCTGCATCTTCGGCGTGAACCAATCGTCGAGGGGGCGGAGCCAGCCCTGAGCGGCGAATTTAGGCACCCACACCACGTCCATGTACGCGAGGTCGTAGGTGGCCTCTCCTCCCATGAACGAGGTGGAATACATATTCTCGCGGATGTTCGTCGCCGCGGGACCTTCGACCATTTCGACTTTGATCCCGGGGTTTTCCGCCTCGAAGCGTTTAATAATCTCCGCCGAGGCGCCGCCGATGTCGGGACCGCTGAGATAGCGCAGCACCACCGGGCCGCTTCCTCCCCGCTCGGAAGGGCCGCACCCGCCGGCGAACGACAGGACCGCCGATATAAGGAAAGCCCGCGCCCTCATGGACGCCGCTATCCTACTAAATAAACGATTCGGGGCCGGTCTTCAATTTGTTTAAGTTGTTCAAGTTGTTTGAATAACTTTGACGCTCCAACGGATGGGGAGTCAAATCAAGACTCAGTAGAGACAAGGGCTGGGCCAAGAATCGAAGTCTTGACAAAACTATAGAGGCGTCCAATACTAGCGTGCGGGATTCACTTTCCGCCCAATATGAACCAGGCACCGCACCTCGCCTCGCCTCGCCTCGCCTCGCCTCGCCTCCTCGCGCGTAAGGCTGTAGACACAAATAGAGCTGGCTGTCAACGCATTGTTTTGGGGCATTGGCGATGGCGGTTCGGCATCTCTAAACGGACTTGGATTGCTGTCGCGCGCCGAGCACGGGAGAGTGCCAGCCTTTTTTGTGCCGGGGCGCTTCTGGCCGGATGCATGGCCTCTCAGCAGCAGGCCGGTGCGCCACACGGTGGCTCATCGGCGACGGCAGTCTTCTCTCCGCAGGTGCGGTATGCGGGATTCGCGCTCAGCGGCCGCCACGCCGACCTGAAGCGCACCTACCGCTACGCATCCAAGTTCTTCGGCCAAGGTACTGGTGTGCCTGGAGGGATGGACGTCCCCGGGGCGATGCGCAAGATGCTCGCGGATCAGCGCACGAAGGCACCCGGATTCAAGCTGCTCCGCCAGAGCTTGAGCAGGTTGTGCGTCGTGCACAGCAACGACCACTCGCTGTCAGCCGCCTTCACGCCTCGCCCATATTGTGATTGAATGCCGTGTCGTGGAGGTTGAGTGACATGAAACGAATCGGAATCGCGATTGTCGGGTTTTTGTGTTTGGCCGTTGCTTCTCTTCATGCGGCCGACGGTGACCGAGACTTAAGCATGGATCCCTTCAGAGCTTCAATAACTGCGGCCAAAGAAGTTGCGGCCAAAGAGAACATAAAGTTGATGGGCTATGTCGTGGGCAACGATCCCGAGGCCGGCAAGCCGAGCAAGCCGGTTGAATTCGTTCCCATTGATGGGGGGAATTTCACGATGGGGACTGATAACGGCGCTGAAAATGCGACGCCGATTCACGAGGTCACCATCAAGGCTTTTGATATCTCCGATACGCTGGTGACCGTAGAGCAATACGAGGAATGCGTGATCAAAGGCAAGTGTGAGGCGGCGGCGACTGGTTATTATTGCAACTGGGGCCAGAAAGATCGGCGCCGTCATCCGATCAATTGCGTGAACTGGAAGGATGCCAATGACTTTGCCGCGTTCAAGGGCGCTCGCCTGCCTAGCGAAGCCGAGTATGAGTACGCGGCGACAAGCAAGGGAAAAAACCAGCCGTATCCTTGGGGCAAGGATGAGGCGACCTGCGAAAAGGCCGTCATGCACGGCAATGGCGGCTACGGTTGCGGCAGCGACGGGACGATGCCGGTGTGTTCAAAGCCTAAAGGGAATACGGAGCAGGGCCTGTGCGACATGGTGGGCAATGTCTGGCAGTGGGTCGGGGATACATGGCACGCCTCGTATGCGGGCGCGCCGACTGATGAAAGCGCGTGGCAAGACGCGGGCTCCCTCCGTGTGTTGCGTGGCGGCTCCTTCCTCACTGAGGTCGCCGGCCACCTGCGGGCCGATCACCGTAGCTTCGACGTCCCGGAGTATCGCGTCAGCAGCATCGGGTTCCGCCTTGCGAGGTCTCGCCCCTGACACTTGGCGTGAATCCTCTTAGGGGCAAAAAGCCGCCGATAGACCCCCGGTCCGGCAGGGAGCGTATCGGCGGCTATGCGTCCGGCTCAGCGATTAGAACAGTTCGTTGATGGAATCGGGCAGGGGGATTGGACGGGGCGTGTCGGTGGGCGCCCCGCGCCCGTCCTCGTCCCAGCCCAGGCGGGCGGCCAGCGCCGTGTTGAACCAGCGGTGCTTCCGGTCATCCTTCGGGTCATACCAGCGCAATTCGATCAGGGAGGAGCTCAGGCTCATCTCGGCGCCGGTGCCGACGACCTTGACGAAATCCACGGTCGGAGCTCTGTCGGACCCGTTGTCGTAGAAGGCGGCGGAGCCGAGAACAAAGCATCCGGGATTGCCGATGCCCTCGGAATCGCCGCGTCCGCGGCGGGAGACTCCGATCCACCAAGGCATGACATTGATGGACAGCTGCAAGGCAGCGGCGCCGTCGCTCGCGGCGCGCAGATGCTCCTCGAGACGGTCCTGAGGGACGGAGCCGGTATGCTCAACCCAGGGCCGGGCCAGCGCATCAAGCGTCGGGCACGAGTCCTGGTTGAACTCAGCGAGTCGGGGGCGGCTCGGGAGAGGCATCGCGGCGCGGGCGCCGTCGCTGAAGGCGCCGCGCTTCTTGTATTCCTTCAGGAAGGCATCCACCGCGTCCACGCCGACGGAAAAGGCGATGCCGGTCGCAAAGCCGAGCGTGTTCACGCCCACGACCTTACCGTCCATCGTCATCAGCGGCCCGCCCGAATTGCCGTGATTGATGGCCGCGTCGCTTTGCACGAACTTGACCGGGAAGCCGCTCATCCCGCCCTCGCGCTGCTCGAGCCCGCCGATCACGCCCTGAGTGACCGTGAAGGGTCCGGCTAAGGGGTAGCCCATCATGGCGACCATGTGACCTTCTTGAATCCGGGCGGCGTCGCCAAGCTGTAGGACGGGCCAGGGCTCGGGATGGGTCTGGGAAGACATTTTGATGATGGCGAGATCGCGTCCGGACAGCGGATTCTCATCCGTTCCCATGGAGCCAACGGCGACGATCGCCCCGTTGTGCTGCGTCCCATCGGAGAAGATGATCCTGACCCCACCGTTGAGGCCGGTATCAAGGACGACATGGGCGTTGGTGATCAGGAGGCCGGAGGCGTCCACCATGAAGCCCGTTCCCGCGCCCTTCTCGGTGAGGACCATGGCCACGGCGGGCTTGGACACCGCCGTCAGGTGGGCGAGCGCGGCGTTGATCTGCTGGAGGATGCCGTGTTCGTGGGTCATCAGCCGCAGTTGTCCGGCCTTTGCTTCGATCATGATGTCATGGGCAGCGCCCATCTCCGCGGCGAACTCCTGGGCGTGGAGGGGGCTGGACAGAGCGAGCATTGCGGCGGCGACAGCGGCGATCATGTTGTCTCCTATGAAGAAGCGTCGTGAGTTGTTTTTCATGACCCGAGTCTAGTCATAATGCGGGAGACTCCGCTTGGGTCTCTCGGGCACGCAGGGGCGGACATCCGCTCTATGAAATACTGGGTCTTCTGCATTTCGAGTGGGTAACCTAACCATGAGAAACAGCACCTACAGGGGTAAAGGAGCTTGATAACGGCATTTCAGGGGTCCTTGAAAACTGGCATGCTTTGGGCATGCGAAAACACCGA